>Ga0164311_10000491_pt1 | contig 17321 bp, 15 predicted proteins | sample GuaBasSedimGuay2_FD_121796 | JGI IMG/M metagenome (GOLD analysis project Ga0164311, IMG submission 121796) | Subseafloor sediment microbial communities from Guaymas Basin, Gulf of California, Mexico - Guay2, Core 4569-9, 9-12 cm | ecosystem: Environmental > Aquatic > Marine > Hydrothermal vents... | reverse complement strand
GACATGCTCCGCCACTTCATAGACAAGCTCTCAGGACGCTTCTCGAAGGTCGTGGTGGATTGCGAGGCGGGACTCGAACATCTTAGCAGAAGAACCGTCCGTGATGTAAGCACGCTGCTCGTGGTGAGCGACCCGACTATCCGGGGTCTCGAGACCGCAAAGTCCATAAAAAACATAGCTGAAAAGCTTCAGATAAAATTTGACAGGATTTGCCTCGTGTTAAATAAAGTAACGAGCGAGCTGGACGCACTTGAGGGGAAAATAAAGGACACAGGATTGGAGCTCGTGGGGACCATTCCTGAAGACGAGGTGGTGAAAGAGTTCGACTTTGTGGGGAAGCCCTTGATAGAGCTACCCGACGATTCCAAGGCTGTGGCTGCGGTTTGTGATATTGTAAACGCTTGTTTTAGATGAGCTCTTTTTTCTTCAAATAGCCGCCGATGGCACCGCCGATGAGGCACAGGATTGCGGTCAGCAGCAAAAGCAGCAGCCACCATATAAACCGCAGTATTACGACGACAATGGCAAGGAGCCACATTATGGCTGTGATGAAGCTGCCCCTGAGCACATCTATGGCGTCGCCGAACAGCGCTAGGAGTAGTATCGCAAAGATGCCGACGAAGAATCCAATTTTTGCACCTCGGGAAATGCTGTCGCCCGCGACGAGTCCTGCGACGAGCCCCGCAAGCACCGCCCCAAGTATGGGGATAAATCCAAGGAATACCATGACGAGAAGCCCTGTTATCACCGCAAGCACAAAGCGCTTCGTGCTCTCCTCCATGGACATGCATGGGGGCGTCAGGAATATAAGTCTATCGGGGATGCCGGGGGCGGGCTTCGAACCCGCGACCTCCCGATTATGAGTCGGGCGCCCTCACCCACTAGGCCACCCCGGCTCAATACTAATTACGCATCTTAATATTTTCTTCCATACCTTTAAGCTCCTTTTTCTGAGATTCTCCTTCTGGCTCCTCAAGAGCGTGAGCGAAAATTATTTATTTATTCATTTGAGATTTTTCACTGATAAAAATGAACTTATGGCCGTTGGTCGCCGGGCTTTTTAGCGTAATAGTCTTAGCGCCACTGCTGCATTCATTTACGCTATATCCGCTGGACGAGTGGTTCGCCGTGATTTTTGGCGCTGCATTCCTTTGGTGGGGCTACGTCATTGGCTCTTTTCAGTGAACCACTATCGGTTAAATCGATGGCATCTCTTATAGCTCGCTGTGAGGGATAGGGCCGTTCACAGCAGCCTTGCCCCACGGGATATGCCTAAAACCTGAAGGGCCTGCTCAAAAAATATTACGGGTGGTATGAGGCGGAATAGTGACGTAGCTGTTGAGCGAGTCATCGAGCGTGCGGGATTCGAAAGCGATATCTTGACGTAGGGCGCTTCTCAAGGATGTTATACATTGAATACCCCGTACAGGTAGCATGCTTGGGTGAGCCTACTTACCCAGGTATGGGGCAGCGTGAGCCTATCCGTCGGCCAATACATGTAGCCACCGACGGTAGTAGAGACCCAGCCACACCAGCGCCTTTTCATCATCAGATGCGAAAGCAGCCACCCGATATATGTGCATATTCTCACCCCAAGCTCACAGCCATTGGTGAGGAAGCCGTGCGCCGGGTGTATGGGGCGGCACTCCCAACGTCCCCGGTAAGCGTAGTCGTAGTCCTGCTCCATGAAGGGATATCCGTGTTCATTCCTGATCAGGCGGTATTGCAGCGGATACGGAATGTGGTGGCGGACGAATCTCGGCAGTTCCTTCCACTCGCCCATGCCCCACACCGGAATTGGAGTCTTAAAGACCATGGCGTTGGGGAAGTTGCGGTGGTAGCGCCCCCGGGACTCTCTGCAGAGCAGCTCGCTCAGGACTCCAGGCCACGTCACCCTGCCAAGCCCGAAAGCTTTTTCATGCTTGAGCAATCTTGCAAAGTCGACACGCCGCCACTTCCGCAGGAAAATGTGCCCTAACATGTTCTCCCTGCCGGGGCAGCCCCGTAGGTTCTGGAAGTTCTCATACTCTATGAACCGCAGCCGCTCTCCCAGCTCTGGGTGTTCGATTGTTGGGATATATAATTCTTCCAGCACCTTCTGAATCTCTGGCTTATCCCGGAATGCGCCTTCATTGTAATACGGCAGGCAATCAATCCCGTATTTCATGGCGGTATTTAAAATCCACTTTTTCCTCTTTTTCCAGCGCCGCCGTAGCTCTCGCATCCTCGGAGTCTTGTCTATCTGCTTCAACGCCCGCTTCGTCGGTCTGTATACCTCTTTGAGCCATTTAACCCCCTTCTCGTTCTCAGCCCTTATACGCTCCTTATAAAGCTTTTTGAGCGTCTTCTTTAGCTCTTTCAGCTTCTTTATTTCTTCCTTATACTCCTCCACGCTTTTCAGCGGCACACGCTCCTTGTCGAACATGTAAGGATAAGTATGCCAGCGCCGCGCTTTGTAAAGCACACGGAATGGGTCTTCTATCACTTTTGGCTCCTCAATGTGGTCGATGCGCTCCTTAGCCTTCGGGTCATCCTTCAGCCGCTTTACCTCTTGAATTAGGAGCCAGACCGGGCGATGCTTGTATTTGCGCCACCGTATTTCGATCGGGAAGTGCCTGAAGAACTTCCAGTCTATTTTCACTTTTTTGAGCTCCGCCTTCTTCGCATTGAGGAGCGTCGGACGCTTCGCAACCCGAATGTTCGCCTTCAGCTTCTTAATATCCTTTTTCAGCCAGTACAACTCCTCCCAGAGCAGGATGATGCTGGGGTCGTAGAACGGACGCTGCTTCGCGATGACGCCGAGCCCGGCGAGGTGCCCGAGAACCCTCGGACCGACGCCGAAAGCCTTGTTGCTGAAGTAGCTGGAGCCGCCGTGGTCGAAAAGGGCGGTATAGTCGAAGGTCGAGTTGAGAAGGTTCTCCATCCGCCACTTCGTCGGACAATACGCATTTTCGGTGAAGTGGTAGAAGTAATCGCAATTCTTGTTGTAATATGCAATTACTGGATATATAGGTTCAGTAATCCTCGCCGGATATATGCCCAGGGGATGCACTGTGAACATCACGCCGCCGTGCAGCCACCCAAAAGTAACCGTAACGACTCCATTTTCCCCAGAGCAGAATCTTAGGTTAACAAGCTTGGCTAAGCGGTCCGCCCCGTCGAGCACCTGCGACAGACTCTGCTCCTCAATGTCAACCTGCCCCTGCCGCATGAGCATTTCGGCGGCTTCGCCGGCGACGGCGAGCGGCGTGTAGTATTCCTTGCCCTGTGCCTCGGCATCGGCGATGCGATGCCGCATCGTGTCTAAAATTTCGTTATATGTTTCAACAGCCACGGATAATGCGTCCTTCTTTTCCATCCATCGCCCTTTAATCATGATAATTTATTAATTTTTCGCATTGCTTCGTGACGGCGGCATTGAGTGAACTACCCCCCGCTTACGCAAGGGGCTTCCTGCTTCGAGAGACTTGCCCCGTGAGCACCGCTTCTGCGGTGATACGGAGTAGAAGCCTCTCCTCCACAGGCACTAAGGGCCGTCCCAGCCCCGATAAAGCTCTATTCAGGATGTTTAGAGATGCTCTGTAATCTCTGTCTTCTATTCTATCTTCATTCTCTTGCGAAGTGCCTCTTGGGTTTACCTTCACAATTCTCCTACCAGCGTTCTCAGCTTTGTAGGAGAGCATGTGAAAGAATTTAGCCCAAGAGGCATCCAGTATCTTTTGAGCTAAGTGGTTTCTAACCATATTAGCAAGTTTTCAACAACAATCAAATCGTAGTTATCCACATAGAACCTTGAAAGCTTATGGAGAAAGTCATCTCGCTGATTTACAAGCTTCTCATATGCCTTAGCAAGCTTTATTCTTGCCTTCTCCCAGTTCTTTGAACCCTTCTGTTTTCTCGATAGATTTCTCTGGAGAATTCTTATTCTCTCAAGCGTCTTCTCGTAGTATTTTGGATTCTCTATTTGCCTCCCATCGCTGTCTGTGAGAAAATGTTTCACTCCCAAATCAACCCCCACTACTTTACCACTTTTTGGTAATGGTTTTGGTTCATCTTCAACCTGAAAGATGGCATACCACTTACCAGAGCGTTCACGTTTTATTATGACTCCTTTCATCTCACCTTCAATCTTTCTATGCAACTTTATCTTTATAGCCCCGATTTTAGACAAGATGAGTTTATCCCCTTCCAGCTTGAAGCCTGATTGGTTATAATTCATCGTTTTGAACCATCCCTTGCCTTTGTATCGCAGTTTACCTACCTTCTTACCATTCTCCTTTAGCTTTGCTAGTGCCTTGATATTGCTCCACAGCTGGTAGTTCACCATCTGCAAAACCTTTGAATACACGTTATTGAGTTCTGGTTTCTCCTCCTTTAACTTAAGAATCAGAGCTTGAGTGTCATATTTTGTCAGTCTTCTACCCTCCTCCCTTGCTTTGTCCAACTCCTCTAGCAATCGGTTGTAGAGCCGTCTACAAAACTCAAGATGTTCGCCAAGCCTTTCTTGGATGTGTTTTGAAGGATATAAGCGGAATTTATAGCTTAGCATGCTCAATCAACTCCCTTATTGCTTCATCGATTGTAACTCGCCTTTTCTTTCTCAGTTGTAATCTCGAAACTACCTCAAGCAACTTCTTATGAGTGTCTGTTTCCACTTTTATAGTAACTTTACTCATCGTATTATAGTTAGTATCACACTATATTTTTCGGCTCTCATCCCTCCCTTTCGGAAGGGGACTTCCCGCCGAAGAAGTTAAATGCCAAACAAAAATAATCTGATGAGTTTACCAACGAACTTCTGGGCGGAACGGGACTTCTTTGACGGTAGAGCAGCACGTTCCTTCGTCGTCGTCCTGCGGACGACGGGCTGTCGCTGGCGTCGCTGCACGATGTGCGGCTACTGGCAGGAAAGTGGCACGCCACAGCCGCCAGAAGCCTTGGTTAAACAGTTCGAATTCGCAATTCACAAGCTGAAAGGACGCTGTGCGGAGTCTCCAGAAATCTTGAAGATTTACACCTCTGGCAGCTTCTTTGACGACGACGAACTTCCCTCAGCAGTGCGACTTGAAATTTTGAAAAAGGCAGCAGAGCTTGGCGTGCAGAAAGTGGTTGTGGAGAGTCGTCCCGAGTTCATCACGCCTGAGCGGGTGGGCGAGTGTGTTGAGCGTTTTGCGGGCTTGGAGGTCGCCATCGGGCTTGAAACCTCCGACGATTTCGTAAGAGAAAAGTTCATAAACAAAGGCTTTAGCTTTAAAGACTTCCTGCGGGCGGCGAAAGTTGTTAAAAGCGAAGAAGCGTGCCTCCGCACATACCTCCTGATGAAGCCGCCGTTTCTCACGGAGCATGCGGCACTGGAGGACGTTGTGCGGTCTGCGAGAGCCGTCACCTTTTCGGACGTGCTTTCTCTGAACTTGTGCAACGTGCAACGCAACACGTTTCTTGAAAAATTGTGGTGGGAGCGCCACTACCGCCCGCCGTGGCTCTGGAGCGCTGTGGAGGCTCTGAAGCGGATAAAAGAGTTTTACGAGGGCGTTTTGATTTCTGACCCAGTGGGTGCCGGCTCGCAGCGAGGGGCGCATAATTGCGGACGCTGTGACAAGAAAGTGGCGGCTGCCATCCGCCGTTTTTCCGTGACGCAGGACCTTAACGTCTTCGCTGAGATGACGTGCGACTGCGTAGAACAGTGGCTGAAGATTTTAGAGCTAGAAGAGTTTGTTTTTGGCGTCATTACCGATCACGACTGACGAGGTTTAACATGAGACGTGTTGCAAGACGTGGGACGAAACGTTTATATAGGATGAGCGCTCATAGGAGAGAGCCTGAGATGGTCGCTAAGAGCATCTGCGGGGGATTAGAGGCGTTGGGGACTTCGACGACGCCAAGGGGGCGTGCTACGCATGAAAGTGGTCTTACCCAGCAAGGTGCATTTCGAGAGGGTAAACATAAGCGTCTTAAGGGCTTTAGGTGCGATTTTAAACTTCTTCTACGAATTTTCAGATGTTTTTAAGCAAGGAACCTTTCCGCTTGTTCTCTGCTCTCTCGGCGACCTTCTCGCCGGCGTTTCTCTGGGCTTCATGATGGACATGTTACGACTTCTCCCCGGTCTCATGATATTAATACCGCCTGCGATAGACATGCGTGGGAACGTCTATGGCGCCCTCGGCTCCCGCTTAGGCACGGCGATGCACATCGGGGTGTTCACACCGAGTTTGCGAGAGGGCATCCTCCGCAAGAACTTGCAGGTATCGTTGCTCATCACGCTGCTGATGTCGGTCGTCCTCGGCCTCCTTGCAAGGGCTGTAGCCGTGCTTTTCGGGTTTAGAAGCATAAGTGTAGCAGCGTTTGTTGTAATCTCTGTCATCGGTGGTGTAATTTCAGGCGTCGTTCTCCTTTTCGTCGTCATTGCCCTTTCTATACTCGGTTATCGACGCAACTGGGACTTTGATAATGTCTCGGCTCCGCTTGTTACGGCAGTCGGCGACGTCGTGACACTCCCGTCATTATACGTGGCAGCCTTGTTCACACTTTTACTTCCCGAAGGGGTGGTTTTAGCGCTTTTCATAATCTTTGTGGCACTCGCTGCGGCTTGTGCGTTTTGCGGGCTGGACGCCGACGACAGGGACGTTCGACGAATCTTCAGGGAGAGTGTGCCGATACTTTTCGTTGCAGGGCTGCTGAGCGCGTTCGCGGGCGTTACGATAGAGTCTCGTCTTGAGAGTTTCTTAGCGTTACCTGCCCTTCTTATCATGATTCCCCCGTTCCTCGCAGAGAGCGGTGCGCTTTCAGGAATCTTAGCGGCTCGCATTTCTTCCATGCTGCACATCGGCACCGCAAGCCCGAAGCCCCTCCCCGAAAAGGGCATTTTGAAAAACTTCATCGTCATTTACATATTTGCGGTGGGCGTGTTCTCGCTGGTCGGTGTGTCGGCATGGGCGGCAAGCCTCGCTCTCGGTCTTGCGGCGGCGCCCCCGCTCGTAAAAATAGCGACGGTAACGCTTTTCGGCGGGCTGCTTTGCACAACCTTCTTGAACTTTTTCACGTATTACGTGGCAGTCGCTGCCTTCGCCTTCAGGCTTGACCCTGACAATGAGTGCATTCCTATCATCACGAGCATGATGGACGTAGTTGGCGTCCTTTGCATCCTACTTGCTGTGCTCTTGTTATAACGATGCGTCTGTCGTGGGCAGCAAACCGAGGAGCACGGTAACGAATAAAGCGATGCCCTACTATCCTTCTGCACTCGAAATTATTACCGCCAACAAACGATTTTAAGCGAACTGCAAATATTTTTTCATTGTTGATATTTTTCAGGTATTGGTTAATACGTGAATGGCTTTGGAAAAATAAGTTTCAATAATATGAAAGTTACGATAAGGAGATTTGCGTTGAATTTGGCGATTACCGCAAGATTTTACGTAAAAATAACTTTTTAGAGGTCTCCGAAAGTTATTTATACCCCTAAGATATGGTTTTTTCTAGACATTGACCAGTATCAAGCGCGATTGATATGATACGGATATCAAAACCAATAATTGAGGAGGACGAGATAAACGCCGCGGTTGAGGTGTTAAAAACAGGCTACCTTGCTCAAGGGAAAAAAGTTGAAGAGTTCGAGGAGCGGTTTGCGGAGTTTATCGGCGTCGAGCATGCCGTTGCCGTGAGTTCCGGGACCGCCGCTCTGCATATAGCGCTCCTAGCGCACGGCATAGGCGAGGGCGACGAGGTCATTACCACGCCGTTCTCCTTCATCGCAACCGCAAATTCGATCCTCCTCACGGGCGCAAAGCCTGTATTCGCAGACATCAACGAGAATGATTTCAACATAAATCCTGATGCCGTCTTAAATAAAATCACTCACAGAACGAAAGCAATAATGCCCGTCCATTTATACGGGCATCCTGCGGACATGAAGGCGTTGGTGGAGATAGCGGAGGACCACAATCTTCTAATCGTGGAGGATGCGTGCCAGGCGCACGGTGCGGAGTTCGGTGGGAAGAAAGTCGGCTCTTTCGGGGTGGGCTGTTTTAGCTTTTATGCTACGAAGAACATGACCACCGGGGAAGGCGGCATGATTACGACGAACGATAAAATTATTGCGGAATATGCAAGGATGCTAAGGTCGCACGGCTCAAGGCAGAGATATTTCCACGAACTCCTAGGCTTCAACATGCGCATGACCGATGTGAGTGCCGCGATAGGAATTGTCCAGCTCGCAAAGCTCCCTGCCATGACGAGGCGGCGGCAGGAGAACGCAGAATACTTAACGAATTGCATAAAAAACGTGGAGGGCGTGGTCCCGCCATCGGTCAAAAGAGGCTGCACGCACGTCTTCCATCAATACACGATAAGAGTGGTTAATACTGAAATCAGTCGTGACGCCGTCGTAAAGGAGTTACGAGAGAAAGGCATCGGCGCCGAGATATACTATCCAATACCCATACACAAGCAGCCCCTTTACCAGGACCTGGGTTACGATGAGACCTTGCCCGTTGCGGAGCGATTGGCTAAAGAAGTTATTTCTCTCCCCATTCATCCGGCTGTTTCTAAAGAGGAGCTGAAGCAGTGCGCAACAGCGCTTAGGGAGGTGATTTACGGATGAGAGTTGGAGTCATAGGCGTGGGGAAGATGGGCGTTCACCACGCTCGTATTTACAGCCAGATGGAAGGTGTCGAGCTTGTGGGCGTGGCGGACGTTGATGAAGAGAAAGCATCAGAGGTCGCGAAATTGTATGATACTAAAGCTTTTACCGACTGCGACGAGCTTCTTAAGTGCGTTGATGCTGTGAGCATAGCAGTGCCGACGACGCAGCACGAGGAAGTGGCAATAGCCGCAATAGAGCACGGGGTGCACTGTCTCATCGAGAAACCTATTGCTCACACATTGAAGAGCGCCCGAAATATCGTGGACGCAGCACGGGATGCGGGCGTGAAAATAATGATTGGGCACGTTGAACGCTTTAATCCGGCGGTCATCGCCCTTAAAGGGGAAATAGACGCCGGAAAGCTCGGCAATGTCGTTTCAATATCGAGCAAAAGGGTGGGTCCGCACCCGCCGAGAATAAGGGATGTTGGCGTGATAATAGACCTTGCTGTGCACGACATAGATGTGATATCGTTTTTATATGGGAAGAACGTTAGAGACGTGTCTGCGATAGCTGGCAACGGGATGCATTCGCATGAGGATTATGCTTCCATACTGCTCGGTTACGAAGGCAACAAGGCGGGGCTTGTGGACACAAACTGGCTGACGCCTCACAAGGTGAGGGTGCTCGTCGCTGTCGGCGTCAAAGGCGTTGCGTATATGGACTATATTGCGCAAACGCTTGAAATTCACAGAAGAGATTTCGTAGAGGACGTTTTTGTGGAGAAAAGAGAGCCTTTAAGGAGCGAGCTGGAGTATTTCTTGAGAGGAATTGTGCACAACGAAGAACTCAGCCCATCCGGGGAGGAGGGCATCCACGCCCTTGCAGTAGCCCTTGCGGCGGTGAAGTCGTGCAAGGCGAGAAGAACCGTCGTCGTGGACGAGAATCTGCTCAAAGATGCTCATTTGGACGAGTTTTGACCCGCGGGTAGTAGCAACGGGACCACGACATACAAGGGTGGAGAACTGAAACTCAAATAGTCTTTTTCATATTGTTCAGCCCAATATTCTTCCAGCATTTCCCAATCTTTGCCATCTATTATGCTCATCCACTGAAATTTCAACTTGGCACCTTAAATATGTTTTTGTAGTTCGAAAAATATTCGCAGATGATTGAAATTTAAATTTCAAATAATTGCCAAATGATTTCATTCAACCCTGGGGGTGCCCTTGAAAGTTATCAGGGAATTTTTCTGAAGGAAAGAATTATTTCCTCTATGGAAACGACTAAATACTTGTTTACGAACATAACTGACGGGGAGGAGGGCATTGAGGCTAAAGAAAAACTTTGCCACGGTCATCTTCGCAGTCATGGTGTTTGTCATGGTTTTGCCTCTCGTTTCGAGCCCGAAAGCTCCAATCGCCGACGAGTATGCATATTCCATAAACGGTTCAGGCAACGTGGAACGCTTCTCTTACATCGCCGAACGGTATGGGATGTGGATAAAGGGAGCGTATGTCAAAATATTCAGCAGAGGCTCGGGAAACGGCGTCAACGGGGCTTTCCTAAACGTGGAAATTAGCGACGCCGACGGCGTCACGAGGGCGTTTTCCGACTGGAATAACTCGGCGGGCATAATCATATCCCAGAAAGGGTCCGCTATGGAAATAAACGCTGAGAGCGTAGTGTTGAACGTAAAAGACCATACACGGCTGATACTGGACATAAAAAGATTTAACGAGACTTATCCGGGGCTAAGGATGAAGATAAAAGGGACGGCGGACGGCCTTGCGCTCTCGGACTCGAAGCTGGTCATTGTGAGCGCGACATTGGTAAGCGGTGATTTTAGGAGGACGTTCACGCCAAAGATCCTAAGAGAGGATGTGCATTATAAATTCGAGCCTGTCGTGGTAACGACGGACGAAAATGGCGTTGAGAAGGTGGAATTTGTAGAGGGAGATGCCGTGTATGTGAAAGCGACGGGCTTGCTGCCGAACACCGATTATAGAACTTGGATACAACCATCCCCGGTAGCAGAGGGGAACGTTTTGGTCCCTCATAACGACCCCTCGGGCGTTCATGAGCTTGTGGTTTCTGACGAGTTCGGGAACGTCTCGCACATTTTGATATGGAGGAATGCAACCGCTAACGACAATGTTACGGGGTTTTGCGTGATTTTCGACGAGGTAGGTGCTGGTGAAGGCATTTTCAATTTCGAAAATGACGGCGTTGGGAATTTTTCAGTAGTGGAAATGGCGGAGCCGCAGCATAAGGGGCACATCAGACGGCACCACCACTCCTCTTCCCCGCCTTCGCAGCCGTTGTCGCCACTTGTGAGGTCTTGCGATGCCACGAGGCATGAAAAAGACGTGTTCAACGTGTCTGAAAGCCTATATTGCTACGTCAAATACTTGCCTGCGAACACCACAGTTCGTATATACGTTGTGGATAAGGACTGGCGGAGTAGAGCTGCTCTGAAGGACGTTTCAGGCGGCGTCGAGGTTGTGCGTGTTGATGACGAGGGGAGTGCGTTTGCTAAGATATGGAATGCGACGCTGACGCCCGGCGAGTATAGCATAGTCGTGGACATAAACGATAACGGCGAGTGGGACGACGGCGAGCCTGTGGATGACGACGTTTATATACGGGATTTTTCAATTTCAGAATTCCCAACAATTATTTTGCCCCTATTATTGATATTTGCCCTCATTTTTACAAGCCGAAGGCAGGCGCAACGATAATAATGGTCACCACGCCTAAAAATACGCAAAATATTGAAAAGTTGACTTTTTTGGCAAGTTTCAGGAGAGCGTCCATCGTTAAGTAGCCCATGGCGAAAGAGGTGAGTAGCATTACTAAGCCGTTTTGGAAGAATACGAAGTTGCCGGAGAGCGCTTCTAAGGTCACGGCGCCGAGGACTGCGGGGACGCTTATCAAAAATGATACGATGAGTGCTTGTCCCTGTTCGACGCCGCTGAGCAGGAGGTATGTGATGGTCGTCCCGGAGCGGGACACCCCGGGCAATATCGCAAGGCCTTGGAAGAGTCCGAGAAAGAAAGCCTCTTTGCCGCTCAAATCTTCGGCTTTTTTCCGCCCGTATGCCGTTTTTGCGGCTCTGAGCAGGAGCCCGGTGGCGATGAGCATCAGTCCTATGAGCAAGGAGACCATGTCGCCACTCTTGAAGTTTTTTACGAAGAAAAATAAAGGCACAGCGGTGACGCCTGTGGAGAGCGTAGCCAGAATCACGAGTTTTGAGAGCTTCGCCGTGGGGTTCAGCACCATGTGCAGAAATTCACGACGAAACCTTAACAAAACGGCGAACATCGTCCCGAGATGCAAGAATATTGCAAGAGAAAAAGCTTCGCTCACGCTTATGGAGAGATATTTAAGCATGAGGAGCATAGATTGCCCCTCGCTGCTCACGGGGAGCCATTCTAATACGCCTTGAACAGCGCCGAGGATCGCAGCCTGCCGTGCGTCTATCGCCATCTGTTGCTTGCCCCCTTAATAAACGCTCGCCTCCTTAATAAGATGGATATGATAAAAAAAGAGCGGTCAGCGACAATCTTATAAAAGGAAATACAATAGATTTAAGGGAGAAAAGATATGGCAAGGGATGAATATGTCCCCCGATATGAGTATGAGCGGTTAGAGAGCGAGTACCGGAGGTTATTGAGGAGATACGAGGAGCTGGAGACCTACAAGGAGGAGCTGGAGCGTCTGGTGTCGAAGGCTAAGGCACCGCCGCTCGACATAGGGTTTATAGTTGAGAAGCTTGAGGACGGTGCCGTCGTGAACGTAAACGGAGCGTTAAAGGTCTTGCCCTACGGTTTGCTCTCCGACGAGGAGGTGCGAAACCTCAGGGAGGGGCAATATGTTTTCATAGGGCACATCCCGGACAAGAAAAGCCCGACGGGCTTTACAGTCGGCATAACCCGGGCTTACAACAAGATGGTGGACCTCATCGTCGGCGAGGTTGAGGAGATACGGTGTGAGGGGGACGAGTGGATTAGTGAGATTTCGACGGGACGAGGGCAAAACAAGATATACAAGAAGCTTTCGGAGGAAGAGAGGAAGGCGCTAAAAGAGGGCATGAAGGTTGGGATGATACCGATGACCTTTGACATAAAGAGGCGTTACGTGACGAGGGAATTTTCAAAATACGAGGTTACAAAAAGCCCAGGCGTAAGTTTCAATGACATTGGGGGCTTGAGGGAAGTTAAGAAGGAGCTTATAAGGAGCATAATACTACCAATGTTCAATCCTGATGATTATTCCAAATATGGGGAGCATTCCCGTCGCATTTTGATGTATGGGCCGCCGGGCTGTGGGAAGACGATGTGTGCGAAGGCGCTTGCGACGGCGCTGCCGAACTGCGAGTTCGTGAAGGTCGGCGCCGGCGAGCTTTTCAGCATGTGGCTCGGCGAATCCGAGCGGAATGTGAGATTAGTCTTTAAGACGGCGAACGAGAAGCTTGAGAGCGGTGAGAACGACTATGGCGTCATTTTCTTCGATGAGATAGATGCGCTGGCGCAGGAGCGAGGCATGTATGTTGGCTCCTCAGGGGCGCCCGAGCGTGTTACCGGGCAGCTCCTTGATATCCTCGAAGGCTTCTACGACTTGCACCCACACCTCACGGTTATCGGGGCGACAAACCGTCTTCACCTTATAGATTCAGCGCTACGCTCCCGCTTCGACAAGATAATAGAGGTGCCGAAGCCGGATAAGGAGGCGGCGTTCTCCATCGCTAGGATATATGCGAGGAAGGTGCCCATGGATGCTTTGCTGGTGGAGGAGCTCGGTGATGTAGCTGCTGCCCAGAACTATCTCGTCGAAGAGATTGTTGATTACATGTATACGGACGACATTGTTGAGACAGAGATCGGGACCATACGGCGTCGTGATTCCGTCACAGGGCGGTTTATCGCGCAGATGTTCTATTATGCGAGGGACAGAGCGCTTGAGGAACGAACGATATTCATGCTGAAGAAGGGGATTGTTGGGAGGACAGACATCGCTGAGATATGGGTGCGGGAAGGGCTTGACGGAGTTCTTGACGTAGAAGAGCGAGCGCTGGAGCTGAGCAAGAAATATAGGTCGCCATCGGAGATAGGGGTGACGCTGGAGCACCTGAAGGAGGGCTTCAACAGATTCCTGAAGCGGCGTGCAGAAGAGATGATAGCAGCGGGCTACCACAAGAAGCTAGAAGAGGATACAGGCATGCATTTCTGAGCGACGTGATGCGACGACGCTAACGGCACTGAAGCGGATTAACGTAATTGAGGGGAGCTTTATGGATAATTTTAACCGGTGGCAAGGAATAGAGCATGAGTTCCGAGTTGGTATAAATACAGAAGCTACTGAGCTCTACAGGTATGCAAGATATTACCACGTTGACGAGATAATTCGGTCCTTGGAAGAATACAAATTCTTCGACGACATTTCAGCCATCTGCTCGAAGCTGCAGCGGCGTAACGACGGATTTCTGCGGAACGGCGCCCGCATCTACGTGTGCACAGGTGGGCATCTTGAGATTGCGACGCCCGAATGCAGGAACGCTTTTGAAGTTCTCAAATACGATAAGGCGTCAGAAATATACATGCAGCTCGGCGCCGAGCTTGCGAGCGAGCGATATCGGGAGCGTTTCGGGAAGAGAAGCGGCGATGATGTGTATATACAATGCTGGAAGGCGAACGTTGAGATTGACAAGAGGTATAGTCGGGGCACGCACGAGTCCTACATGGTGGAGCGGCGGAGGTTTGCTGGGAAAGAGGGGCTCTTCATTCCGTATCTGGTGCTGCGTAAGGTCTTCTGCGGCGCTGGCGGCTATATCCTTGACAGCAGCGGCGTCCGTTACGTGATTTCGCCGAAGGCGGTAGTCGCTCGCAGGGTGATGACGGAGTCGCCGTCGCAATGGCCGATACTCTCGACGAGAGACGAGCCGTTGACGTCGAAGGATAAAATGCGAGTGCACGTGACGAGCGGTGAAGGATTGCGCTCGGAAGTTACGAGGCTGTTGAACAATGCAATCACGACCTACGTCATAGATGCAATTGAGAACGGCATCATAAGGGAGGTGCCTGACATCTGGAACCCGCTTCAGACGTTCAAGGAAATTTCGCAGAACATCAACGGTGACTGGAAGATAAGATTGGCGAACGGCGACAGGATAAAGGTGATGGATTACCTCAATCACTATTATATAGATGCAATAGAGGAGCTTTTTGAGGAGCGTGAAACTGATTATTGGGACGAGTATGCGCTGAAGACTTTTAAGCGGGTGTGCGAGAAGCTGAACCAAGGTCTGCTCGAAGACCCGTATCTGGTGCGGCGGATAGAGTGGATAATGAAGCTTTGGGTGGTCGAGCACGAGATTGATGACTTTGAGTATTCAGGGAGGCATCTGCGTTCCGAGTATTATATGATAGATGATGAGACGGAGAAGAAAATAGCGGCGAGCTTTGCGTTCACGAATCTTTGTGAGTATGACCTTTATGAGAAGGTGGCGGACCGCATAGGCGTCGAACGCATTTTAACGGAAGAAGACATTGCCGAGGCTTTGTTGTTCCCGCCGAAGAACTCGAGGGCGGAGCTGAGAGTGCGGCTGGCGCAGGAGTTCAAGAACGCCACGATAAGCTGGAATAAGATAACGATAACAAAGGAGCCGAAGATAAGGATAGACGTGAGGCGTCCGGGCGAGGATGAATATTCGCAGCTGTTTTCGAGGTATCCGGAGCTTGCGAGGATGCCAAGCGTCGTCGTTGTTTTCTTAGGGGAGCGGCGGCGTAGCAGCGGTGCCAGAGAAGTGCTCGTGAGGCTGCTTGCGGAGGAGGAGGACGTGCGGCACTGGGAGGAGCGGATAAGCCGGGAAATAAGGGAGAGGATAAGCAGGAATCCTTATTTGGATTACTTGTTATATTCAGGCAGCCGAACGTATAGATTTGACGAACTTGATGGTTGGAATGAGGAGAGCATCAAGGGCAAGATAGAGGAGATAAAGAGGGAGGAAGCTGAAGCTGAGGCGGAGAACAATGAAGAGGACGACGGGGGCTGCAGAATCACGAGGCTACCACGCAGATGAGCGGCGTCGTGGAGAGTAAGATCAGGGGCATAGAGCAGGAGTATCCATTGAGCGCGGCGGTGCCTTTTAACCCTTCACTACTCGTAAGCGCTGCGATACAGGGACTGAAGCGAGTTAATTTCTCTCGAATTGTAAATTGGGACATTTCTGCTGAGGTGACACAGGAGGAGCACGAGCGCACTATAGTTTCGTCGTTTGCGAGGAATGGCTGCCGTATCTACGATGATTTGGGACATCTGGAGATTTCTACGCCTTCCTACAACGCCCCCTTAGACGCTCTGGCTTACGAGCGGGCTTCTGAGATTTATGCGTTCGTAGGCGCAAGGGAAGCAAGTTTCTCGCTGAAAAAGAAAGTTTCAGTGCACAAAAACAACGTTGCCAACTTCTTTGCCGAGAGGCGTGGCATAGTCACGAACACGTATGCGACGCACGGGAACACGCTCACGCTCAGAGCTGCATGCAAGGATTGGAGACGTGTTGAAAGGGCGTTAATCCCGTGGTTCGTCGCTCGCATAGTGTTCTGCGGCGGCGGCGACGTCGTCGCTGCAAATATTACGAGGCAGAGCCTCGATGAGGAGATAAGCGGCGTGAAGTTCGTGATCTCGCCACGAGCGATGTTCGTGACACAACGTTCTTCGCTTTCGACGACGGCGAGCAGGGGAATTCTGAACACGAGGGACCAGCCGCATGCCGCTCGCAAATACTGGCGGCTCCATGACATCCATTACGAGGCATTGCGGTGCGAGTATGCGATAATAATGAGGGACGTGACGCAGACGATGGTCATGCGGGCTTTCGAGCTGGGGCTGCTCGACGACGCCCCGCAACTCGAAGACCCCGTCGCTGCGATTAAGAAAATTTCTGTGGATACTCAGTCCTGCGAGTGGAAGCTGCGGCTGGAGAATGGAGAAACGACGGACGCCGTAGAGATTCTGGATTTCTACCTTGAGCGTGTCGAGCGTATGTATGAAGAAGGCGAAGAGAAGGGCTTCTGGGACGAATTTGGGCTGAAACATATGAAAAAGTTATTTGAAAGGCTTAATGAGCGGCGGCTTGAAGCTTACGTTGATGGGATTGATTGGGTGACGAAGCTTGCGTTTCTCGTGAATTACGAGCCTAAGAAGGCTGAGGAGGGCATTAGCATTTGTAACCATTATGCGTTGCTTGACGAAAAGGTGCTGTTTTACGTGCAGAAGGGTGCGATTCCCGACGCTCTCATGAGCGGCGCCGCCGACGACTCCATTTTCGACCCGGAGGACTCGCTGGCGTTCGCCTCGAAGGAGATGCGCGAAATAAATTTTGAGGAAATGCGGCGGCGAGTGACGGCGGCGCTTTCAAACCCTCCAGAGAACACCCGTGACTTCTTCAGAGCGAACGTCATGAAAGCGTTTCCGTCGCAGGTTTTAAGCGTGAGCTGGGCGACGCTCTCCCTCAGCGTCGGGAGCGTGACGCTCGACGAGCCTTTCATGCTGAACAGGGAGGAATTGGAGGAATTAGGGGTAAGCTTCTCCGAACTCGACGCAGAAAACGACAGCAAGGAAACATTGCGGGCGCTGCTGCAGCGGGTCAAGTCCGCTTATGCGGAGAAGGTGCGGGGCTTGTGAGGCACGAAGCGAAGCCGCCACTACGATTTGCCGCCGCAGGCGTCGGGAAGTTCGT
>Ga0164311_10000487_pt1 | contig 17367 bp, 20 predicted proteins | sample GuaBasSedimGuay2_FD_121796 | JGI IMG/M metagenome (GOLD analysis project Ga0164311, IMG submission 121796) | Subseafloor sediment microbial communities from Guaymas Basin, Gulf of California, Mexico - Guay2, Core 4569-9, 9-12 cm | ecosystem: Environmental > Aquatic > Marine > Hydrothermal vents... | reverse complement strand
GGTATTTCCCACAGAAGAATCTTTATTAAAATGTTTATATATGGCAGCTATGGAGCTGGAACGTAAATGGACCAAGATTAAGGATTGGCCACATATCTACAGCCAGATAGTGATTTTATTTGAGAATAGGCTATAATAAAAATTTACACAAATGGATGAACAGTCCCAAAAAAGGCGTGGGAATAGAAATTTTAAACTTCAAAAGACTGCCAGAACCACTTAAGATTGAGATCTTCTGCCCGGTAAAAAGCCTCCACAGAGTTTCCTTCATGTTCCATAATATTTGTGATGAGAGTACTGAGAATTATTAAACCTTATTTCTGTCCCTGTAATAACTCCTTCTATAGCTTTTATAAAATCTTCTCCCTTTTTGCTGTCCGTGAGTTACATGTAATCCCGGTGAATCCTTATTAAATGATTTTCTAAAAACAGATCTCAACAATTCCCAGACCGCAATCAAAGGCAGGACTGCTAAAATTGCCAGAAACTTTAACATTTTTCCATTATAACGATAACCAAGAGTATCAAGATATGAGGCTATCCACATAGCACAAAAGAGCATTAAAAATGTAAAAAGAATTCCACTTAATACCTTAAATAGCCATTTCAGAAATTTGACCCTCATTACTATCTTTCTGCTTATCAAAAAGTGTTAATCTTCCTAAGATTGATTCATAGATAAACTTCTCTATTAGGATAAAAAAATGTTTATATAACCACTCCCGATAGCAGAACTTTTATATTTCTAAAAAAACTTATTTTGATAGGGAAAAGTTTTAATCTCAATAGGGAAGCAAAAATACCGGTTCACATTATGGCCACTTTTCCCCTCTTTCTATCATAGTCTAATACCACATTTCTGGTTTTTCAAGACTTTAATATGACAGACTAGTTGAGTATTTCTAGTCTGCCATAATAATATCCCTACACCAGAAAAATATGTGATGGGTTTCATATCTTTTCTTTTATCTTTCTTGATCTTTCCACCCACTTTTACAAATCCGAGGAGGAAATGATGGAATTTTATCTGGATTTTTTATAACATCCCAGTACCACCAGTTACTGCCATAACGGGAGTTATACAGCCTGAACTCATCTCCCTTTTTCCCGTCAAATACTTTCATAATTTTTACAAGTGAGTCAAGTAAAACAAAATCAGAAAATATTTTCTGATTTTCTCGAAGGAGAGGCTTTTTAAAAATCCTCCCTTCCCTCATAAGTTTTTCAGCCACCATCAGCTCATACACCGAATTGACAGGTATCCAGTTCTCTGACACAGGCACCAGTGTAATGTCCCTTGCCACGGTAAAATACCTTCCATTTTTTCCATGTACCGGAGGATCGGTCTGAATGGCTACCAGTATATTGTATTTACTTTTTAATACGACACCGTGCTCTTCCCTCATCCTTTCCCACAATGAGCTCTCAATCCTGATTTCTGGCAGACTATTGCTGTATTTCAGAAAAATACGGTTCCCTTTCACGCCTTCAAGCAGACTCAGAACTATCAATCTGCGGTTGTTCTTTTCAGCATACTCAAGTTTTTGCCTGTTTAGATTTTCCTGAAATCTGCTCTGCGTCCCGATGAGAAGAACCCTTGATAGAACCTCCCTTCCAGCCATTACCTTTCCTGCAGCATTTTCAAGAAGAGCATATACAGTGTTTATGTTTCTCTTTCCCTCCATATTTGGATGCCAGCGGTTAAGTCCTGCCCTCTCCCAGAGCAGATAAACAAGGTTCAGAAGAGATATCGCAGGTTTTCTTCTCACAACCCTTAAACCCGTCCCTCTGGGTTTTGATTTTCTTTCTGTTCTTTCCTCCGATCTTTTCGGAACAGTATCTCTTTTCCGGATTCCTATCACTGTTTTAACCCTTATCAGCCCGGAAGAAGTCTCTTCAATTATACCCCGGGCATCTGTCCGGGTGATAGCACCGGAAGAGCTTTCAGCCTGATAATATACGCAATCCCTTGCATGTTCTCTCCCTGTTCCGGGATAACGTGCCACAATGTAGGTGTCTGTGTCTGAAACATACCGGATATACAATTTTTTCTCACCTCTTCCAGGACAGCAGCAGTAAAGAATTGCCTTTTTGTAACACCTTTCAAGAACCTTTCTCCATGCACGAGCATACTTCGGACTTGTCTGAAACTCTGCTGAATATATTTTCTCGCCCTTAGGAGTTCTGACCTTAACAGGATACCTTTTCAGCATCCGGATACCTCCTTTTATCACTATTTAAAAACTATTTAAAATAGAATCGTTGCGACTGGATAAAAGTTTTCCGTCTAAATGTAAATAAATATCTAGGATATCTCAAATATACTGGCTTTATCTTCTGAACAACTTTTCAAAGAAGAAAAGTGTCTTCATGATCCTATATATGCTTGTGTTCATCTCGCAAAATGATTAAAAAGTTTTCTGTCTAGAAATAAAAAAAACTTTTAAGAAACCCCCTTTATGCCCTCTGTGATTTGAAAAACAAACTTCCTCAAACTGTGGAAATGAAACATCCTTTGAAAACGGAATCGAAACAAACAACATCCGGAAACCTTTCGGGTTCTCACCAAAACAAAAAACCCGTCTAAAAAAGCGAAATCCCTGAAAGGAGGAAAACACCATGATTGAAAACAGAATTTACTTCATAGAAACACCTGATAGAATCTATTTTTTCACCCACAATTTACAGAAAATCCCCTGCAAACATAACAGGAGTAAAAAAATAACCATACTCCCTGCCTCACTTCTTGCTGAAATCAAAAATCTTCTCATCACAACAGGAGATTTTATCAAAGGTGGAATATATATTCCTGAAAACGGAATGGTCATCTAAAGAGAGGGAAACCTCCATGCTTTCACTTGTAGCCGCAGTACTTGCAAGATTTCTCAAAAATGATGAGAAGAAACTCCCTCAGGTTCTTGAAAAAATCCTTGAAAAAACCGGTATAAAACTCTTTCAAACCCAGATTGACATTCTTCTCTTTCTCTACCACTCCTCGAACAAATTCAAAGCCGTTGAAGCTCCAACAGGAACAGGAAAAACAATCACATACATTATTTATTCACTTTCAAAAGAACATAACTTTGATCATGTCATTTTCTCAACATTTACCAAAAACCTGCAGCAGCAGATTTATACCGAATTCCATAAATTCTCCCTTGATATTGAACCACTCGTGATATTCGGAAAGTCAAGTTACATCTGCCTCGATAAACTGAGTCTTCTGCCAGAAAAAGAACAGGAAATCATCACCAGACTGAAACCCGGAGAACTGCTCAAAAAAACTGCCGTCACCTCCTACTACTGCAGCCAGGAATACAGAAAACTCTGCCCGCACAGGGAAAACTGCGAATATGTCCAGATATTAAGTCAGATTAAAAACAGTAAGTTTCTCATAGTCAATCACTTCCTGCTTCCCCATATCCTCAGAAGACTTGATGATAGAAGAATTCTTCTCGTGATTGATGAATGCCATCAGCTTCTTTCAAGAAGAGTAATTCATATTGAAAAAGAGGATCTTTCAGAACCTGAAAAACCCTCTCCCGAAAACTTCGGAACAATTCAGGAATTTAACCTTACTTATGAAAAATACATGATTCAGCTTCAGAAATACCGCCTTGCAAAAAAATACAATATACAGTCACCCGGAAGGTATGAGATTCCGGCAAACTTTGATTTTTCCTCCGCAAAGGAGGTTATCTTCTTTTCCGCAACAATGCCTGAAACACTTCCGGAAAACTGCGACCTCCTGCAGATTGAAGACAGGACGGACTGGAGCAACGTGAAAATAATCATAAAGGACACAAACTACAGAAAAAAAGACTACCTCAATACCCTCAGACAGACAATCAAAAAAGCCACAGGAAAATACAGCAGGGTCATAGTACTTGCAACAAGCCATCAGCAGCTGAGAAAAATCAGGGAAATGTTTCCGGATGCTGCAACCACACTTGATGAAAAACCATTCACCCTGATAGAAAAACTAAAGTCAGGCCAGATAAACCTGGTTGCCGGAACAGATGTTTTCTGGACAGGAATTGATGTCCCCGGAAGAAAGTGCATCATCATGACAAAACTTCCCTTTCCCTCCCCTGAAAATTCCGATGAAGAAATATCCTTTGTCACAGGTATGCAGATAATGCTTAAAAAATTCAAACAGGGAATGGGGAGAATGCTCCGCTCATCCCGGTGCTGCGGTGAGATCTTTATTCTTGATAACCGCATACAGAAATTCCCCGAAGTCATTGATTATCTGCAAAGCTTAAGCAAAAAAGGAGCAACGGTGATTTTCGAAAATAAAAGAAAAGAGAATACACAAAACCTCCGATTGAGAGTTGTTAAGTAGTCCCCTCTGATAAAATCGTCACTGCATGACTTAAAAATATAAAAAACACATAGAAAGGGGGAAAGGAAGAAGGTGATTATTTATTTCTCAAACAGAAAAAATACCCTCGATTCCCTTCTTGCCACTTCCATCCTCCTTTACAGATACCCCGGCTCCAGGGCCGTTAAAATCTCTGAAAATACTCTTGAACATATGCCTTCTGCTGGTATCAGAGAACTCATAAACTCACAAAAAATTTTTCTCATTGATGCCGGAAATAGCTTCAACCCTGAACTTAAAAACTACGATCATCATCATGACCTTACCCTTTACTGCTCACTGAAGCTTGTCCTGATACATGAAATGAAAATACACCCAGCATACCTTAACCTGGAACCATTCCATAAAATAGACCTCATAGACAAACACTTTCTCCCGACAAACCCGGCTTCCGCAAAACTTTACCGGAATCTTCCCCCTGAAACCAGAATACTTGAAAATTATCTTTCCTTCTTTCAACCCTCCCCTGAAATGGGAGAATTCGTTCTGAAAACCCTGAAAGATAAAAACAGAGACACATACTACACCTTCCTTGTAAAACTCATCTCCATCGCCAGTAAGAGAAAAAATCAGTCTCTTAAAAACTTCCTGGAATATAAAAAGAAAGTAGATAACATCATCAACTCCACCCTTCTTGTCAAAACCAGAAAACTCACAGTCGCCATATCCCATCATCCGGTTTCTCCTTATTACACCGAAGTTATTTCCACCCTGAAACCGGATGTTCTCATAGAAAGAAAATCAGATAAAATCTCAAGAGTTATCTTCATAAATAACCATCTCTGCACCCCAGAAAACGTACAGAAAGTATATCTCCTCACCTACTCCGACTCTTTCTCAGGAATTTACGAAATCAGTGCACCATCAGATATGATAAACATTGAAAAACTAGTTCATGCAGTAACCACTTAGGACTACCCTCAAAAAAAAACAGGAGGAACACATGGGTGCCTATTACCAGGCCGTGCTGAAATATCCTGAAGATGACAGGTGGCTCGGATACAGCACCTGGAAGTTTGACAACGGAGCCAAACTCATGGAACACTCATATGTCCTCAATACCTATACAAACTTTATCACATACAAAATCTACTACAAACCCGTTCACCTCGTGTGGCTGTGTGATTATCACGAAGAGGAAGACTTTAACTGGGATACCATACCGGAGGGAAAGATAAAGAAAAGCGAAATCAAAAAAGCCCGAACCGCACTTCCCTGCGTTCTCTACGTTAACCTCACCAGAAAGGAATACTTCAGCCTGAAAAAGATTCTCCAGATTGCAGGAAAAAGCCTCATGAAAATCAAACCACCTCTTTACGCAGAACTTCACAAGTATAAAAATACGTATTTCACCACTGTCATTCACCCCCTTCCACTTTTAACAAACTCAGAAACTGAAAGTGCCGGGGGAGGAGATTACTACCCTGATTACAAACTTCGCTCACACTGGGCAAGAGACCTGATTGTGGCATTTCCCGATTCCGCTGGACTGCTTATAAAAAAGTATGGCTTTAAAGATATTTCCACCGAAGTGCCCGTTGAAATAGATGACTATGATTTCATGCTTGGGAGTTTCAGAGGAGAAATAACCTTTGCACTTGCAGTGCTTGATTACATGAAAAAAATGAACGCTCTCAATAACCCTGAAAGGGCTATAATAAACGAACTCACTTCAATCAGTGAGAACGGTATTCCCAGACTCGTATTCAGAAGGGCAAATTACGGAAAGGTTAAAGAAATTTTAAAAGAATTCTGCTAACAATGAATGCAAGAACCTTTCTCCTCACCATTGTTATGTTTACCACAGGGCTCTCAACAGGTGCCCTCATCCCCGTTTATTTTATTTCCACAAATTTCAAGGCAGAAGAACCTTCCTGCTCACTTGAAAAAGCCTTCAGAGAAATCAGCATCGGAGAAACCGCTTACTGCAAATCCTTCAAACTCTATAGAAGAGATGATGGAAGTTTCATTGTTTATGAGATTGATTATAACATAAATAATCTAAAACTTGCCAGAAGGCAGAGAAAAAAACCAGAACATGATAAATACCATACTCAGAAAAAATCTGGCAGGAGGAAAGTAACAATAAACAATTGAACGAAAAAACCTAAAATCAAATCCTTACACTCCTTTCTACCTTTTTATCTCTCTTCAGGGGAAAATTGTCTTCGAATTTCAAAAACTCAAAAAATTCTGGACACTTTTTTTCAAAAAACATTATATTGTACTGAGGTCTAATTATGCAAAAAACTGAAGGAGGTAAGAATGACTGAAAAACCTTTTGTTGAAATATATACAGATGGTTCATGTTCCGGAAATCCAGGCCCCGGAGGTTATGCAGCTATCCTGTGCTACAGGGGCAAGAAAAAATAATCACAGGAAGTGAACAGCACACCACGAACAACAGAATGGAATTAACCGCAGTGATTGAAGCACTGAAATGCCTCAAAAAACCCTGCAAAGTGGTTGTAAGAACGGATTCTCAATACGTGGTCAACGGAGTCAATCAATGGCTTCCAGAGTGGATTAAAAGAGACTGGAAAACTTTCAGCGGAAAAGAAGTTTTAAACAGAGACCTCTGGGAAAAATTACTCACCGTGATGTCCTTTCATGAAGTCACCTTTGAGTGGATTCCCCGCAATAAACATCCCAAAATTACCATCTGCGATAGACTCGCACGTCAGAAAATCCAAAAAACTTGGTCTATTGAACAGAGATAAAAATGTCTGCAGCATGTGTCCCTTTCTCTGAACTCGCAATAAAGATTATAGAAGAGAGTGAATGAATGTTGGAGAGTTTCTCAATGTAAACTGAGTCGAGAAATTTTATCTGGACAGTTGAAAGAAATTAAAGCAAAGATACTGGATGAAGATGATAAAAACCTGATTAACAATAGGATATTGACAGTATTTTTTCTTCTCAAACCTTAAAAAAATTAAAAAGCGGGTGTGGCGGAACCGGAAGACGCAGCGGGCTCAGGACCCGCCGGGGTAACACCCCATGAGGGTTCAAATCCCTCCACCCGCACCAAAAACTTACTTTTTCATACACTCAATTTCAACCATTCCTGAAACCTTATCTCCCGTGCCTCCTTCTTTGGCTCAGAAACCGGAATATTCTCAGCTACTTTGACTCCACCAGACCCCCTCCTCAAAGGAAAATACCATCCTTTCTCATAATTCAGCTCTTTCACATAACACCTCTTCCCAGAAACTCCCTCCACCTTCTCCTTCAAAATTCCTGCTTTCTTCATTAAAGTAAGCATTCAGTTTTATTTTCTCTTTTTCAGGAGCAGGAAAAATTGTATAAAAGGAAGGAGATAGGAAATTAAATAGAAAAACTAAAAATAAAGTTTTTAATAAGGAGCTTTAAAAAATGTCTAAAAATACTCTTATCCTTTCCCTGAAGACTGGTTGGAAAAAATTGTTAAATCTATTCAACAACAAAAATCTCAAGGACTTAAGCTCATCCTCTCTTACCTATCAAATCTCCCTATTCATAACCCCTAATATTGACTTAACTGGTATTAAAACATATCTTCGGTTTCTGGCACCTCAAGGGTAAAGAATCTAAAACCTTCTGGTTGGACATCCTCCAGAACCTTATAAAAATAGAGACTAAAAAGACTCTCCTCTTTATTACCAATGATTTCTCCAGACTTACTGAAGTCATTGAAAAATTTTTTCCTATGCTAAATACCAACTCTGTCCTATACATCTCCAAAGAAATTTCAAAAGCAAAGATAAATTTTGTGAAATAGCAAAAAAAGAATGAGGAGTGAGGAAAACATAAATATCTGCAGGACAGATGGTGGTCACTTTTGCTGGTATAGCTTTGTTCATCTTATTCTAAACTTCCATACATCATAGGCATACCAATTTCTCCAACTGTAGCGTTTCCTGCTTCGAAATAGCTTCTCCAAAATTGGGCAATTCTTCGGGCCCGTTGTGGGTCAAGATATCGCTCTCGTGCTGCACCTTCTCCTCCCCAAAAGTATCCTAACCCCAATACGTAAACGGTTACATTTCCTCCGAAGTTGGCCTGGAACCCCTGTCTCCTTACCCTTCTTAGCTCCTCATCTGGGTCAATTAGCCGCACATGGCCTCTTGAATAAAAAGAAGTAATAGAGGAATTTTCCAACATGTCGGATATTATGAACAGCACTTTTCTCCTTGCGTGAAAATTACGGATATGGTCCGAGACATAGGTAATTGTTGCAATGATGTCAGAGTGAGGGATATTTCTGTTTGCCGATCTCATGATATCTTGGAGAGCCCTCCGAACTTGGGTCCTTGCAATAATGGGCTGTTCGGCGTGTAATCTTTGGAACCTCATCCACTCGCTCCGTCTCAGGTTGCTTCTAAAGCCGCGAGGGGGTTCTGGGTCAATCAATCCGCAAAGCACCTTTTCTGCGTATCTTCCTCTTACCGCAGAGGAAAACCGTATGATCTCAATATATCTACCAGGTCTCATCCACTCTAGAATGGCCTCTCCGGCACGATACATTATTTCTCTACTAAATCCAACTGTCTGGTCAACCAATACAAACAAAGCCGCCTCTGGTTCTCTCGGGAGAACATCGGCTCTGCCTATTGCCTCGTATGAAGTTAAGGGGAAATTGAGGCGTTCAAGGTTCGTAATGCCTGTATCTTGTGCCCACACCGAGCTGGAGATAATAAGTAATACGGCTGTTATGCAAATGAAAATGCTTGCATGCGTGAACTTGTGCCTGTTCATTGTTTTTAACCTTTATAATTTTTTAAGCTTTTCTCATATTGCTCTAACTCTTTTCTTATTAGCTCTGTTACTCTTACTTTGTCTGGTTCATCTAACATTTCTGTCAACTGTTCCTGGATCTCTCTAATGCTATCCGACCCTTTGAATATATCTTCATAAGCCTCTTCCCATTCTATTTCTTCTTGTAGTCTCTTCTTTATTCTTTGCTTTGCGCGCTTAATGTAAATATTCTTTTTATCTTCTTTATTCATGTTACTTATTATACTTTCTAAATAGCGGTCAGGGTTAAATTCTTCTGTAGTTGATAAACCTTTTCAGCGTATACCTTCCCCTTTTCATAAGGACTTCTTCTATACCCCCCAAATCTCTCGGTATTTCTCTCATCAAATAATAGTAATACTTAGCAAACACTTTATTGGCGGCAAGCTCGACTTTATTCCGCCACTCTTCTCTTTCTTCAAACTCCTTTTTAATCCTATAAAACTGTTCGCTTCTATTGCAGAAGAAAGAATATTTGTATCCTAAATATGTGCCGAGTATATTGGCGAGTATATACAATAACGTAAGTATGGCTAATGCGGCGTACATCTGCTTTATAGCTCTTGATATTTCTTTTTCTATCTCTTCTTTCTCTGTCTTTTGCATAGCTTTCAGTGTTTCTTCTGGCAACATCCTTTCCATCAATATATCGCCGCTGGCGATCTTTTGGTTTTCTATGATTCCTTCATTCAACTTGGCCCGTTGATAAAAAGCGAGAATTGCTATAGCAATAACGATGGCCCAGGTTAATAAGACCAGTCTATATCTCATTAAAAAGCCTCTTCTTGTTGCCATAATGGCATCATGAATTTCTGAACTTTCAATTTCTTCCGCACCAGGGTGTTCGATATCTCTCAAATTTTTATAAAGGTTGCTATAATAGCATCTACTAATCCTGTCAGATGAACTAGGAGGTCTTCTATCATGGTGTTCGACCTCCGCTACCATTCGATCTACTAAGCTATTTTGTTTGTGTATTTTGTATAAAGATTTACCAGCCACGTGAACAAATATTCCTAATACTGCTCCAGCCGCCACGCCGATTAAAATACCAGCAATTATGATATATTTTTGAGGTAAATCCGCAATATAGGGGGCAACTATGGTGATAATGGCGGAAGATTCTACGGCAAGAAAAATTATCAGGAGAATCCATGCCCATAAAGGCATGGTCTCACGATCCTCTTCGCCGACAAGATTTAGCCATTTTTCGGCTCGCTTTTTTTCATCCTCATCGAGAGTGTAAATTCTACCTATTTTCTCTGCCTGAAGTGCCGCGAAGATGAAAAATACCAACATTAAAAAAAACAATCCTATAGCCGACCGAAAAAGGTAATCTTTAATTATCGGTCTAGGAGGACTGATAAACATGCACAATATAATTACCATTACTGATAGAATCATTAAAAGTGCTGCACCATTCATTATATTGAACCATTTTAGACTGACAGGAGCATCCCTTAGCTCTCTATAATCTTCACCTATTTGGTTTTCTAAGCCTATAGGCGCATCCTCTACTACCTGTCCTATCGCTTCTCTCGCATCTTTCTTTAGGGTGCCAAATATATCTTTTATCTTCCATTTTAAGTTTGTAATGTGCCATTTAAACCATATCATAATCTCTCCCCCCTCCTGCTTTATATTTTGCTATATCTCTTCTTTTGAAACTATTTTGTATGCTTGCTTGCTGGTTTGCGTGAAAAATGAATATCTGTATCCCATAAGCATAATGTATCCATTAATTATAATGAACAATATCGGTCCAAGTATTGTCCACAATATGGAGATATTTGCATGACCAGCAGAATGTATCTTTAGCTGTTGATAAAGATAAAACTGTTGATAGAAAGCGAGTATAGCTAAGGAGAGTATAATCAAACAAGTTGTTAATAATTATGCCGTATCTGCGTAGAAAGCCACGCTGTGTGGCCTTGATAGAGTGATAGATTTCTAGTTCGCTCTTTGTTTCCTTTGCAATATCCAATAACTCTTTAAAAAGACGGCTTTGCATGCATAACTCAATGCTTGTGTGGGTATTATGATTTTTTGCTGAAGTATCAGTAGATTTAACCTCATTTATCATCGCTTTTACTAAGCTGTTCTGTTTGTGTATTTTGTATAAAGATTTACCAGCCTCATAAGCCAATATTCCTGACGTTACTCCAGCCAACACGCCGAGTGCAATACCAGCAATTATGATATATTTTTGAGGTAAATCCGCAATATAAGGGACAGCGATAATGCCAATTACAGTAGATTCTATAGCGAGTCCCAATATCAGAAGTATCCATGCCCCATATGGGCATGGTTTCACGGTCTTCTTCCCCAACAAGCTTCAGCCACTTTGTAGCTGCTTCTTTTGTCATCTTTAACTCTCCATCTTATGTTTGACCTTTTGGGTACATGGATAATGAATTTTTCTTCTGCTACAAATACTCTTCCATTTTTCAGGTAGTAAACTAAAGCATCTATATATTCATCATGTGCATTCTGGAAGTCGTTTTCTTGAAATATTGGGAGCAGAATATCTACTCCCAGTATTCCGCTTCGCTTTATGCTTGCCCTACTGGCTTTCCAGCGAAAGAGCATCTTGTTATTATTTCCTAAGTATAAACATGCTGCTCCATTGAGTCGGACATCTGGTGGCTGAGCTCTGCCGTGATGAATCCAGATGCTCATTTGAGGATGGCTATTCACCAACGCTTTCTCTTTTAGTATAGAAATTGGTTTTATATCGAGGAAGATGTTACCCATCATATAATAAATGGGCCATTTTCTATACGGAGGCAGATAATCATCTATTTGGAAGATGTCTTCTTTTCTTCCATCAAGGCGCTTTATGTCTCCAGATGTTTTTATGTCATCTCTCAGAAAATCTGGGATGGTTGAGCTAGCAATGGCTTGGGCAGTGGGTGAAAAAAGGGCTCTTTTGAATTTTTCCCAGATGCTCATCTCTCGTGCTTTTGGTGCCCTGGAGCCAAATGTAGCAAGCCTTTGCCCATGATATGGAGTGCCTTTAAATGGTATAATGCAACTGCAATGAGGTAAATACATAGCTGTAACCTTAGCCTTGCGATGGGGAGCAGCAGCGTGTTGAGTTGAAATCTGTTTGGTTTGACTTATAGTTGCCCTGTTCTCCACAATGGAGTATCTCTTAGCTTGGGCTAATCTCCAAACTTCGGAAGCATCGTATATCACAATACGTCGGTTTTTTGCTCTTCCTTCTGGGGTGCTGTCGTCGGCTATGGGTTCGCTTTCCCCTGCTCCTTGAATGTAAATGTTTGAAGGAGGATATCCTGCTTCTACGAATACCTTTGCGACTGCTTTGGCTCGTTCCTCTGATAGACGCTGGTTAACTTCTGCGGGACCTTGGCTATCTGTGTAACTGATAATCAATACTTTTCTTATACCATCGGCTTTGTAAGCACGAGCGATTTCCAGAAATACCCTGTGCATTTTGGGAGAGAGATGTGTAGAACCTGTTTTAAAAGGTGAAAAAACGATAGTTTTGTAGACTGTCTTGACTTGACAAATCTTTTTCCTTTGCGCCTCATTTGTTGTTTCGTTTAATTTGGCTACAAATTGAAACTTTTCTTTTTCGTTTTTAAAAATTGCGTAATTATAGTGGTTTATCTTAACTCCTTCCCTTCTCTTTATCTCATCTAAACGCCTGTCTCTGTCATCAAAGGCCTTACCTATTTGTTGTCCTAAAAATCCACCGGCAATTATGCCAATAAGAGCTCCGATTATCTCTCCTTTTTTGCCACCCACTTTCTTGCCAACAACTGCTCCAGCAACAGCACCGCCGGCTGCCCCTATAATTATTCCTATTTTTTCTTTCTCTCCAGGAGATGAATTTGCTTTCTGAATATTCTGGGTTGTAGTGGCACAACTGGTAAGTATTAAACAAATGGACAGTAGAAATATCATTAAATGTTTTCTCAATTTATATCAACCTCCTTACTACCGTGTCTCTTGGAGGATTGTGTCTTCATATTTAACATTTATCTACTTTTTCCCATTTTTGCTATTTTCTCAAACACTACCTGAAATTTGTATTTGCCTTTTTCTCAAATCTCTTTACCATCATTCATATTGAATAATTTTTAAATTTTTTAAATTTTATTACATATAGCTTTAGTTGTCAACAATTTTTGAAAAGTTCATACAAGATAGTATGATCCATATTTACCTCCCTCCGAAATTAAAAGGAAAAGAAAGACAAAAAGCAATGAGCATGTCTCAAAAACAGTTAAAAGAGTAAAAAATGGAACAATAAGTCAAATACAGTATAAAGATCAGCGAGAACTCAACAAAGGTAATATCAATTCGTAAGAAAAGCTCAAAGCTGGCAGGATACATGAATCAATATTGTAAGATTCCTTGTTCCGCTTCTTGAACATTTATTGAGTGTTGTATCATATCTTATGGAATAATTGGAGAAGTATCTAAATCCTTATATGCTTTCAAGAGGTGGTAAGTATATCTTATGCCCAGTATTTTTAAAAGGGTTATCCTAATTATATTGGGTAGATCATTTAAGCCAGATCATAAGCCTTCCAATCTATCCTTTATCAAATTGGCGTTTTTTAAACATTTAAATTGCGAGTAAACCATTCAAATCCATTATCTGAAGTGATTCCCAATAGTTGGAGATGGTGTAAAATAAACTTAGCGACAGGCGAGTAGCCCATCCGCTGGAGTGATTTGTTAGAGATCAGAAAATTTAATATTTCTTTCGGTGTCCAATTTTTTTAAGATGTGTATTTCCTCTTTTTAACAAAAATTTTACCTTTTCATGTTGCTAATTGGCTTATAAGTTTGGTAACAGGTCTTAAAATAAGAGATAATTGATGCTCATTAAAAGCTTATCTTTTTATATACCTAAAAGTGTTAACTTCCACGCAGATTTCACCGTTTTATACCTGCTATCTTTGGTGTAAAAAATGAAGAAGTTTGTGAAATACCAGTAATTGATAGACCAAGATTTTATGAGAAAACTCATTATAACTTGAAAAGAACATTTGAAGTTATAAGAGGCCTATTAACCATTACTTTTATTTTTTAAAAAATCCTGTTAAATTTGAAAAAGTTTTTAAATATTTTTTATTTTAACCTTTATAACTTTTATTGGTAGTTTACCTTTTATCTATTTATCAAAAATTTATATTTTAGGAAAGTTCGTTATAGAAACATTTTTTATTGCTTTTTTTAGTATTTAGTTATATTGTATAGAAGAATTTAAGACGTTTTAATAAAGCACAATTAGAAGGAGTTTTTAAAGTAGAGGAAATTTTTTAATTTTCTGTTAAAATTGAGTTACAAAAATAAGAAGGAGGTAATCAATGTCTTTTTTAAAAAAGTTGATTCGAAAATTTGGAATTTAATTCAAAAAGAGGTTGAAAGACAAGAATATCAATTAAAGATATGGCTTCTGAAAATATAGCTGATTTTGCAATTATGGAGGCAGAAGGTCATGTTTAATGAATAAATATGCTGAAGAATGTCCTTTTTCTCGTTATTACGGAGGATGTGCATATGTTGATGAGGTTGAAAAGCTTACTATTGAGAGAGTTAAGTTTCTTTTTGGAGTAGAGCATGCCAATGTGCAGCTTCATTCAGGAACACAGGCTAATATGGCAGTTTACTTTGCTATATTAAATCCGGGAGATACTATTCTTTTTATGAATCTTGCTCATGGAGGACATCTTTCCCACGGAGCAAAAGTTAATTTTTCAGGGAAGTTTTATAAAATTATTCATTATGGAGTCTCTAAAGAAATTGAAACGATTAATTATGAAGAAGTTAGAAAACTTGCTTTGGAGCATAAACTAAAACTTATTGTAGCAGGTGCAAGTGCATATCTCAGAACAATAGATTTTGAAGCCTTTTTTAAAATTGCTCAGGAAGTGGGAGCTTATTTAATAGTTGACATGGCTCACATTGCTGGTCTTGTGGCTACAGGTATTCATCCTTCTCCGGTGCTTTATGCAAACTTTGTTACTTCTGCTACACATAAAACCTTGAGAGGATCAAGAGGAGGATTCATTCTTTGTAAAGAAAAATATGCGAAAATAATTGATAAAAACTGTTTTTCCATGAATCCAGGGCGGACCTCTACTCTTCAACCCACTTTCTCCACTAGAAACTTCATCCTTTTTCCCGCCTTTTCCTTCAGCTCCGTTAATGCATGAATAATCTTTTTCTGAAAACCAAAACCCTCTCCATAAAACTCATACCCGATTGCCCCAATAAATCTTTCACATTTTTTCCTTCCCTTTTCCCACCAGCAATTTTTCCTGACATCAAATTCACCACCTGAATATTCAATTCTGCTTTTTCTCACAACTTCATCCACTCTCCCAAGTAAACCTATTACTTCTTTTTCACTCTCCCCTTTTGCCCTTATTTTCACCCTCACATAATATTCATCAGGCTTCACCTTCTCCCTGACAGAAAGAGGAAAAATAATCATTGTGACCTCTGTTTTTCCAGACTGTCTGCCATTTTCATCAGTAGCCATTATCCCCACCGGGTTCATCACACACATAATCATAATTCCTGCAATTAAAAAACTTTTCTTTAAGCTCATAGGTCACCTCCTCCATGGGTTTTTATGTTAATTTAACAAAATTTTTTCTCTTTAACAGCCTGAGCTCAAGTCTACCCTTAACAGAAATAAAAAATACTGAGGAGGTGAAAATGATTATTGCTAATATTCTCAATGAACTTAACATAGGATTTAAAGATTTTTCCAAAATCCTTTTCAATACCTCCAGGAAAAAAGTAATATTTTTCCCATGCTCAAAGACAAAAGTGCTCAGAAATAGGCTTAAAAATCTTTATAAAGCTCAAACCGAAGTTTTCGGAAATTGTGAAATTCTGAAATTTCACAAAGATGAGCATGAAATAATTTTTGTTTTCAATATGTCACGTATCCAGAGAAAAAAATAACAATCTATCCCTACCACAATTCAAAGTGAATGGTTTAAAAGCAAAAGGGAGAAATGAATATGAGAATAGGTGAATTATTTAAACGAATACCGAAATGCAAGAATTGTAAGTACTTTGAACCTGATGATAATGCCTCCTGGGGGAGTGTATTAGAGCTGAGTCAAACAGAGGTGTTCCTGTTTACACAAATTCCCTTGCAGTAGCACAGGATACAGAACTTTCCATGCTTTTCTCAAAGTACATGAAGATTTCGGTGCGTAATGTTTGAACCAGAAGACAGTTAAGGTCTACCAGAAATGAAACCCCTTCTGAGGTTCAATCCCTCAGAGAGGGAAGAAAAATAAAAAAGAGGGAAAAAGATGAGAATTGAAAAAGAAGGATTCAAAGAACTTGTTGAAAAAATTGAAAACATTGAAAACTTAAAAGAATTGAAAGAAATCGGAAAAGAACTTCTTCAGTTTGAGTCAAATGGATATAAAAGAGCAGTTCTTGAAATTTACAAAGAAAAGAAAGAAACTTTAATCAAAGATGTTATAAACAACAAAGAAAGCTTGAGAATTATAAAAAACATGATTCTTTTTGGAAATGAAGAAACCAGAAAATTCGCTTCCAGATTGATTTACGCTTTAGGAGAGGAAAAAGTTTATGATTCAACAGTCGTTAGCTATTTGTTAGAATTATATAAACAGTCAAACGGAAACGGAGAAGTAAACGGAGTTGAAAAAGAAGAAAATGCATAAAAAGAAAACAGGAGCCTCCCAACAGGGAGGCTCTTTATAGTGTCTACTGATTAAAAAAAAATCAGGAGGTAAAGATGATATACATTTTGAATACTCTGGTTATTCCCATAGACTTTGATAAAATTCAGAAAGCCAGAATTAAAGTGAGACGCATCTCTGCAGAGGAGGCGAAAAAACTTCTTGAAAAAGAAAAATTTGTTTCTGCAATTGGACATAAAACAACGGCTCAATTCTTAAGCGAATTGTTAGGAATGGAAATTGAAATGAACAGGAGAACAGTCTTCATGGAACCAGGAGATAAGGCAATACACCTCTTCCTGAAAGAAAGACTTCCTGAAGGAAAAATCCTTTCAGAAGAAGAAATGAAAAGTGTTAAATACTGGTTGGTGTTAAGCGAAATAGAGGTGGAAAAATGAGAAGAAGAAAAACTAAAACTGAAAGGTTTTCTCTTCCCAGAATCAGATTTTATATCAAACCTTTTGACAGAATTCATGAGAAATGCATCGCCAGGGT
>Ga0164311_10000486_pt1 | contig 17368 bp, 17 predicted proteins | sample GuaBasSedimGuay2_FD_121796 | JGI IMG/M metagenome (GOLD analysis project Ga0164311, IMG submission 121796) | Subseafloor sediment microbial communities from Guaymas Basin, Gulf of California, Mexico - Guay2, Core 4569-9, 9-12 cm | ecosystem: Environmental > Aquatic > Marine > Hydrothermal vents... | reverse complement strand
CTTCCGGAGCTTGCCCTGAATGTCCTCAATCTGAGTTCGCAACTCCTTCAGCCGGTTCTCACCTTCCTTGACTTTCTTCAGCCACTCGACGAAGTTCTTGTGAGCTGTGTCGGCAGACTTCTTGAACTCTTCAAGCTGAGGTCGGATACGTACGACTTCTTGATGGTGTGTCTGCGACTGTTCAGACAGTTCGAGGACTCTCTGATGAGCCTCACTTGCCTCACTCTTCAGTCGTCGTGCAAGACGTCTCAACTCACTGATCTTGTCCTGCTTCTCCTTCTCTTTGCCGATCTCAAGGAGCTTGGCCTCAATCCTAGCAATCTCCTCAACAATAGCGAGCTCTTCATCCCGAGACAGCTGTTCGGTCTGCTGACGCCACTCCAGCTCTTCGACACGGCGCATCATTCTGCGTTGGTCAGTGGAAGGGCTTCCCACAAGGTTGCTCCGAAGTTCTCGAATCTCATCATAGATGCTCTTCAACTGGGCGTGGATTGCGGTGCGCTTCTCCTTTGCCTCAGAGATCTCCTTGTTGATGCGATCGCGTTCCTCGCGCTCGGCCTTCACCGACTCGATGAGGCTCTTGACCTCCTTGTTGTGCTCGTCTCGAATCGTCTTGTATTCTCTCATCTTGTCGCGGTCCCTTCTCAGGACAGCGAGTTCATCGCGTGCTTGCGTCTTCAGTTCCCGTAGCTTGGCGCGGAGGAACTCAACGTCTTCTGGTTTGGCTTCAGCAACTTCTGTCAATGCCTGTAGACCTCAGAATTTCGTCTTACTAGCCCTGCTCTCACAGGACGGATTCCACATGGCTTGACACCATGTTTGGGCAAGGCTCCTCGCAAGTAGTCTCCTTAAAAGCTTTCTGAAAGTGAGTCTATCGCCGTGAGAGTGTGTTAGCGATTTCGTGAGAGATGTCGATGCCCGCGACCTGCTGTAGACCTGACCAACCGGGAGTGGCGTTGACCTCCAAGACCCAGAGGTTCCCTTCCAAGTCAGGAATGATGTCTACTCCGACCAGTCTCCCGTTGACAGACTGTGCAGCCTGCACGGCAATCTGTGACACGTCCGTGTGATTGACGCGTGGGATGCCGCCCTGGTGAATGTTTGTGGTAATCCCCTCTGTTGCGATTCGTTGCATCGACGCGATGACCTCATCCTCAAGGACAAGTGCTCTGATATCGTAACCAGGATTGCGAACATAGTCCTGAAGAAGAAAGGCGCCCTTACCAAACATCTGACTGTGAAACTTGAGATAGTCGTATATGTTCTCAAGGTCGAACTCACGCTCAATCAACTGAACGCCAAGACCGCCAAAGCCTGTGATGGGCTTAAGAACGCACGGAAAGTGCTCTCGGACGAAGTCGGCAGCAACTTCAAGGGACTCTGTGATCAGGGTCTCCGGAACAGGCAACCCTCTTGATATCAGCCTGCGCATTGTCTCTGCCTTGTTGCGCATGAGGAGAATAGAGTTGATCGGGTTCACAATCTGAACACCCATCTCGGTGAGCGCTGTCAGCACACCCACTCTGTTGAAGAAAGAACCGATATCATTGGCACCTAGGTCGAGGACTAGCAGCATCTCAAGGTCCGTAAGGTCGAAACCCTCATGACTGATCACGTGTCTGTCAGTGGAGCCTCGTCGTGTGACCTTCCATGGCAGAATGTGAGTGACTGACGCGCCCAATGATTGAAAGGCTTCCTCAAGGGACTTGACACGTCGTGACCATGGGTCTGAAGACATCAGTCCAATTGTAGTCAGCCGTTCGCCGGTCATTCGATTCACAGACCTCTTCTCTCAAATACTCCCTATCGAGTGGCTTTTATGGTTTCTTGAGGGAGTCCTGTCGTTGAATCCCATGTCACTTTTCTCAGACTCAGAACTCTCCGAGATCATGAACCACATCAATGGCAAGAAGGGCAACTTCCTCATAACCTTCAGGAACAAGCACGGGCCCACTCGGCTCAAGCGACTATGGACGGAGATGCTGGGTGAGATGGGCCACAAGGTCAGCTGCCTTAGCTGGTGGTCAGGCGCCTCGACCATCGGACTGCTGGAGTGCGAGACAGAGGATGGGCTCAATATTTATGGTCAGTGGGTTCTTGATGACGAGCACAAACTGCTCAGTGTGATGGAGATCGAGGACAAGGACCTCGCCACTATCAGAAACGGATTCGACGCGCAGACTGTCACTGACTCGGCCATGAGGGCCATACGAATTGGTGAGTCTGGTGGAGAGATGGAATAGGCATCAGTCCACTGTGAGTGTCTTTGACAGATTACGGGGTAGGTCAGGGTTGATGCCCAGGTCGACAGAGAGATAGTAGCTGAGCATCTGGAGCGGAATCACATCCAGAATCGGATTGAGAAGAACACTCGAGTCAGGGACAACAAGGTAGTCCTGCATTCCATCCACATACGGTGTGAGGGTGTCCTCTCGCTCTCCAACAATAATCGCGCGTCCATGTCGAGCCTTGACCTCATTGATATGATTGACCACCATCCACGAGTCGTCACGGGTGGTGACGAAGATTACGGGGTATCTGTCAGTCACGATACTCAACGGACCGTGCTTGAACTCCGAGGAGTACATTCCTTCGCAGTGGTTGTAGCAGATCTCCTTTATCTTGAGCGCGCCTTCACGCGCCACACCATCCGTGAACCCGTAGCCCAGACAGTAGAGGTCCTTGACATCAGTGAGCGTTCGTGCCAGGTTCTTCGCCAGGATCCCGGTCCTGTTGATAGTGGTCTGGGTCAGACGAGGCAGGTCACTCTTCAGACTCTCAATGAAGGTCCTAGCCTCAGAGGGGTCGATGTGTCCGTTCCTCTCACCGAGCCTTGCTGCAAGATAGGCGAAGATCACAGACTGTGAGTAGTATGTCTTTGTGGCGGGGACACTGACTTCGTATCCGCACGCCATGGGAATGTAAGCGTCAGCCTGAAACATCAGAGTGCTCCCAATCACGTTGAGGACACCAAGCGTCTTGCCAAGGTTGTTGTCCTTGGCCATATTCAGTACGTTCAGTATGTCCTTCGTCTCCCCACTCTGGGAAACAAGAACGCACAGACTGTCTTCGTCGAGTGTGTTCCCATACATGGGTTCGAACTGTCCGCCGATGGCATGATAGAACGGGATTCCTGCCAACCGGTTGAAGTAGTACGTCCCAAGAATGGATGCATTATGCGAGGACCCGCACGCTACCAAGTAGCGATTGGATGCGTCCTCGATCATCTTCAACCACTGATCATTGTCTCGGCCTTCCAAGACTCCCATGACATCTTCGACAATCTTGGGCTGCTCGTTTATCTCCTTGAGCATGAAGTGTGGATAGCCGCCCTTCTCTGCGGCCCTTGCATTAACAGTAGACACCTGAGGGGGTCGGTCTAGTTCCTTCCCGTCCTCCACTCGAAACACACGCACTCGGTCAGGTGTCAGAACCAGCATCTCGCCGTCAGCAAGGTAGAGAACCCTGTTTGTCAGGGGTAGAATGGAGGGGAGGTCTGACGAGACAATCGTTGAGTCACCTGCAACACCGGCAACCAGAGATGAGCCCATCTTGACGGCATAGATCTCTCCCTCGTCGGCGCGGCCCACAGCAAAGGCAAAGGCCCCCTTCAGGTCCTGCGTGGACTTCCGGACGGCCTCAAACATGTCCCCGGTCTCTTCATAGTACTTGTCCACTGCATGGACACAGAGTTCGCCGTCGTTCTCTGATCTGACCTTGTGACCTGTTTCTATTAGCTCCTGTTTGTATTCTACGTAGTTGTGGATGTTGCCGTTGTGTGCGCCGTAGAATACCTCCTCGCAACCGAAGTGAGGTTGAGCGTTGATCTTTGTGGGAGCCCCGTAGGTGGCCCACCTCAGCTGTGCGATACCTCTGTCGCCCTTCATCTGTGACAGGCCCAGAACCCTGTCGACTTCATCGATGGTGCCCACATCCTTTCTCAGATCAACAACGCCATTGCGGACTGCTGCAACTCCGACTGAATCATACCCTCTGTATGTCAGCTTCCTGCTGCATCGAACCAGAAGGTCTCCAATGTCATCACGGTTCTGAGTGACGATTCCAGTTATTCCGCACAAGTCCATTCCTCTCTGGAAGATGACTTTGACTACACGCAGACAAAATAAGAGTTGTGCACCGTTGGTGGCGCGTACTAGATGCACATGTGAGGAGTCCGAAGACTTTTATCGCATTCTGGAAAGAGAGTCTGAAGAGAGAGAGAGAAGAGGCCCGTACAGTGGGAAGACAGAAGAGGCTCGCGCTCCTATTGCATCCATTCCGCAGAGAGCTCTATCAAGTCCTCTGTGAGAACCCGGGCACGTATCTGCTCGAGCTCGTTGACATCCTGTCGTCACCCCTCGGCACTCTCACCTGGCACCTCAGGATTCTTGAGAGAGAGGGTCTTGTGAAGTCGATTAAGTTCGCTGGCAAGCGTCTGTACTATCCGCGGATGCTCAGGTCCGAAGAGGCTGAGATGGCATACGTCACCATGAAGAGTGCGACAGCCCAGAGGATCTTTGCCTACGTTGTCAACAACGAAGGGTGCTACCAAGAGCAGATGGCAGAGTCTCTCGGCGTTCATCACGATACTGTGCGTTGGCATATCTCGCGAATGCAGAAGGTCGGCCTCATCAGAGTTGTCCGCGAGGGGCGGAAGAAGAAGCACTACCTTGACACACTGGGACGCAACCTGATGATGGGTAGCCTCAACACCATCACCGAAGCCTATGTGATGTTCCTCATGGAGAAACTGGAGGATGGGTGTCTCAACCCTGAGATACGCGAGTCGACATCAGAGCGTGTGACGATCAGGATAGACTGTCCGGAGAGAGGCAAGGACTGCTTTGTGACCATCAACCTCAATGAGTGGGAGTTTCAGTTTGTCAATGAGGAGGGCAACGAGGAAACCCTAGACATTCTTGAAAAGGTCGAGGCAGAGTAGTATCACATCGCGCCGTCAAGTACTCTTCGAACCTTCTGGGCAATCTCACTGGACCTTGGACCACGACACACAACGGCCAGTAGGCGAGACTCATCAACCCGGGTGATGATAAGCTTCAGACCATTTGACTCCACGGTGATTGATTCTGTCGAGTCCGAGTATGTCAGGCCGTTGGCAAAGAGCGCCCCAACAAGACCGGCCACTTCGGTCTCGTTCTCAAAGCCCACAGAGCCCAGTGGCAGTCCTTCACACGTCAGCAGAATCGCCTGCGAAACCTCAGGAATCGACTCCACGATGGAACCCAAAATGGTCTGTTTCCCGAAGGTGTGAGTCGAACTCATCACAAGCTCCATGTGAGTGGCTATGCTCTGAAAGGAGGTCACCAATGGCTCCAGATTGAGGCCGGCATCGTCAGCCCTTGACAAGACAACGACCAGCTGATAATGGGGCTGGACAATGACAAGGATGCGCTCGATGCCAGTTGTGTGGACCAAATACGAGGGGCCTGACTCATCGAGTTGATTCAAGGTTGACATACTTCCCCACACCAGCGCGGCTGAGACGGTGGCCAGCATCCTGGGGTCCATGTCACCCTCACGAGAGACCGATGCAACAACCACACCCTCCTTTGTAGAGAGAATGGCCTTCTTCACAGATCGATGCACCTTCAGCGTCTGTTCAAGAAGACTTGCTACTTCAGAGAGTGTCTCATCAGCCATATTGGACACAGGCTCCCTATCGTCGTCAAGTTTCGTTCATAACGCGCATATAACTAATGTCATTTTGCCACGCACCTCTGACTCAACTGCTGGAGAGGCCAGCTAGTCTCAGAGCGCTACATTTAAATCGACGCACCTGAGCATCGAGGCAAGCGACCACATGGAGGACCATGATTTTGAGTTCAAAGTCAAGTGTCGTAGCGTCCGTAATAATCGTTGCACTGGTGTTCTCAGCTGTTGGAGGATACATATTCCTCACACACCAGTATGATCCATCAGACATTGCGGTGGTCATGCTTGAACCAGGTCTTGGAGACCATAGCATGATCGACCAAGTGTATGAAGGGCTTCAGGAGTTGGCAGGAGATGTCACTGTTCATTATGAATATCGAACAGCCACCGACGCCAATGATGCTCAAGACATAATGGAACAGCTTGCAGCCGAAGGAACGTACGACCTCATAATAGTAATTGGACAGGAGTTGACCCAGAAAGTACAGGCGGTTGCGAGTACCCATCCCAACCAGAAGTTCGCGTTCATCGGTGGGTCCGTAATCGCAGACAATGTGATCTCTGCTGTGTTCGCGCAGCATGAAGCGGCCTTCCTCGCAGGAGTACTGGCAGGTTTTGTCGCTACACAGAACAGCACCTCAACAGGAATAGTGGGGATCCTCGGGTCGGTTGAAACCGATCCTACGGTAATCTCACTCGTGGCGGGATTCACTCAGGGTCTTGAATACGCAAACACGACATACAATCTCAATGTGACATTGCTCCCTGCACAGTACGTCGGGTCCTACAATGATAGTGCTACAGCAGCAACGCTGGCCTATGACCTGTACAAGCCTGATGGGGGTAACGCCAGTATCATCTTTGCCCCAGTCCGTGCCAGTATCCTTGGCGTCAGACAGGCGATGGAACTGGCCAATAGCACCCACTACTGGAACATCACCGGTAGAGAACCCTTCGCCATTGCTGCGGAAGGAAATCAGGACTATCTTGGAAATCCAGACATCAATATCAGATCAGGAGACAGGTCCTGGGTCGTCACTAGCGTCGTTCCAAGGTCTGACCTTGCAGTGTACACCGCAATCAACATGACACTGTGGGACAGGTTTGAGGGAGGCGTTCTGCCCACCTACAATCTGGCCAATGGCGGTGTGAACATCACTAACTTCGAGTTCAGTGAGGAGATTGTCACACCCGACATCAGGGCAGTGCTGCATGACATCAGACTGGACATCATCGCAGGTCTCATCGTCGTTGATGACGGTCTTCCATAGATGAGTGTCGCGCGGGGGCCACGAGCCCCCTCTTCCTTCTTTTTTCAAGTCCCATCCTCAAGGTGATTGAAGGTGAATGCTGGAGATATTGTCACCATTGCCCAAGGAGCCGAAGCTCTGAAACGTCTGACTAGAACAGGATGGGCCATTGCAGGAGTAGATGTGCACCGCCAAGAGTCCGTAGCAGAACATTCCTACGGCACGGCTCTGCTCACCTTGCTGATATCCAAGAGCCTGCAGAGTTCAGGAATTGACGTACGTCTGGCGCAGGCCCTGACGATGGCCACGCTTCATGACCTTGCCGAGTCAAGGATTTCAGACATCCCTCACACTGCGGTCATTGCGGGAGGAGAGATGATGAGAGAGGCAAAGACCGCGGCTGAACGTCAGGCATTCTCCGAGTCGATTATCAACGACCCACTTCTCATGAAACTGTGGGATGAACTTGAGAGAGCTGAGACACTGGAGGCGAGAGTTGTGAGGGGCGCAGATGTCGTTGACATGCTCGTTCATGCGCTGTCGCTGGAGAAATCAGGGGTCTCACCGGAGCTGTTCTCTGGGTTCTTTGACTCGAGTGTCAAGGCAGTTGAGAAGATTGACATCCAGATCGTGAGCGAGATCTTCGCCCTGCTCAAGTCGCAACATGAGCGGAATCTACAGCGCGTCTAGAACTCCATGTCACGATGAATTCCTGCTGCTATGTGACGAGCCACTCTCACGGGCTCCGGAACTCGGCCGTCAATAGTGAAGAGATTGAGCAGTTGTTTCGCTCTCTTCAGCCCGATGCCATGAGCGATGAGATACACAGAGTGCCCAGTCTGAAGCGGCACAAGTGTGCGCTCGCCAGAACGAGTCAGGGTCTCGATGCGTTCATCGCAATCATCGGGAAAGTACTCTCGGATGTACTTCTCCAGCCCTTCAGACTCCTCGAAAGATACACACAGGACTGGAACACCAGTTGACTCGTACAGGCGCGGAAGGTCAATGACATTGAACCATGATATCACGCCCCCACCCAGGATTATGGCCCGGATGTCGTCGCGGGCAAGACGCTTGAAGAGAGCAATCAGCTGTTCAGTAGCATCACGACCACCCACAGTGGGCCGGCACAGACCGAAGCCATCCATTCTGAGATCGCCGCGCATCACGATACCCGCTACGATGCTTCTCGTATCGGACCGCGCCACGCTCTCTGCAACTCCAAGCACGCGGACACCTCTCTTCCACCCTATGGAAACATCAGAGTCCTCAGAGGCTGGTATTGTATGTGAACTGGGCATCGTACTCACTGATGTATACTAGCCATGCAAACTTTATTAATGCGCATTACAGAGGTCATGTACGCGCTCAGAGAGAGAAGGGTAGCCGCCATGTTTGACCCGGGTTTTGAAGAACTCCAGGGGAAGCTTCGACAAATCATGGAGGAAGCTACATCTCTCGCTGCAGGGATACGGGCGTGGATGCTTCTGTCAAAGGAGGGGCTACCGATCGCTTCGGCTGTTCCTCACGGTCTCGAAGAGGCAGAGATTGCTGCGATGGCGGCTTCGATCCTCGGTGTGGCGGACCTGGCCGCTGAGAGGATGGATCAGGGTATTCTAGAAGAGATACTGATGACCAATGAGAAGGGCCTTGTCATCATGAAGAGCGCGGGGGAGAAGGCAATCCTCGTATTGGCTGCAGGAAAGGGGATGAAGACAGGGCTTCTGGTCTACGCTGCGAAGAACGCCACAGAGAAGATTGCACCCTTACTATAGGACTCTCAAGAGCCAGTAGGCTGCCTGCAGGACAAGCTTCAGATTGTCGTCAGAGTGGTAGAGCTTGTTCAATGCCCAGTTGTCCAACCAGAAGTTGCTCCCTGTCGCAAGGAGCCTGCCACCGTGCACACCTTCCAGTCCCACCAGGACCGTCACATTCCTTGCGTGAATCGTGTCATTCTCGTCCTTCCAGAACACCTGAGTGCGAGCCAGTTCGAAGGCATCGCCCGAGTAGTTCAATGAACAACCATTGTAGTCGAAGGAGTCGATGAAGCTTGTGACTGGATGATCTTCCATGTCAATGATCTCAGCGGTGGAGGGAATCCCGTTGACAGTGATGGTGAGGGGAGGAACATGATCGTCATTCAGAGTCAGGTTGAATATCGAGAAGAGCCGGTTGGCCTCGGTCTGATAGATGCTCGAGTTGCTCATCCCAATCAGAAGCAGTGAGCCACCTGCATTCCAGTAATCCCTGTAAGCGTTGAGCTCGAACTGAGTGTACGGGAGCGGACAAATCTTCGTGAAAGTGTAGTTCTCCAGAACATAGCCCCATGCTGCCGGGTCCATAACGAACACCGCGTCATACTGCAACAGGGAGGTGTAGACTATATCAGAGGGGCGGTTCAGTTCTTCCACCAAGATACCGAACTTGGTCAGCTGGTGATACAACTCCCGAAACTGACCGTATATCGAATCAATTGACCAGGGAGTGTGGCTGAAGTCGAAGGCCACCTTTCTGAAGGGCACGATCACGTCAAAGGCCAGTTCTGTCTTCATGTTCAGGTAGTCAGGGGCCGACAGCGTGACGGAGGCCTCCAGAGACTCCACTGACTCCGAGGACACAACACAGACCTCAATGTCAAAGGATCCAGTCTGGTTAAGTGTGACAGTCTCAGGACCCGAGACCCACTGGGCCGCGTCACCGCGGTAGGAGAGAGTGAACGTGACGTTGCTGCTGGAGAAGACAGACACTGTCACGGTGGAGGTATGGTTGACGAACCACCGCTCGAATGAGAAGGGGCCTGTCAGAGGGGTCAGGGCCGCGAGCATGGGAAGTCCATCCACCTTCCTTGCATTGTCAAGGTACACAACGGCGGTGGCCACATCAAGGACACCGACTCCAATCTCCCAAGACTCGACATCAATCTCTTGGGCGCTGGCCATCAGCAGGGACTTGATCATACCGGGTGTCCACTTCCAACCCTGTTCAAGACAGTAGTCGATGATCAGAGCAGCTGCACCTGAGACAACAGGAGCGGCGAAACTAGTCCCCAGAACCGTGCGCCCCCCATAGGTGTAGGACCCACTTGCCGCAATGTCAGGTTTCACTGTCCTGTCTCTGAGAGGACCTCTCGCAGTGAATGAGTACGGTGCGTACAACTCGTTGATCGCCGCCACAGCTATGACTTCCGGATAGATTGCAGGCGACTCGATGGAACTTGTATTGATGCCATCTTGTCCGTCGTTGCCCGCAGCTGCAACCACTGTCACCCCTCGACTGACAGCCCAGGCAATCGTTTGGCCAACAACATCACCCTCATAGATTGGACTGAAACCAAGACTGAGATTGATCACGCTGCAGTTCTCGTCAAGCACTGCCCATTCAATCGCAGCAACGATGCCCTGAATGGTGGCAGTGTCATCAGGTCCCACGACCCTCGCATTGACTATGGCGGCGTCGGGAGCTCTGTCCGCCACTATCTTGGCCACGAGGGTACCATGCAGGGTTCCCTTGGGTTGACTATCAAGAGTGGAGTTGTCAGTCTCAGGATAGCCCAGAGACGTATTGATGAAACTCCTCTGCGCCACCACGCGGGACTCCAGTTGGGCGTCTATGTTGATTCCAGAGTCGATGATGGCTACTCGCACTCTGAGGTCAGAGGTAGAGTACTGTCTTGGAACGCGTCCCGCAATGATGAAACCGGATACGACTATGATGGTGATGACCAGAATAGCTGACCCTCTGTACGGTCTTGGCTCACCATCACTCATCCATCATCACGACCGAGTCACACTGTACTGCGTGACATGCGAATACCTTATTCATGGATACATAAAGACTACGTGAAGTTAGCAAGGCATACTGAAGAGAACCAAATGCTTAATTCATCTCCAATTCTGGTTCACGGGAGGTTCACTCGATTGGTGTTGGATGATCCTGACATTCCGACCATGGACGAAGAATATGACATAGGCGTCTTTGTTCCAGGTCAATACATTGAGAGGGAGGTTGACTGGGACAGGCTACTGAATGTACTGTTTCTGACATTTGGAGGCTTTCTCATTACGGTAGTCCTTACCACGGTGATGATCGTCCCCATGGCCGCGGTCGGGCTCATAGACATGTTCTCACCAGGGCTCTTCAAGCCATGGTCCATGCTGATTCTCTCCTTCGCAGAGCTGGGCTTCATCGTGACACCCATCTACTACGTGAGAAAACATAGACTGCCCCTGACTGCCATCGGGATCAGGGACATGAGATCCCTCAAGAATATGGCCCTTGGCATCGTCACAGGAGTTGCCATGCTCGGTGGAAATCTGTTCATCTCATGGCTTATCTCAGATGTCTTCAGAATCCCTGTCACTGGTGACGAAGAGCTATTCGCTGCCATCGATGTCTACGAACTGGTGGGATGGGTCGTTGTGATGTTTGTCATCGTAGGTTTCACCGAGGAGCTGATATTCAGAGGGTTCCTTCAGAGACGGATGGAGATGTACTTCAGACGGAAGGGAAAGAACGCTGGCATTAAGGCCATCATCATCACGAGCTTCATCTTTGCAGCCATCCATCTCGATGTCGTTGGGTTTGCCACAAGGTTCATGCTGGGTGTCTTTCTGGGATTCCTCGCTCAACGGACTAAGTACTCGATGATTGGCCCCACAATCGCGCACGGACTGAACAATGCCGTTGTTGTCATCATGGCGTCAATGTTCGTGTAGCTCCGCTTCGCAGAAAAAAGAGTTGTAGGAGCTGAATGAGCCAGCTCCCTCGCGTTATCAGTTCTCGTACTTGAAGGCAACCTTGACATCTGCACGGTAGGCGACAATTTTGTTGTTCTCAACCTTGCAGGTGAAATGATCAACGTCGATGCCGACTATTCCTCGCACAGACTTGGCAGCCACAGCAAGTGCATTCTGACAGGCCTCTTCCCAGCTATTGGGACTTGTTCCGATAAGCTCGATTATTTTGACAACAGACAACCATATCGACCTCCGTTTGGAGTATCAGACAATTATGCATCCAGACTTATGGACATTGTGACTCGGATGAGCCGTGTGTCATGCTAGACTCTTGCGTCTTGAGAAGATGAACCATGCCATGAGGATGAAGACAAGAGACACCTCAAGGATGAGGCGAGTCTCGTGGGTGAACTCAGAGAGCGGTATCCCCTTGAAGACTGTATCTATCATCATAACACGACCAAGGTTTAGGGGATAGTAATCGTCGATAATCCCGACATCCATGAATCCAGTTCCGACTATGATTGAGCCGAACAGGAGGAAGAGGAACGACTGGTTCGCCTGAAGCCGTGTGGTGACTAGCGTAGAGATGAGCACTCCGAGGGCAGCACCAGATAATGACATCAGGGCCAAGACGATGTTCATCGTGAGGTAGTCAGTGTTCGGCACTATGCCGAAGAGGCCCATCCAGAGCATTAGTAGGAACTGGGCCTGAATCACTCCAACAAGGAAGTATGCAAGCACCTTGGCCAAGATTGCCTCCATCTTGGTGGCAGGGGTCAGGAGCATCCGATTGAGAGGGATGTCACCGACAATTGCCTGAGCGGCAGTAGCGGCCACTGCAATAAAGACACTGAAGACTATCATGAACACACCGAAGGTGGCTGCCGTGTAGTCGCCCTCTGGCTCAAACTCTCGTATGATGTTCGCTGCAACCTCACCCTTGACCCAACCGTGGTCGTACCTGAACTCCTGAACGACCTTGCTGAACGCAGAGAGCATAGTGGCCTGACTCTGGAACTCTGTGCTACTGATGTGGATAGGAACAAAGGCGGGTATGTCTCCGGTTATGTTCCCCTCGAAACCGTAAGGGAGAATGGCATAGGCATCAATCGTATCCTGGTACAGGGCATTGAGCGCCTCGGTTTCGTTATTGTATGTGATCACTATGAAGTCTGGGCTCTCTGTCAGGTACCATGTGAAATTGGCAGACAAGTCCTGTTCTGGAAAGGTGTTGGTTGGATCCTGGTCCACGACTCCAAGGAATAAGGCGTCCGGGGACTTACCACTCTCTCCACTGATCCTTGACCCAATCGCACTCTGATTGGTGGCAATCCACATAGTCCCCATGACCATGGTCGGGAGAGCGAACACGAGAAGAAGAGCAAACTTATCATTGGATATCAGTCGCAGCTCCTTGAGGAGCATAGACCATATCCTTCGAACCTTGCCATTCTTCATCTTCTCACCAGTCTTGGCCAAGGAGCGTCACCTGCGACTGATATCTCTACTTCCGAAGTGGCCTTTTAATCGTTTTCAGACGGCCCTCAGCGGGGAACAGACCGAGAACGTCAGCACACATGAGGAGATATAGGACTCTTGAGCCATCATCCCACTTCCGTGCCAGAGATTCCACCTCGCGAGCAGTCATTCGTAGTCCCTTGTTGTAGAGTCTTCCAAGCAGATTCTGGATTCCAAGATCACCATGGGGAAACACGTCGAAGTTGCTAAGTCCAGCGATGCAGAGCGTCTCAATGGTCCAGTCGCCAATGCCGCGTATTGGCCGCAGTGTACCCTCAACCTCCCCAAACTCCATTGACCGAAGTGCCTCTGTATCGAGGTTACCCTCACTGACCATTGTAGATATCGAGTGCACATACTCGGCCTTGAAACCTAGACCGAGAAACCTCAACTGGTCAAGACCCAGCGCTGCAATCTTCTCTGCAGGAGGAAACCCATACACTTGCAGACCACTGAGGTGGACTGGCTCCTCAAGGTGCGTGACGAGCCTTTGCGTCAGAACATTGGCGGCGCGATATGAGACCTGCTGCTGAATCACCGTCTTGATCAGGGCTTCAAACACTGTGGGGGACTGGTACGGAAGAATGCGGTTGACACCCGAGGCCACTCCTCGAATCCGTGGATCTCTCTTGATTGACTTTACGGCACAGGAGAAGTCTTCTGACAATCCGAGAATCCTCACGATTGCCTTCGTCATCTCCTTCGTTGACTGCCTTGTCGGGGTGTGCTCTACAGTGATGTCACCTCCCTGACCGGTCTGCCGAATAGCGACAGCCACATCCTCTCCGGCCACAGGGATCCTACGTGCAAGGAGGCCCTCTCTTGTGAGTTCGGGGACCGGGTGGATGTCAGAGTATATCCACGCATGGACTGATGCTGTCAGGTCATAGTCCGGTGGAGACCGTACTCTGAAGGTCATGATATCATCTCGAAGCGAAATAGAAAGGGGCATGCCCACCAACATGTGCTGGTGGACACATTACCCTGATTTGGATGGTGCAAGGGAAACTCGAGGGATATATCCCTACTCGTCCTTCTTCTTGAACGGATTCCTCTTGAAAGGATTCTTGGGTCCGTGGATCTTGAAGCTCAACGCCTTCTTCACCTTGTCAGTTGAAGATTCCTTATCATCAGTCATGTATACGACCTTCCACACCACTCAGTCCTCTGAGCTGGCTGCCCTAGGATGGTAACAATTGTATTTTAGTCTATGCACAAGATGAGTTTCTTCGTTGCGGAAGCATCACTATTATAACAGAGACCCGTGCCGGGTTCAATCGAACTGCTGTGACAGAGATAGTTGTGAATCCCGGTCTTGATAAGAAACGATACCTGCTGATGACCCTCGCAGGCGTCTTGCTCAACCTGGGTCTCTTTGTTGTTCTGGCCATCTTCTCGCCGGTGGCCACAGGGATCATCATCGGGTATCTACTCCGTAGGATGAATCAGGCAGTATCGAGTTCGGCTCTGAGCGCCGTCATCGGATACGGTATACTCTTCGCCCTGACAGAGTCTCTGACAGGGTGGACCACTGATCCGACCATATTGGTCCTCGCGGTCATCATAATGGCGGTGTTCTGTGTTGTGGGTGGAGTCCTTGGTGTCTGGCTCTCCAGACGCAGCAACATCTCCAGCTAGGTGTCCACGATGAGGCGACCTGGCGAAAAGTCGGCATCAGGTCCATGGACAGAACAACGCAGGGGATTACCATAGAGAACCCATTCTACTACAGAAACGGCGTGTTCAGTCGAGAGATCATTAGATGTGCCCTTCCGAATCTGGTCGATCTCTGTCAATACCGCAGAATTGAGATTCGTGGCCAGCTCGCGATCAACTGCAACCTTCACCTGACCTACAGTGTCATGGGAATCGAGAAGGTCCAAGAAGCCGAACTTCCAACCATCACAATAGGGACAGGTACGCCAATCATCGAAGGGCTCAAGATTGTTCATAGTGTCCAACGTAGCACCGATGTAGACTGCCCCCTTGTTCAGGAATGCTTTGAGTAGCGGACCCTCTTGAGCTGTGTTGCATGCCTCTGAATAGATGACGGGGTACCCCTCGAAGTCAATCGTTGAAACCTGTTTGTGACTGAGGATGAGCCCATTGTGAGTCGCCCAACGGTCGGGGGTGCCATGAATGCGGGACGTGAGAACGCCATCTGAGAACTGGAGGATGAACTCGCACACAGAGAGAATCTTGTTGTACTCGAGCCTGTATCGTCTGAGAACTTGGACATTAAAGCCCAGTCTTGTCAACGCTTCTACGTGCCGATTGGACCGTCCGGGTTCGCTATCAAACACAATCGCAACATCACTGTCTATGATGTTAGGGTCCATATGGTAGAGCACGACATCCCTTGGCCCGAACACACGCCCGACCGGAGCATCAGGAATCCCGTCCCCATCAATGTCCTGAAGAAACCAGTCCGTGAAGGCGTATGCTTTCTGATGGGATATCCTGGTGGCGGGCAGCTCCTTGTTGTCACCAATGAGGAGGACACCAAGATGTAGCGAAGGGTCATAGATCTCGCGTAGAGTCTTCTGCGTGTACACCCAGGACCCACGGGTCTCTGACACAAAGTCGCACCCGAGTTCCTTGGCCTTCGCCTCGTAAGACCGAGCTTTCTCAGACCCAACCTTGCCACAGACAACAAGCATCCGTTCCAGCACCTCTCGCGGCATCTTCCCGGTGTCGAACGTAAGTTCCTCATCGGACCAGCGGGGTCCTCGCCTCTTGCTGTTGCTCATATCGTAGGAACCCATGGCTCATCGCTCGTAGTGGCAGTTCTAGACTCAACACTCAGGCTCAAGGGCCACTGATAATCTCTTCGTGTGTACACTCGGCCAGAGATGCGCTCAGAGTGGTCACCTCAGACTTGCCTCACAAGATTGATGGCCTAGGCCAAGATCTTCCTGAAGGCTTCACGTATGTGCTCCTTTTCTTCTTCCGTAAGACTGGGATGCACGGGAATGTCGAAGTGTCGCGCTCCGACCTCCTCGGCGTTGGGCAGGCTTACCTTTGAGTAGTCTGGGTAGTCGACATACTTCGCCCACCTCCAGTTCTGGATGGTGAGGTAAGTGTCCTGCTTGTGACATGGTAGCGCATATACCGCCCTCGAACCGACGCCTTCCTTCCGGAGGGTCTCCACCATCTCATCACGGGTCAGTCTGTCAGAGTACAACTTCGGTGCATAGAGATGGTAACCTGACTTGTACCCTGAGGGTTCCTTCTGAGGAACTATCTCTTCGAAGTCTGCGAAGAACTTGTCATACATCTTCCCTGTCGCGTGGCGGGTCTTCACAATCTCAGAGAAGCGTTTCATTTGCTCCAGACCGATGGCCGCTATCAGGTCCATCATCCGGTTGTTGTAGCCGATCCTGAAATGACTGTAGCCTCCCTGCTTTCCGCGGCCATGGTTCTTGACCATCAGCATCCGGTCGTAGAGCTCTTCGTCGTCGGTCGTGATCATTCCGCCCTCACCTGTCATGATGTTCTTCGTGGCGTAGAAAGAGAACGCGGCCGCATGGCCCCAGCTCCCAATCTTCTTCCCATCGATCTCAGCACCGTGTGCCTGACACGCGTCCTCGAGGACCAGAAGGTCGTGTTTCTCAGCTATCTCCATGATCCGTTTCATGTCTGAAGGCATCCCGAAAATGTGAACCGGCATGATGGCCTTCGTCTTCTCGGTGATTGCTTCCTCAATCCTGTCGGGATCTATATTGTAGGTATCGATGTCAATGTCAACAAACACAGGAATGGCTCCAATCATCGCAATCGTGTTGGCAGAAGCAATGAAAGTGAACGGTGATGTGATCACCTCATCACCGGGTTCGATGCCCATCGCCTCTAGAGCCGTGCTCAGGGCCGTCGTCCCATTACTCGTGACTGCGGCAAACTCTGTGCCCACGTAGTCTGCGAACTGTCTCTCGAACTCACGAGAGACCTTGCCCTCGGCCAGCATGCCTGACTGGAGAACCTTCTTTACCGCTTCAACTTCCTCGTCGCCGATTATCGGTTTGGCAAACGGAATCATGGTGCTTCACTGTATCAGCCCTTGAGAGGCCTCGTTTTAACGCTTTGCCCTGTAGAACGCTTGTACTCCAATCAAGAGGTCTCTTCTTCTCGCTCTCGCTCCATCTCATCCTGCACGGACTCAAAGTACGCGTTCCTGCGCCGCACCTCAAT
>Ga0164311_10000485_pt1 | contig 17388 bp, 23 predicted proteins | sample GuaBasSedimGuay2_FD_121796 | JGI IMG/M metagenome (GOLD analysis project Ga0164311, IMG submission 121796) | Subseafloor sediment microbial communities from Guaymas Basin, Gulf of California, Mexico - Guay2, Core 4569-9, 9-12 cm | ecosystem: Environmental > Aquatic > Marine > Hydrothermal vents... | reverse complement strand
TAAGCGTGTTAGAGGGATTGTTGATAAACCGTTGAGCGCCTTCTCCTCGTCTAAAGTGATCAAGGAGGCTAAGGCTGCCAGATCACGAGGAGCCCTCAACTCCAAGGGAGCCTTAGCACCAGAAGCAAATACCACTTTTACTCTATGTTTCTTAGCCACGTCGTAAGCTCTCCTATAGAGCCTTAGGAGCCGCGAAGAACATTCTTGCTCTATCAGAGGAACTAGGTCTACTTCGAGTAGAACCTTAGAGTTTTCCATGAGGCTTGCTACTCCTTCATCAAACACCTTAAGCTTAAGGTCGGAGGGTAAAACTAGGAAGTCTACCTTATTGTCTCTAGCTGCTGTCCTAGCTACCTCGATATTCAAGGGATAGACACCTATTAACTCGAAGTTTCTACGCATGGATAGGAGCTTCCCCTTGAGCTCCCCTATGGAAGACGTAACGATGTCTAGGCGAGAAGTTACATCAAGCCCCATCTTTCTCCCTTTTTCCTTAAACTCCTTCAGCTCCTGAAGATCTCCAGTTCGAGAAACCGTAAAGGCTATGACCCTCCACTTAAGGTGGGCTGCTAGCTTAAGTACATCTTCATCTAGATAGAGGATCCGTGAGTCCATGAAGCGCCTAACCATTAGGCAAGCCCCACTTCACTTAGATAGCTCCTCAAGCTACGTCCTCTAGGCAAGGTTAAAGTTAGCTTGACCTTGATCGCTTCCCCCCTATCTACAAGTTTAAATTTCCCTGCATAGGCAGCACCTTTATCTAGCCTTAAGTATAAGCTCCTCGACTCTTCCATCCTAAGGTCTAAAGTAGCCCTTAGTATAGCCTTGTCTACCTCACTCATGGAGGAGGCTATGTATTTAATGAAACACTCAGCATCCTCCCCTTTAAGCTCGGTCCTTAAGATAACTATCTGGTTATCGTAGTGACCCTTAACGGCCTCGTATGAAACCTCCACTTTACCTCTAAGCTCTGGTGGGAGCAAGTTGAGCATCGCTTTGGAGACTTTATTGAGGTCTTCGGTGGCGTGGGAAAAAGCTTCAATGTAAGCTGAAGACATACTAAACCTACCGTTTCAAGTATAAGCTTCAGCATCCTCCCAACGCTTACTAAAAGCCTCCTTGAACACCTTGATCAAACCTTCATTCTCGGTGTAGTGAGGACGGTAATATCTAGTTTTATGCTCCGTCGCCCATATGAGAAACACAAGCTTGCTATCGTCAACTATGGTGCCACGTAGGGGGTACCAAGGCTCTCTTTGAACCCTTACCTCAGCACCTAGGTCTTTAAGCCTTTCAGCCGCTTTCCTAGACTCTTCATCAACCACCCTCATTAACACCTTGACCTTAACTCCTCTCGATTTTGCGCTTGAAAGCTCCTCGTAGACCTTGTCAAGCCACCCGAAACCAGCAGTAAAAATGTTCACTTCTCGCTGAGCCTCACTTAACATCTTGACCGTCTGAAGCTCCATGGAGCTTAAAGCTTCGAGCGGCTTCAAAAGCTCCTCTGGCTTAACTCCTAGATGTCTCTCGGCGTAGAAGCCTTCAAGTAAGCTGATTAGCTTAGATGCATCTCCCCTGAAATGTTCAAGCTTAGCGTTTAATTCCTCTATCTTGGCTTTCAGCAAAGCATTTACTGCTTCCTTTGGCTTAAGTGCTTCGTAGCTATTGTTGACGGAAGGTTTAAGGAGGCCTTTAGCCGTCATCGCTTTGAGCAGGGTCTCAGCTTCCCTTACGCTGCATCCTAGAAGCTTCGCGGCGCCCTCAAGGTTAATGGAGCCATCCTCCAAGACCTTTAAGTAGAGCTTGGCTTCAGCTTTGGATACACCCATCCTTTCAAGCAAAGATAAAAGCTCATCTATGGAGGTCAAGAAAACAACCCGAAGAGGATAAAGGCATAGCAGCTAATTAAAGTCTCCTCTAAGATCCTTTAAGGGGTAGCTTGGCCTGAAGCTCCTCATCGTTTTTGATTGAAGGGTGTGAGGGGTCGACCAGTATTACCTCAAACCATTTATGTCTACCGTCCTCACCCACCCAGTAGCTGCCAAGAACTTTCAAGTTCGGGTATTTACGGGCTGCTCTCTCCTCAGCTATTTCCCTTAAGCTTCTCCATGGAGAATAACCATAAACACCCATCCTTTTAGGTCTGCGACCGCTCCTAGGCCTCGGTTTCCTCAATCCTCCCTTCCTCACCTTAACCCTAACCACGACGAAGCCTACCTTCGCTTTATAACCCAGCGACCGAGCCCTATCAATCCTTGTAGGTTTTTCTACCCTAACTACCGTGGGCTGTCTTCTCCATTCTATTAAACGTCTCTTTAGGAGCTCAGCTAGGAAACCTTCACCAGGTTTCCTCCATGCCTTAGCCATGTATTTATACAAAGCTCTTCACCCACCCTTCTTTTCTCCCCTTAAAGCCTTCAAAGCCTCTGCTCTCTCTTCAGGAGGGAGGTTCCTAATATAGAGGTGTCGGGGCTCCACCTTGATTAGCTCCTCTTTACTATCATAGACGTGAGCGTGACCCCTCGTCTTCCAGGCTCTAGCCCTCGTAGTTAACGATTTAACAATCACGTGCTCCACGGGAACCCCGAGGAACTCTGCTATGGTTTTCTTGATTATCCAGCGGTCAGGGGTCCCCGCCCCCTCATGAAACACAGTGAATAATACTTCACGCCTGTTAAGCAGAGGGTTCTCCCTAATTTCCTCCACCTTTAAGGAAGGTTTAGCTACAGTTTCGGTTTCTTCTGTCATGGGGACCCCCTATTCATGAATGCACCTCAACAGGCACGAAGCTGTTTATTAATTTTTCGAAGAAACGCTTAGCGTCTTCATCCGCCACCACGAGCACCACGCCTTCGTCGGGCTGTCCATACATTATAAAGGAGCCTCTCGGCGCGTAGAGCACCGCCGGTATGGTCAATAAGTCCTCTTCCCCTTCAACAACGATTAGTACTCCCCCACCCTCAGTAACACATCGTTTGACCGTTTCAAGGGCTTCAAAAGTAATGAAACCTGGAGGATTACTTACCTTAACCACTCTACGAAAGATGCTTGGTGGAGGCTTTTCACGTTGAACTCTCTTGGTTTTAAGGTCCGCTATTGCCACATCAAGCCTCAAGTTAAACTTCAAGGAGTCCCCGACAACTATGTCTCCTACGGCCACGATACGTTGCGGCCTATGCCTCTCCGCTTCCCTCAAGATAATTGAGTAAATCTCTTCCAACTCGCCCTTTAGAAGTCTTCCAAGAGGCTTCTGAAGAGAAGGTCTAAGTTCTTCAGGTAGCCTAAGAGCCTTCATCGACACCTTCGCCTAACGCACCTTTAAGGCATAGCGCCCAGGCTTAGTTATGTTTAGAAGCTGAGCAACCTTAGACTTCTCCGGATCTATGACTGAAACACAGCCGCTCCAGTCTGTTGAGAAGATAGTGCCCTTACAGACTGGGCAGACGTTTACATCCATGGAGACCAGCGCCTTACACTTAACGCATGCCTTAAGCCTACCGGTACCTCTACTGCTCATCTCAGACCCCTGCTGGCTTCTTTGGCTTGGCTCCCTTAACAGGCGTTCTAGCCTTCTCAACGTCCTCTTCTATCCACTCTAATTTACCTAGGAAAGGCTGCCTCATGGTTAGGCCTACCTTACACTCCCTGAAACTTCCGCTCGAGAGGCTTACAGTGACTATCCTAGCCCTCACTATGTCCCCTTTCTGAAGCACTCTCCTACTGTTCTTACATATTAAAGCCCCTCTCTTACCGTCGTACGAGATATAGTCATCAGCCACCTGTGAGACGTGAACTAGCCCCTCGAGAGGTCCTAGCCTCAGGAAAGTCCCGAAGGAGGTTACCTCAGTCACCTCGGCTTCAACCACCTCATGCTCAAGGGGCTTATAGGTTAAAAGCTTAAATACCGCTTTATGGTAGGTGGCTCCATCACCATGCACCAACTTACCTATAGGCGACACCTTAACGTCGACGACCGCTAAAATACCTCCCAGGGTCTTATTCATGGTACCCTCGTACGCCTCTTTCAAGACCTCCATAGCTGCCCTCTCGAGGGAACCCCTAAACTTATCCGGAGGAATCCTGACGATGTCGCTAACCTCAACCAGATAGTACATGAAGAATCTCCTTAGCCTCAGGAAGGCTACGCGAAATTTAAACCTTTTACCTTCACTTAGACGTTAAAGCTTCAACTTCACCTTCAAGGGTTAATCGTTTGCCTCCTCTCAGATACACCGTGGGGACACCTAGCTCCTTGAGCCTCCTTCTCAATTCTCTGTCGTTGGTAGCCACTACCCATCCACGCTTACTCGAAGCCTCAGCAATGGCGTCGTCGACTTTAGCTTGAAGAGGCACACCAACCACCTCCACGTTCCACTCCTTCATCAACATTAACGCAAGCTTAGCTCTGCGTCTCTCAGATGGTCTACCTAATGAAGCCAGCCTCTCTAACTCCTCCACCACGTGGTTTATGGTTAAGAGCTTGTAGCTACGCCCTAAGACCCTGTCGAGCTCGCTCAGTACGTTAATCCTTTTCACGGAAGGAAGCATGAGAAAGTTGGAGTCTAAGAGGACGTAGAGCTGGGAAGACACGAAAAACGCCCTATTCAATCATGCCGTACCCTATTAACCTAAACCTTCCACCTATTTGTCTGCTGATAGCTACTCGAGAACCCACTTCAGCGCATACAGGCCTCCTCAGCTTAACGCGCACCTTGTTCTCTGAGAGAGGCATGGCAGTGCCTATGGTGGTGGCAGTCCCTACGTTAAGCATCAACAACTCGTTCGCTTTTATCTTCTCCACTTTCACTTGCTCGGCCGTACCCACAGCCTTTTCTAAAAGGTATACTTCTAGGTCTAGCTCCCACCAAACCTCAGGTAGAGTACCAGGCTTGCCCACGATGTTCCCTACGAGAGAATCTGCCTTGGTTAAGGAAGGGTCTAACGTCGTCCCAACACCTATAAGGCCTCCAGGCCTAGCAGCCTCCAAGTTAACGTCACCTCCCCTTAAGCTGACCACCTCCGTGAATAGCGGTTCATACTCCACCCTTCCACCACCCTTCTCTACCCTTAAGCCAGGCCTGATCTCCACCTCTTCACCCACCCTCAGTACTCCTTGAACAATTGATCCTCCTAGAACACCTCCTTTAAGTTCCTCGGGAGTGGTGCCGGGCTTATTCACGTCAAAGGACCTGGCAACATACATCCTTGGAGGCTTAGACTCATCCCTTACAGGCGTCGGCATGAGCTCGTCTATGGCTTGGAGGAGGACGTCTACGTTGACGCCGTGCAGAGCAGAGATAGGTATGATAGGCGCGTCCTGGGCTGGAGAGTCCTTAATAAAAGCGAGGATCTGCTGGTAGTGTTCTAGGATCTTTTCCTTAGGCACTACGTCTATCTTGTTCTGAACCACTATTATTTTGTTAACACCTATAATCTCCAAGGCTTTAAGGTGTTCACGTGTCTGAGGCTGAGGACAAGGAGTGGTAGCATCGATGACTAGGAGAGCACCATCCATTAAGGTGGCTCCAGCCAACATCGTAGCCATTAACATCTCGTGTCCTGGACAATCCACAAAGCTGAATTTCCTGAGAAACATTAGCGGAGAACCACAGTGTTTACACGTCCAGCCTGAAAGGTGAAGAGTCGTATAACATTGAGGAGGAGGACAGTTGGGACACTTTAAAGCTACAACGTCTGAATATCCCAGTCTTAAGGTTACCCCTCTCCTCATCTCCTCGGAGTGTCTAGCAGCCCATACACCTGATAGGATCCAGGCAAGGGTGGTTTTACCGTGGTCTACGTGGCCTGTGGTGCCTATATTGAGCACGGACTGAGAACGTCCCGCAAGCTCCTTAGCTTCATTGATGCTCAGCCTCTTCACCTCCCTCCTCCACAATCACCATGTTAACTTGGACTATGTCCTCGGTTATGGTGTTCCCTCTAACCATGACGCGCTTCCTCATCCCCTCTTTCTTAGGGTGAAAGCCGGGGGGGTCTGAGAGTAAGACCCTGTATTTACCGCCTCCAGGTATGTCGTGGCGCATGGGGAAACCGCTTTTATCGCTACCGCCTGTTATCTTGAGCTTAACTCCTGGATAGCCGTAAGTAGCGCCGTCAACCACGTCGCCTATCCTCAAACCTATCAAGGCGTAAGCTTGAGGGCCCTCTACGACCACTTGTTTAGCCTCACCTGTTTTAGGGTTCGAGATCACTAGCTTGAACGACACCCATCACACCTCGATGCTAGGTTACTGCAAGAGAGACCCTTAAATAAGCTTCCGAACATCACCTCATAGAGGCTTTTGACCTAACCTCCTCGAGCTCTTGGAGAGCTTGAAGCTCATCTTCTGTAAGTTCTCCCTTATACTTGGAAAGAAGAAGCTTGACTTGATGTCCAGGGACATCCACGTAGAGGACGTCTCCCTCCTTAATCTGTCTACCAACCATCACATCTCCTTTGATGGACACTGCCACAGCATACCCCTTCACCGCCTCGTCGACGGGTTTACCCTTATCCTGTATCTGCATTACTATTCCAACGCTTTTGCCGTCATCCTTAATGAGTGGGTAGCCAGGTCTTATCCGGCCTAACTGAACTTCCACGCCCACGATGGCTGGGTCACTTCTCCTGAATACGTAGCCTGGCAGGAGCTTTATCTTCCCAGGCCTTATGAGGGAGGCGAACTCTCTTCTACGCTCCTCCTCTCTTAGATGGCTTACCCATTTCTGATAGTCGTCGAAAACCCTGTAGATCACGTTGCTCCTAAAGACAGGGATCCCTCTCGACTTAATCTCCTCTTCAACCTCGGGCAAGGCCTTAACGTTGAAAGCCAAGATCACCCCCAGCGTCTTGTCCACGTCCCTAACTATGGAGGCCTCGATCACATCCCTCTTGGTAATAGGACCTACATCAGCCATCCTGATAGATATACCTAACTCCCTGAGCTTACTAACCATAGCCTCGAGGGAGCCTAGCGTATCGGCCTTCACCACCACTCCTTCAGCTTCAGTCGAGAACCTTATGCTAGCCAGTTCCTCAATTAGAGTTTTCTTAAGTCCCTCGACCTCAGCCTCGCTCGAAGCAACTAGCAGAGGCGAGCCTGCTACTACTTCTCCTAAGCCGGGAGCTACGATTCTTACCCCGGCTGCGGCGTAAACCTTATCCACCGACTTAAAGCGGTCTTCAGGATCCCTCATTTCATCTAAAGGCTTAGGGAGGAGGAGGGCTCTAACCCTCGTCACCACTGGGCCTGTTAACCCGCCGAGCACGATGATATCGTTGCGTTTAAGCACACCGTCATGTATGATGGCGTCAACCACCGCACCTAGCCCAAGAAGCTCCCTACACTCAAGCACAGCTCCCCTAGCTGGACCTTTAGAAGCATGTAGCCTACCCATCATATACCTCTGTGTAAGCCCAGCCAGGACAAGGAGGAGGTCAGGGATACCTTCACCTGTTAGAGCGCTTGTAGGCACGATGGCAAGGGTCTTCGTGAAGTCCTTAACCCTATCATAACGCTCAGCGTTAAAGCCCTCATAGGAAAACTGCTCTACGATCCTATAAGTCAACTCCTCAACTCTACGCTGAACCTCAGGGCTTTGAGCCTTAAAGGACTCGATGAAAGACGCATACTCACGCGGCTTCCACCCCAAGATGCGGTCTATCTTATTGGCCGCGACCACGAAGGGTACCCTACGCTCCTTAAGTATCCTTAAACTCTCATAGGTTATCTCCTCGAAGCCTTCAAGGATATCTATAACTAGGATAGCTATGTCAGCTATCGACCCTCCTCTCCTACGGAGGTTAACGAAAGCCTCATGACCAGGAGTATCTATCACTAAGAAGCCAGGTATCTTAATCTCTGCCTTAAACGCCTTGAGTAAAGGGCCACAGAGACGTTCAAGCGCTGTCCAAGGGAGGAAGGAAGCGCCTATATGCTGGGTTTACCATCCAGCAGGGCCCCCCGCTGGATCATGGCCCCAACCTCCCTGAACATGGTGGCCGTCCCCCTTATTTTATCGAGGAGAAGCGTTTTACCGACGTCCACGTGGCCCAGTACACATATGATAGGCGATCTGACGTACTCTTCAGTCATTAGACCCCTCCTCCAAGCTACTTCTAGCGGCGCGTTTCATTAACTTTTGCCTTAACTAAGCCAGAAAGCATCAGCCCTATCGTAGCTATAGATCTCATTGTCCTTAAAGAACACCTTGATCTCGCGTTGAGCGCTCTCCAGAGAATCTGAGGCGTGGACTACGTTTTTAGTCAAAGATAGTCCAAGGTCCCCTCTAATGGTTCCTGGAGGGGAAGATTTAGGATCCGTTGAGCCGATTAGTCTCCTAACCACCTCGATGGCCTTCTCCCCCTCCACCACCATTGCGACTACGGGGGACGAGGTTATGTGAGAGACGAGGTCGTTGAAGAAAGCTTTACCTTTATGTACGCTATAGAGCTCCTCCGCCTCCTCCTTGCTAAGCCACTTCAGCTTGAGCCCAGCTATCTTTAGCCCTTTAGCCTCAACCCTCCTTATGACTTCACCGATCAATCCTCTGACTACACCGTCGGGCTTAACTAAGAGGAGGGTGCGCTCCATGAGGCTTCCTACCTCCTACGAGCTTGAGCTTCCTCCCTGGTCTTCTTAGCCCACTTAATCTTGGCAGGCTTACGCCTCAACTTTAACATGTTCTTCCTACACTTACCGGAGCAGAAGAAGAATACAGTGCCATCCCTCTTCACATACATGATGCCTGTCCCAGGTTCTATTGTAGCGTTGCAGAAGGAACACTTAGCTGCTCTAAGCATTACAGGTCCCTCCCCACGTAAAGTAGAGCTTAGCTTTAAGTTTAGCTCGCCTCCATACACGTAACGCTTAAATTCTTGCCTTTACCTCCACGCCTGGTATGAGCAAAACTACTGGAGACGAGGCCACGCCGGCAGAGGTTGTCCAAATAATCGGTAGGACAGGGGTTACAGGAGAGGTTATCCAGGTTAGGTGCCGTATACTTGAAGGTAGAGATAAAGGCAGGATTTTGACCCGGAACGTTAAGGGCCCTGTAAGGGTTGGAGATATACTGATGCTTAGAGAAACTGAGCGTGAAGCTAGGAAGCTAACGCCAAGGTAGATTCCTTAGCTTACGACTTACGCTTCCTTCGTTTAGGTTTCTCCTCAGCCTCAGCAGGTGCAGCTTCCGCTTCCTCGCTAGGAGCACCTTTAACCCTGATCTCCTCCACCTTCTTCACGATCTCATCGATCAGTGACTTAGCTTCGCCCTCCTCCACTATGCAAGCAGAGGCAGCTTTAACCTCAATACCGCAAGCTTGCCCTAATCTATCCTTGCTTGGAACGTAGATGTAGGAGATCTTCTTCTCCTCGCAGAGGAGAGGTAGGTGAGCTACCACCTCTGGAGGGTCGACGTCCTCTGCGATGACCACCAGCTTAGCTAAGCCACGTTCCACTGCTTTCGTAGTCTCATTGGTGCCTTTCCTAACCTTCCCGGTGTCCTTAGCTATCCTCACTGCCTCGTATGCTTTCTCAGCTAAGTCCGAGGGAACCTCAAACCTTACATAGAAAGGTTTGGACAAGATCTTACGCCTCCTCTCACACTCATCAATTCATGGGCGAGTAACGATATAGCGTTAAGCGGGGTATATATGCTTTCCCACTCTTGCATAGGAAGGTTTTAGGTGTAGGGAGGACGAGTTCTCCGTAGAGGGTCTAAGAATGGAACTTGACCTTAACGTTATACTAAGGAAACATGCTCTTAGAAACGCTATACTTCATGGAGGAAAAGCGGACGTCAACGCCGTGGTTAAGAAACTTCTCGCTGAGAAGCCTGAAGTAAGGTCTAGGTTGAGGGAGCTTATCGACGTGGTTAGAAAGACAGTCGACGAAGTCAACAGCTTAACGCTCGATGAGCAGCGAAGAATCTTGGAAGAAGAGTTCCCCGAGGTGTTGGAGAAGCCGGGAAAGGAAGAGAGGAAGTTACCTCCACTGCCCGCAGCGGAGGGCTTCGAGAAAGTGGTTACTAGGTTCGCTCCTGAACCTAATGGGTTTCTCCACTTAGGCCATGCTAAGGCAGCAGTGCTTTCTTACGAGTACGCTAAGATGTACGGCGGCACCTTCATCTTAAGGTTTGAAGACACCAACCCCAAAGCCGAGAAGGCCGAGTTCTATGAAGCGATAAAGGAAGACTTAAGAGCCTTAGGCCTTTCATGGGACGTGGAGAAAGTTGTTTCTGACGACATCGAGTTCATGTACGGCATAGCCAAGTCTCTCCTAGAGAGAGGGCTTAGCTATGTTTGTATTTGTCCAACCAAGGAGCTTAGGGAGAAACGTAGGCGAGGAGAGGAGTGCGTTTGCCGGCACTCTAACGCGTCACGAAACCTAGAGCTATTTGACGGGATGCTTGAAGGAAAGTTTAGTGAAGGCGAAGCCGTGGTTAGGCTTAAGACAAGCATGAAGGCGAGGAACTATGCTCTCCGAGACCCTGTGATCTTGAGGATCATCGACTACCCACATCCTTTGAAAGGAGATAGATACCACGTTTACCCCACCTACGACTTTGCGTGTGCCGTTGAGGATCATGAACTACGTGTAAGCCACATCTTAAGGTCCATAGAGTTCGTAATGAGGGTAGACATCCAGGAGGAGATCTTCAAAGCCATGGGCTGGCCTATGCCCGTGGCCATACAGTTCGGTAGGCTTAACATGGAGGGGGTCCCACTGTCAAAGAGGAAGATAACGCCGTTGATAAAGGATGGACTTGTAAAGGGATGGGATGACCCCCGCCTAGCTACCTTAAGAGGTCTGTGGAGGAGAGGAATACGCCCAGAGGCGGTGAAGAAGCTCATCCTAGATGTAGGACCAAGCAAAGCTAACGCCCTCATAACCTGGGAGCTGCTAAGCTCATACAATAGGAAGGTGGTGGACCCCATAGCTAATAGGTTCTTCTTCGTCCCCCACCCGAAGTTAATGATCGTTTCAGGCACGCCTCCCATAAGCACAGTGAAGATCAAGCTACACCCTAACTTCCCTGAGCGAGGCTTTAGGGAGCTACATGTCGATGGGTTGGGAGGAGAGGTTAAGGTCTTCGTTGATGGAGAGGAGGTCGCGCAGCTAGCTAAGCGCAAGTTTAGGTTGATAGGGCTCTTCAACGTGGAGGTCCAAGAAATAGAAGAAGTGGTACACGCCAGGTATGCCGGTGACGAACTCATAGATCCTAAGGTTCAGTGGGTTCCTGCCGAACGTAACGTTAAGGTAAGCTTAACCATCCCCACAAAGCTATTCCTAAACGGAGGAATAAACCTAGAGAGCTTAAAAGTGATGGATGGGCTCGGAGAAGAGACTTGCTCATCCTTAAAGCCGGGGGACCTCGTCCAGTTTGAGAGGATAGGCTTCGCCAGAATAGATGAGGTGGAAGATAAAGAAGTGAAAGCTATCCTCACTCACAGGTGAAAGCCCTAGCTCTACGCGTAGCCAATCTAGACACTTCTATCCCTCGTGCCCTCAACCACTCCGCGGTCCGCCCCGTAATCACCACGTCAGCTTTCTTGAGGTCCTCTACGCTACATGAACCTGTGAGGAACATCGCTAACCTAAGCTCCTCCATTATCCTCTCAAGAAACTCTATTACCGCCCATCCTCCAGCTAAAGCTGGCCTAAGGAGGGGTAAGGCCATTCCAGCCATGTCAGCCCCAAGCGAAAGGGCCTTGGCGGAGTCAAGGCCCGACCTAACACCTCCTGAACCTATAATGGGCAAAGACGTGGCCTCCCTGACCTCTACGATGCTTACAGCTGTAGGAACGCCCCAATCCCTAAACCTCATCCCTACGCTATGCTTCCTTTCATCACCATTGCTTAGGGCACGGTAAGCCTCGATAACAGCCCAGCTGGTACCACCAGCCCCAGCCACGTCGATAGCTGAAACTCCAGCCTTCTCGAGAGCCATAGCTTCTTCACGCGCTATGCCGCTACCGGTCTCCTTAACTATCACAGGGACGCCTACGTTCTTAGAGAGCTCGTTGATGGACTCTAAGACCCTTTTAAACTTGGCTTCACCTTCAGGCTGCACTGCTTCTTGAAGAGGATTGAGGTGTACTGCTACTGCATTGGCTTCCACCATGTCTATTGCCTGTTTAACGAAGTCTAAGCCTTCACTCGTCAATTGCACCGCCCCAACGTTAGCAGCTATGAATACATCGGGAGCCACTTCTCTGACTGTCTTAAAGGAGGCCTTTAAGCCAGAGTCCTCTAACGCTGGCCTCTGACTGCCAAGCTCGAGGAGAAGGCCTAGATGTTGAGCAGCCTCAGCCAATGATCTATTAATAACAGCAGCTAGTTTAGGTCCCCCTGTCAACGCAGAGATGGTTAATGGAGCCTTAAACCTTCTCCCGAGAAAACGAACTTCCATAGACACCTCTTCTAAGTCTAGTTCAGGTATGCAGCGGTGTACGAGGTATATATCATCAAAGCCTGAGCGTAAACTGGCGGCTTCCACATCCTTTTCTAAACAAACCCAAATGTGTTCTAGCTTACGCCTACTTGAAACATCCACTTAAACCACCATTAATGAAGCGTAGCCTACCACAGAGGAGTAGTCCTTAGTTACGTCACCGGAAGTGGCATACTTAAGTAGCTCAGCCTTAGAGGCTCCAAAGCTTAAGCTGGCTATTATCATGGAGGCTACGGGGCCATAACCACACATAGAGATAGCCTCACGCTCCACCACCTCTATCAAGCCTTTAGCGTCCATCTTCAAGATGGCTTCGATGGCCATCCTATCCTTTGCCTCAGCTGACCTCTGACTTTCATAGTGTGTAAAGTCCGTGGACGCTATCACCACCACGTTTCTCCCAGCAGCAGCGCTCGCTATGGCCCTCCCAACGTCTATGCATGCTTCGTAAGCTTGGATCATCATGCATATAGGCACTATCTTAACCTTCTCCCCGTAGATGTAGGTGAGGAAAGGTAGCTGAACCTCGATGGAGTGTTCGTTTAGGTGGGCTTCCTCATCCACCGATATTAAGCTAGCTGCTCCTTGGATCCTTGAGGCCAGCTCAGTGTCTATTTCAACCTCTCCTAGTGGGCAGCTCCAAGAGCCATCCACCATTATTGATATACCGGCCCCCCAGCCTGTATGGTTAGGCCCTATGATAATCGCTGTGTCCGGGATTCCGTCTTCAGCAAGCGCCAAGTAGGCTTGAGCGGCTACAGGCCCTGAATACATGAGGCCTGCGTGAGGCACCACTAGTCCCTTAATTCTCCGAGGGCCTTCTTTCTCCACCTTAGGAAGCTTGCCTGGACCTAAAGAGCTGAGGAAGCAGTGTTCAATTCTCTTTTTAAGGGCGTCGGGGTCAGCCTCATAGAAATAGCCAGCTACAGCAGGCCTTCTAACTCCCATCTAGACCCCCTACTCTACGCCTTCCTCCACCTTGGCCTCGAACTCCTCGAGAGGCGTAGGTAGATCGGCATCCGGCGGTATAACTCCCCGCTCCCTCAAAACCTGCCTTGTTAAGAGCCAGTAGGTCAAGGCTAAAGCTTTCCTTCCTTTATTGTTGACAGGTATCATGAGGTCGACGAAGAAGACGTCGTTATCGGTGTCGCATAAAGCTACTATGGGGACACCTATCTGAGAAGCTTCTATCAGTGCTTGTTCGTCGGCTCTAGGGTCAGTTATCAACACCACGTCTGGCTCAACATAGGTAGGAAGGTTGGGGTTCGTGAATGAGCCAGGTATGAATCGGTTAATGAGAGGCCTAGCTCCTGTGAGCTGACAGAACTTTAACACGCATGGGACGCCGTACTGTCTAGAGGAGACTGCAGCTATCTTAGGTGGATCATAGCGAGCTAGAAACTTAGCGGCTATCCTAATGCGTTCATCGATCTTGCCCACATCTATTACACATAGCCCATCAGGCCTAACTCGGTAGATGAAGGGTTTAAGGAAGCGGCTTTTGATATGAGTACCTATATGTAAGCCTGCTGCTAAGTAAACCTCCAACGGTATGAGGAGCTCTATCTTCTTCTCCTCACCTTCCTTATCTCCCGTGGATGACATGTCAACCAGCCGCTAAGGCAAGCCGGATCCTTTAATAGTTAACGGTTAATCTAAGAGGAGGGTGCTCATGGAGGCTGAGGGAAGCCCCTCCTCTATTCTGATCAGTTCATTTAGTTTTGCTATGCGCTCCCCGCCAACCACTCCAGTCTTGATAAGGGGGGCTGAGAAGCCTACTGCTATATGGGCCAACGCTTCATCCTCAGTCTCGCCTGAGCGGTGGGAGACTACGATGATAAAACCATTAGATTTAGCCAAGCTAACAGTGTTGAAGGCGTCGGTTAAAGTGCCTACCTGATTAGGCTTAATTATTATGGCGTTAGCCGCCTTCAACTCCACCCCTCTCCTAAGCCTCTCTACATTGGTGGTGAAAAGGTCATCTCCACAGACTAAACAAGGCTTAACCAGCTTAGTTAGCTTAGCGAAGCTATCGTAGTCCTCTTCATGGAAGGGGTCTTCAACGTAGAGGAGCCTAAAGTCCTTGACAAGCCCCTCAATAAAAGCTAACTGCTCATCGGGTGTACGGTTAACCCCCTCACCGGCGTAGCGGTAAACTTTACTTGACTCATCCCACAGCGAGGATGCAGCTACATCTATACCAAGCCCTACTTTACATCCTAGCTCGTCTCCTACTTCATCGCACACCTCGCGTACAATCCCTAATGCTTGTTCAGCGCTAAGCTTAGCCACCCAGGCGCCTTCATCAGTCTTGCCTCCGGAAAAAGTCGGGTCAAGCTTAGCTATGCGTTTAGGGAGCCTTCGATGTACCTCCGCGTTCACCCTGAGCGCCACATGCGCAGAGGAAGCATTCAAGGGGAACACAAGTATTTCTTGGATGTCTAAGGCCTTAGCAGCAGCATGTTTACCTCCTCCCAAAACGTTGCCTAAAGGTGCAGGTATAGTAGTAGCCAATGCACCTCCAAGCCACCTATAAAGCGGAAGACCCAGAGAGGAGGCTGCTGCCTTAGCAGCAGCAATGGAGCAGGCTATAGCCATCGAGCCTCCTATCCTAGAGAAGTTCGGCGTGCCGTCCACCTCCTTCAAGGCTTCATCTACTCCTTTCTGGTCCGAGGCGTCCATACCAACCAGCTTAGGTGCGACCAGTTCTTCGAAAAGCCTTAAAGCCTCATCCACTCCTCCACGAGGGAAAGCCACTGCTTCGTGGACACCTACGCTCGCACCTGCTGGAGCTGAGTAACGTCCATAGCCACCGGTAGTTTCAAGCTCCACCTCTATGGTCAAGCTACCTCGACTATCAAATACCTTACGTGCCCTAGCAGCCTCAATGACAGCTAAGCCATCCAAAAGCAAACCCCATGCAGTGATAAAGCGATACGCTAGATAAAAGTAACCCGGCGCCTCAGTAGCTAGGCCTCTTAAACTTTAACACTTCATCTATGGCTTCTATGTGGCTAATGAGCATCCTCCTACAGCAATACCTTGTCACTCCTAGGTCATCGAGAACTTTACCTGGCGCTTCCCCTTCCTTAACCCTTCGGCTGAACTCCTCCCAGAGGTGGCCTATGGGCCTACCGCAAGTAAAACACCTTACAGGTATTATCACGTTAACTCACCTCCTACTCTCTCCTTCTCCACAAGGAAGTTACCGGAAGTTACCTATAGCTATTGCATCCAACCCTGTACTGAAAAACGTCCGTATAGCGTCTTGAGGCGTAAGGACTATGGGCTTACCTTTATCATTAAATGAGGTGTTCAGCACTACCGGTATTGATTTCTCCGACTCGAAGTTTTCGATCAGCTTATAGTACTTAGGGTTTACGTCGCGCTCAAGGATCTGCGGCCGAACCGTGCCATCTACATGGTTCGTTGCAATAATCTCCTTCAGCTTACCATCTCTAACCTTTAAGCTGAATAGCATAAACCTAACTAAGAAGAAGACCTCTAAATATTCTTTAGCTGCCCTATTAAGCATGGTTTGGGCGAAAACCCTCCAAGGCTCCCTATGCTTAACCTCGTTGTTCACCTTATCTTTCATTGAAGATAGCCATGGTCTGCAAGAATACTCCTATTCCCCAGAGCTCTCTAGGATACTCGAAATTAACTGGCACTTCACAAGGCCAGCCTTTAAGCCACGGCTTAACACTCAAAAACCCTCAAGCCAAGCAAAACAAAGCTAACTTTTAAACCCCACACCACCCAAAGCCCTAAAAGGCCCTATGACTGAGCTCGCCCTCAGAGATGGAAGGGCGGTGCGCAATTACGAACTTAATCGTCACGTACGCTTAAAATGCCCATTAAGGGGCGGCCTTTTTTCTTACGCCTGCAGCACCTCCAGGTGTGTTTAAGACAGCAAAGGTTTATCAAGCCATTACTCCTCGGGCCTCCTTAATCTTCGTCGATGAGGGCTTTAACTTTAAAGAAGGTATGTGCGAGGTGCGTGGAGGGAGCCTATTCTCTAGCCTTCCACTGCGGTAACACATAGTCCTCCAGCCCAGCAAGTTTAACTCCAGCTATCGCTGCAGCTTCAACGGTTATCGCCCTTAAATCCTCCTTGTTAAACTCCTTAACGCTCTTGTGGCCACACGCAGCCGCCAGCTGTGAAACCTCCTTAGTTACTGAATGCGTAAAGTTCACGATCCACTGTGCAGCTTGGTCGATGCCCTTACCTCCACCAAGCCTCTTCCTCAACTCTGGATCCTGCGTACATATACCTGCTTGACAATTGCCCGTCGAGCATTGACCGCACATAGTACATCCAGCGGCGATCTCGATAGCCGACACCATGGCAACTGCGTCAGCGCCTAGGGCTAACGCTTTAGCTACGTCGGCGCCGTCCCTGAAACCGCCCATGGCTATCAACGCCACATCCTCCCTGACGCCAGCATCCTTCAGCGCTTGGACAGCAGCCGATATGATGGCCAGCGTCGGCAATCCCAAGGATTGGATAGCTTGTTGTGGGCTCGCGCCGGTACCACCATACTTGCCGTCAATAGCTATGAAGTCGACGTCGCATTGCGTGGCGGCGTTAACCTCCCTACGTACATTGCCAGGGCCTAGCTTAACGCCTATGGGCTTTTCATAGCCCACGATGTCCCTTAATATATTGATCACCCTCTTGAGGTCGTCAACCGTCCTGATGTCTACGTGCCTGGCCGGGCTTAGACAGTCAGTGCCTTTTGGTATACCCCTAGTGTACGCAACCTCGTCGGTGACCTTCTCGCCTAGTAAATGCCCCCCAAACCCGGGCTTAGCTCCTTGACCGTACTTGATCTCTATGCCATCTGAGTTAATGAGGTACTCTACTGATACGCCCCATCTACCAGACGCAAACTGTACTAAGAGGTAGCCGTTAGGCTTAACATACTCATACTC
>Ga0164311_10000483_pt1 | contig 17439 bp, 19 predicted proteins | sample GuaBasSedimGuay2_FD_121796 | JGI IMG/M metagenome (GOLD analysis project Ga0164311, IMG submission 121796) | Subseafloor sediment microbial communities from Guaymas Basin, Gulf of California, Mexico - Guay2, Core 4569-9, 9-12 cm | ecosystem: Environmental > Aquatic > Marine > Hydrothermal vents... | reverse complement strand
CTAGAGGGCTTGCAGCCGAGCGTCCACCTGCGTGGACGCGCCTGTCCACGCAGGTGGACAGCCAGCTTTAGCTCCTCAGGCGCGGTTTCAACCGCTGGCCTGAGGAGTAACTTGCAGATTTAACAAAGTGGCTATGCTCGGATCGCGCCCCCCTCTAGCTCCCCGTGGAACGGGGGGAGGACAAAGGTCACTGGTTATTATCATGAAATCTCTGCGCATACTTCTCGCCGAGGACGAATCCATCATTCGCATGGGGTTGCGACGCATCCTGGAAGAGGCCGGCCATCAGGTCGTGGCCGTGCCGGACGGACGCGCGGCGGTGAAGCTGGCCGCTCAGACCAGGCTAGACCTGGCGATCCTCGACATCAAAATGCCTGGTGTGGATGGCTTGGTGGCCGCGCGAACGATCTACCGCCGACAGCCTATGCCCATCGTACTGCTAACCGCCTATGGTGACCAGGAACTGATCGAACAGGCGGCTGGACTGCCCATCATGGCTTACCTCATCAAGCCGGTGAACGAGCGGGAGTTGCTGGCGACGCTGGAGGTTGTCACGGCACGCTTTGCAGAGCAGCAGCAGTTGCGCCAGCAGGCGACCGAGTTGGAGGAGCGGCTGGCCGCCCGCAAGGTGGTGGAGCGGGCCAAAGGCGTGCTGATGCAGCGCGAATCTCTCAGCGAGAAGGAAGCCTACCTGCGCATCCAGCGCCGGGCGCGCGAGGAGCGGCGCACGATGCGCCAGGTGGCCGAGGAGATATTGGGCGATAACTGAATAGGGGAGGGGATCTCAAGATGGTCATCAGCAAATCAATCGAACTACGCACCCGAGGACGCTGTGATATCCAGGACATCACCTCGCAGGTGAATCAGGAGGTGGCGCAGTCCGGCGTCAAAAACGGGATCGTGACCGTTTTCGTGCCCGGGTCCACCGGCGGGGTCACGACCATTGAGTTCGAGTCGGGTCTGATCTCTGACCTGCAGCAGATGTTCGAGCGCGTCATACCGACGAACATCGCCTACAAGCACGACCTGCGCTGGGGTGATGGCAACGGCTACGCGCACGTGCGCGCCTCACTTCTGGGGCCCTCACTGACTGTGCCCCTCGTGGATGGGCGACTGACTCTGGGGACGTGGCAGCAGATTGTGTTCGTTGATTTCGACAATCGTCCCCGCTCGCGCCGACTGATCGTCCAGATAGTAGGTGAGTGATCTGCGCCGGAATTGAACCTAACCGTTCAGGTGACAGGCACTTGGAAAGTGCCTGTCACCTAAGACTCGCTACGGCAGAAATCGCTGCCTCTCCCTTTGTCGATCACGTTACAACTCGTGTGGCCGGGCATGGTCTTGACCCGCCTCTGTCACCGGATGCAGACCGATCCGCTGGAATAAAAAGCAGGAGCGTGGGCCACTACCCCACACTCCTGGAAGCAGTGCAATCTTGCCAGACCACGACTCACGGGCAGCCGGGCGTAAAGTTGGCGCCACGCCGGGGTATTAATTCAGCTTCTCAATGGTGGGCTTTAAGTCCAGTCCGGCGATCAGTTCCTCAATTTCCTCGATTGTCAACGGACGGCCTTTCCCCGCCAGGGCAACCAGGGCTGCTTCCATGACGTTAGTGCCGAAGGAACGCCCTTCCAACCGTGGAGTAGTAGTCACCAGGTAGCGCACCCCGCGCTCGCGTAGCAACTCAACGTCGGCTGGCGTGGTGGTGTTGGTAACGACAGTCTTGCCCTCCAGGCGATCCGGGATGTGGCGCTTGATGTAGTTGAAGTCACCAGCGACCACCGTGGCCCATTGATAATATTTGCCCCAGCGGGGCACGATGTCGTACTGTTTCTCTCCAGTGGGATAGATCATACTCAGCGGTAGGAAGCCGATGATGGGCAGCAGGATGCGGGCCAGAATCTCCAGATTGCGGATGCCGCGTATTGGAATGGGCAGCCCCAGACCGAACATGAGATCGCAGTAGACAGTATCGTACCCGGCCTCGTCGAAGGACAGGGCCATCCCAAATCGGTCGGCAGCGGAGGTGATCATCGCCCGCTTGGGAAAGATGTCCTGCCCGATCTCCTGTTCCACAAACTGCATCACCCGCCGCTCCAGGGTGTGCTTCAGCCCACCGCCATCCACCACGGGGGTGTGTTCTACCCCGGCCACCAACTTGAAAGCCGGGCGCAGAGGATAGTGCCGGTCCCGCACGCGCAAGGTGAGGTCAATCCCTCCCACGCCGAAAGCGTCCACCTGGCCGTCCAGTTCGTTGTAGAGCTGGATGGCTTTGGCTACGTCGCCGTCCGTGCCGATCCGTTCGACGATCATGGGCTGTCCCAGCAGAGTCACCTCGACTCTGTGGTCGCGTTGCACGCTGCCCAAACTGACGCTTACTACTCGCTTCATTTCCGATTCCATATTCCTTTCTTTAAGATGTAGTCTTATGCGAGCCCCGACCCTCCCGCAGGTTCCAAGCCTGCGGGAGGGTATGTATGCCTCAACGATGAGCGCGGCGATGTCTGACCCACCGCCAGGCCAGGAGACCCGCCCCGGCCACCGCCATAACCAGGGAAAGCCACTGTCCGGCCCGCCAGCTTCCCCAATACAGCGTATCGTCGCCGCGTGTGAGCTCCAACAGATACCCCGTGCTGCCCATCAAAATCAAGCCAGCCAGGAAACTGAACCCCGGGCCGGGCCAGCGTCGGCGGGCCGTCCACGAAAACGCGAAAGCGACGGTGCTGAGAGCTGCGCCCAGCACTTGGGTCGCAAACCGCAAATCACGCACCCCGTAGACGTCCGGCAGGTCCCAGACGAGCCAGGCCCAGCCCGAGGCGGGCGCGCCATAGGCGCAACCGGCCATCCAACACGCCAGCCAGCCACAGGCCATGCCCAGCATCAATCCCGGCGTGAGGGCGTCTGCCAGCGGCCAGAACGAGGGCCGTGGTTTCTGGTGGGGCCAGGCTGTGTAGACGATCAGCGCGACGAGACCACCCAGGAACCCACCGTACCACGAGAGCCCACCCTCCCAGAGCTGGGCCGCGTCCGACAGGTGCCCGGCGAAGTAGGGCCAGTTGGCCAGGACGTAACCCGCCCGTGCGCCCAGGATACCCGCGCCAAGCGCGTAGAAAGCCGCATCCAGAGCGTGGTGGGGATGATTCCACAGCCGCTTTTCCTCCAGCCAGGTCAGTACCAGCCCGCAGACCAGACCCACGTCGAGGAGGACGGTGTAGGTATACAGGGTGAAACCCTCTGTGCGTAGCAGAATAGGGTGCACGTGAGGTCCTTTGCCTTATTGCCCGATTTGACAAAGCCGCCGTTCTATGCGATAATCCATCGTGATGCCGTCTGCATTGGACGCATCGCCGCTATCATAGTATCAGGAGGTGATGCCGATGGACCATTGTAGTAGCACGTTTGGCGCCGTAGCATCACCTCTGCTCGTTAGGTAGCTACGGCGCGAGGTAGGGAGAGGGCCTTTTCTCAAGTAGGAGAGGCCCTCTGTCTTTTCACGGGAACCTCGTTCGTCTCGATGCGGTAAGTATAGCAGATGTCGGACTGATGGGCAAGAGCTTGTTCAGCGGGGATAGCGCAGCAAATCCCTGGGGAGTACGAGGGGTATCCCCTCGTTTTTTCTCTCCCCCAACACCTTGTGGGTAGCGCCGACTCGTTGCACTATCCCAGCGTTGGAATTAAGGTTATAATGATAGTGGATTTGATTCCGGGGGAATGGCGATGAAATGTGCGCTGGCCCGGCTGGTGGTATCCACAACGAACGATGACCTGCTGGCGCTGTACCTGTACCAGCGTTTCGGCTTCCGGGTCACGGAGGTGCTACCTGGGCGGCTGGTGGAGCACCATGGCGGGGAGGAGTCAGGGTTCGCGGGCATCCCGGTGCGAGACGAAATCCGCCTGGAGCGGCGGGTGGACGTAGACTTTTAGCCGGGCAACGATGATTTAAGAAGGAGGGAGGGAGCGATGCGGTGGCCGTGGCAGCGGAAAAAGAGATCTCTGCGAATCGGACTGGCATTGAGTGGCGGGGCAGTGCGCGGCGCGGCGCACCTGGGCGTGTTGGAGGTGTTGGAGCGGGAGGGTATCCGCCCTGATTGCGTGGCGGGTGCGAGCGCTGGTTCGATGGTCGGAGCGGTGTATTGCGCGGGCATACCGCTGGCCGACATCAAGCGGCTGGCACTGCGCTTGCAGTGGTCAGACGTCAGCCACATCACCCGGCCCGGGCTGGGCTTCTTCGACAATCGGCCGCTGGAGGATTACGTGGACAGGGTGATCGGCGGTCGTTGCTTTGAGGAGTTGCCTATCCCGTTCGCGGCGGTGGCGGTAGACGTAATGAGCGGAGAACTGATCGTGCTCAACGAGGGGCCGGTAGCCCCTGCTGTACGGGCGAGTTGTGCCCTGCCCATAGTCTTCACCCCCGTGCCGCGAGGTGATCAATTGCTGGTGGACGGGGGAGTGCTCAACAATGTGCCCGTCTCGGTAGTGCGGGCTATGGGCGCCGACTACGTGATCGCCGTAGACCTGGTGCCGCCCGTCGAGCGCCCGGCGCAACCGCAGACCGTTTTCGATCTGGGGGTTCTCGTCTTTTCCACTCTGCTGCGTTCTGCCTACAGCGAGGCGCACACCGCTGACTGCCTGATCATGCCGGACATCGGGCATTTCTCCTGGGCGGATTTCTCGCAGACGTTGGACTTGATCGCTAAAGGGCGGGAGGCAGCGGAGTCGAAAATCGAGCAGATCAAGCGTGACTTGGGACGATAGGTCGGGCCCAGGGGGCTGTGCCGCTCAGCAAGTGAGGTGCAGAGCGGCGGCGACGTTCTGCCCGGCGCGCAGGAGCCGGTTGTAAGTCTGGCAGGCGTCGGCGGTGCGCTCGACCACGAGCTGGATGTTCTGCTCCGCCAGGTAAGTCTCCGTCTCCGGGAGGACGCGCATCAGGCCGGAGTACCCGGTACCCACCACCAGCACGTCGGGCCGGGCAGCGACTACCTCGTCCAGGTCGGCAGGGACGAGCTTGTGACCCGCTCGCCGCCACCACGAGGAAAACACGCGATCCGGCAACACGATGACGTCGGTGGTGTAAGTCCGGCCGTTGATCACGATGCGCCCGAAGTCGTAACTCTCAATCATGGTGTATTTTCCCCTCGGCGATCAACAGTTTCAGGATTTCGATCACATCTGCGTCGAAGAGCACCCCGGCTCCCTGTTCGATCTCGGCTAATGCCTCCTGATCCGACACCGGTTCGCGGTAGTAGCGGTGTGAGGTGAGCGCGTCGAACACGTCCGCCACGGCCAGGATGCGGCTTTCCAGGGAAAGCTCCTCTGCTCGCAGGCCATTGGGATACCCCGAACCGTCCAGCCGTTCGTGGTGCTGGGCGGCGATGATTGGCACCTCGCGCAGGTCATCGCTGAAGTGGACGTTAGATAGGATTTCGCCGGTCAGTCGGGCGTGATCGCGCATAATGTGCTTTTCCTCGGGTGTAAGCTCGCTCGTTTTAGTAAGAATAGCTTCCGGCACACCGATCTTGCCCACGTCGTGCAACAGCCCGGCGATGCGGAGGAGTTCTATCCGCTCGGAAGGCAGCCCCATCTGTTGGGCGATGGCCACAGCGTAATCGGTCACGCGCTGCGAATGGCCGGCCATCTGTCTGTCACGCGCGTCAATCATGGCGGCCAGGGTGGCGATCACGCTGTCCAGCATGCGCTGCACCTGAGCGTGTAATCGGGCATTTTCCAGGGCGATGGCCGCCGACGAGGCCAGGGCGGTCAGCAGTTCCTCGTCCTCGGTAGTGAACACACCCACCCGTTTGTTGAGCACCTGCACCACACCGGTGATGCTGCCGGCCCGGTCACGCATGGGCACAGCCAGCATGGTGTCCACCCGATACTCCGTGATCTTCTCGAAGTACAAAGCGTGACGGGGGTCATGCTGGGCATCCTGGACGTTGACCACCTCTCCCGTTTGAGCCACGTATCCGGCCAGGCCGTGACCCACCGGCAAGCGGATCATCATCGTCGTGGTGCCCTCCGCGATCTTCGACCAGAGCTCGCCGGCCTCCCGGTCGAGCAGGTACAGGGTGGTGCGATCGGCGCCCAGTAACTTCGTGGTGCGCGATACGATGAGTTCGAGCAACCTGTCCAGATCGGTCTCCGCCGTCAACTGGCGGGTGATCTCCAGCAGGGTCATCAGGCGGTTATGATGGGACATGGTACCATCCAGGGGCGTCTGCTCGGAGTTGGTTGTTTCGTGGATGGAACTTTTCAGGAAATCGAGGACGGCTTGGACCACCTCCTCGCGGCTCAGCGCGTCGGTGCGCAGGTACAGATCGCAGTGAGCACGGGCGTGGCTTAGCCGCCGCCGCTGCTCCATCAGGAGGCGTTCATCCCAGTCGGTGTTCCGCCGACGAGCGATGGTGGGCAGTTCGGCGTCCAGGTAGATGAGCACGTCCGGGCGGGAGATGTGTTGCCACATCGTGGGCACGTAGGAATGTTCCTGCACGCATTGTCGGGCGTCGTATCCCCTGGCGCGCAGGGCTCGCACCAACTCGGTCTTCCCAGAAGCACACGGCCCCACGACGGCGATCCGTATGTCCATTACCCTATTTCCCTACGGGCCTGATGCCCGATTGCACTTGTGCAGGCGGTTCAGAGCGTCCAGCGAAGCGAAGACGACGATCGTGTCTCCTGCCTGCAAGCAGATCTGTGGATTGGGGTGTAAGTCCACGTATTGCTGACCCTTGTACAGGATTACTGAGATGTCGAATTCACGCTCCAGGGCAGCGATCTCACGGCCCACCAGGGGGGAGCCGGGTTGGATGGGCACCTCGCCCACGTTGAGCAACGTGCCGTCAACGTAGAACGAGTACGTGATGTCTGTCCTGGTGGCAGCGGCGGCCAGGGCCGGGGCCGCCAGGGCCGAGGTACTGAAGGCGGCGTGGATGCCGAATACCTTCTCCATCTTCCGCGCCAGCTCAGCGTCGAACATGCGCATGACCACCCTGATGCCGGGGTTCAGCTCTCGCGCTTCCAGGGCAATGGTCAGGTTGACCAGGTCATCCTCGGTACAGATAACCACGGCCGTGGCCCGCTCAACACCAGCCTTGCTCAGTGCTCCTGGCCGCCGTGCATCGGAGATGATTATTGGCACCCTCAGACCACGGATGGCGTCCAGGAACTGGCCTTTCTCGTTACGCTCGATGCCGACTACGTCCTCTCCGAATTTGAGCAGTTGCTCCACGACCCGGTAACCATCGCGGCCCAGCCCGCAGACTATCACGTGGCCGCTGTAGGTCGAGGCAATTGCCACCTGCCATTCCTCCCTTCTGGTCTGCTTGTTAAACAGCATTACTCCGAAGCGCATCACTCCATTGGCGATCAGGCTCAGGCCCACAATCGGTATGAGGAAGAAAAGAATCTGCAGGTGCCACGCCTGGGGAAAGCGCAGGGACGTTTCCAGGAAGATCAGGGTGAACGTGGCGTATGCGGCCTCGGCGTATGAGAGGTGCTGGCCGGTATCCGGCCAGACGTACCACGTCCGCAGGGCGAGTCCGCCCAGCAAAACGACGCTGGCAAACAGCAGGAGCGAGATGTGGGACTCGCGGACGAGCACCCACACGTCGCGCAGGCTGGCTTTCAGATAGCGCCGTAGTTGTCTGTTCACCATATTCCTCTAACCGCCGGCAGGGGGAATGAGATTGTCATCCGCCGCACGCCGTGGTGTTCCCTCTTGGGCACGATTGCCACCACGACGACGCTGATGTCATCATTCGGCCGGCCGCGGTCCAGTTCCACCCCGCGTTGCAAGATGGCATCGGCCAGGGCGGGAGCATTGCGCAGGCCACTCGCCAGCAGATCCCTCGCCAGTTGAGGCACGTCTAACCGTTGTCCGTGGCGCGTTCCGGCGTTCAGCAACCCGTCTGTGAAGACGATGACGTAGGTTTCGGGCTCCAGGGGCAGCTCAGTGATCACCGGCTTGGTCCAGGCATAGATACCGATGGCTTCTGAGGGTTGGTCGAGGAGAGTGAAGTTGGCCGGGGTGATGATCACGACGGGGCAGTGGCTATTGCGCGAAAGGACCAAAGTGCCGCTGACTAAATCCACCGAGACGATGTTAAGTGTGGCCGAGACCTTGCCGCCACGTTGGGTACGCAGGTAATCGTGGGCGGCGCGGGCGACGGCTCCATCGCGCACCCCTTCGCCCAGGAGGGAGATCGCTTTGCGGACCACCATGTTGCTGATCGCCTTCGCTCCCCGCCCGCTGCGCTGCCCGTCGGCCAGCACCAGGGAGAGGCCACCCCGGGGCCGCTCGATTACCTCTACTGTATCGCCGCTCTCACTGGTGGCATATTTACCCACCTTGGCCACAGCGATCTGGACTTCCATAAAATCCTGCCGCTTTACTTTAGGATGTCGGGGCCAGGCCTACGTTGCTCCGGCCTCGGAATTGCAAGGTTATTATATCCTACTTCCCTGTCTGGGGCAACCTTGCCTTTGCCCCTGACCTGCGATATAATCCAGTCAACCCTTTAGTGGTTCCAAACCTGCAGGAGAGTTGGAAAGAATGGACAAGGAGGAAAAGTCAATGCAGCGTGGGTTAAGCTTCGGCGATGGATTCATGTTCGGATGCGGGTTCATGGCGGCCGGTGTCGTAGCCTGGATCGTGATGATAATCGTCTTCGCGATCCTGGGGCTGATCATGTCCCTGCTAGGGCTGGGTGGCCTGATGGGGCTGGGCGGCCTGATGGGACAGCAGGGGAGTCTGTTTCTGCCCCTCGTCTGATGACCGGATTGTTTTCATACCGAGAGTGAACTCAAAGTGAATCGCCCCGCTGTTTCGGCGGGGCGATTGCTTTTGGTTGTGCTTCTTCTTATTTCACAAAGCATCCGTGGTTCGCCACTCGCCCCCCTCAGTCTCCCCCGCTCGCAGGGGGGAAGCTTGTCCTGAGCGCAGTCGAAGGGCCCGTCCTCCCCCCGTGGAACGGGGGAGCTAGAGGGGGGCGCGATCCGTGCACAGCCACTTTGTGAAATCTGCAAAGGTACTGGCTCAGAATGACACTAAACAATCCCGTAACTGCTCAGGCTACTTCTGTTAGCGATTGAAATCGCCTCTAGAGGGCTTGCAGCCGAGCGTCCACCTGCGTGGACGCGCCTGTCCACGCAGGTGGACAGCCGGCTTTAGCTCCTCAGGCGCGGTTTCAACCGCTGGCCTGAGTAGTAACAAACAATCCCCGGTAATTCTTGCGGATAGCGCGAATCTTGGGGAGTGATCTACAGGGTCTCCAGGTAGCGGTTTAGCTCCCAATCGGTCACCTGGATGCGGTACTCGTCCCACTCGGCTCGCTTGGCCCGCATGAAGGCCCGGTATGCGTGCTCACCCAGGGCCCGTTGTATCACCTCGTCTTGCTCCAGTTCGTTAAGCGCCTCCTCCAGCGTACCTGGCAGGGTGGCGATGGCCAACTCGCGCAGGCGCGAGTCGTCGAAGTGGTACACGTCCTCTTCTACCGGCGGCGGTGGATCGAGCTGGCGGCGGATGCCGTCCAGCCCGGCCATGAGCATCGCGGCGAAGGCCAGGTAGGGGTTGGCGCTGGGATCGGGGCAGCGCAACTCGGCGCGGGCGGAGGTGCTGTGTCCGGGCAGATAGCTGGGGATGCGGATCAGGGCCGAGCGGTTGACGCGCGCCCAGCAGATGTACACCGGTGCCTCGTAGCCGGGGGTCAGGCGCTTGTAGGAGTTCACGGTGGGTGCTACCACAGCGGTCAGGGCCCGGGCGTGCGCCATCTGTCCGGCGATGAAGTGATAGGCCAGAGGAGAGAGGTGGTAGCGGTCGTTGTTGTCAAAGAAAGCGTTCTCGCCCGTCAGGGCGAACAGGCTCTGGTGGGTGTGCATCCCGGAGCCGTTGATCCCAAAGATGGGCTTGGGCATGAACGTGGCGTACAGATCGTGGGCGGCGGCGATGGCTTTGATGGTGTAACGCATCGTGGTCACGTTGTCAGCACTGGTCAGAGCCTCGGCGAAGCGAATGTCAATCTCGTGCTGGCCGGTGGCTACTTCGTGGTGAGCCATCTCCACCTTCATGCCTATGGCCTCCAGGGTGGTGATGATGTCGCCCCGCACCGAGGAGGCCAAATCACGGGGGGAGAAGTCGAAATAGCCGCCCACGTCGTGGGGCACAGGGCGGAAGGGCTGGCCGTCCTTTTTAAACAGGAAGAATTCCATCTCGGCCCCGATGTTGTAAACGTAACCCATGTCCCGGGCCTGGGCCAGCGCGCGCCGGAGGATGGACCTCGGATCGCCGGGGAAGGGCTGGCCATCTGGACGGCAGACGTCGCAGATGATGCGCGCCCGGCGGCGTTCCAGCGGCTCCCAGGGCAGCACGCAGTAGGTATCAATGTCCGGGCGCAGCACCATGTCGCTCTCGCAGATGCGAGCGAAGCCCTCGATGGAGGATCCATCGAACCAAATACCTCTCTCCAGCGCCTCGGCCAGTTGGCCGGCCGGGATGGTCACGCTCTTGATAGTGCCCAGTATGTCGGTAAATTGCAGGCTGACGAATCTTACCCGGTCGCTCTCGACCTGTCGCAAAAGTTCCTGGGGTTGCATGTCTGTTTTCTCCTTGATCCGGTGATGACTGTTCTGAAAAAGGGCAGTTGGAGAATACGCGGTAACTGTATGTTGTGTGTGCGAAGCGTACATACAACATACCCCTTTTTGGTTCTTCGCGGATTCGTGGGGCTATCGCCGGAAGGCCTGGACGTAAACGTCCAGGCTAAGAGGACGAAGGGCGCTTTAGCGCCCTGAGCCCGCTTCAGCGGGCTTTGTCCTTTCAGCCCGATGCTTGAGCATCGGGACACCAACGCGAACCCCACTATTCCTGAAAGGACTTTTTCAGTGGAGGCAGTGATGTGTCGAAAATACGGATTTGCGGAGAGCGCTGTGCGAGACGGGGTGGCATAACAAAAGGGCACAAACAGATGTGCCCTGGTGACGTCTTTGTTCTGAGGGCCCCTTATCGGGCTGGCTGGCTGGTGACCAGCGAAGTTTGTCATGACGCCCGGCCCGGTTACGCTGCGGGCCGTGTCCTCGTGCGCTCGCTTTGTGAATTCTCGTGCTCCCTCACACCCCGTTGGGGTTGAACCCCGACGAGCCTCGGTGGGAAGCACTCGCTTGTAAAGGGAGGGCTGCTGGTACGGGCGGGTCGTACGCTCTTATGGTTCGATCTTACTGCCCAGCACTTCCAAGAATTTGCGCATCCACTCGGGATGGCCGGGCCAGGCCGCTGCTGTGACCAGGTTTCCGTCCACGTAAGCATTGGAGAAGGTCTCGTTAACCTCTCCCCATCGGGCTCCGGCGCGGATCAGATCGGGCTTGACGGCGGGGTATGCCGTGCACAGCTTGCCCTCCACGACGCCCGCCGCTGCCAGCACCTGTTGTCCATGACAGATCGAGGCAATGGGTTTGTTGGCCTCCGCGAAGTGGCGGACGATGTCCAGCACGCGCTCGTCCAGGCGGATGTATTCCGGCGCGCGTCCTCCGGGGATCACCAGACCATCGTAGTCCTGGGGATTGATCTCCTCAAAAGTGGCATTGATGGCAAAATTGTGACCGCGCTTCTCGCTATAGGTCTGGTCTCCCTCAAAGTCGTGAACGGCTGTGCGCACAGTCTCGCCGGCTTTTTTGCCAGGACAGACGGCGTGCACTGTGTGGCCTACCATGGTCAACATCTGGAATGGAACCATTGCCTCGTAGTCCTCGACGTAATCACCCACGAGCATGAGAATCTTTTTGGCAGCCATTGCTTCATCCTTTCTTTGTCAGATGCGGGAATTCACCTAACCGGGAATTTCCCCAGGCTTTCTCAGCTCTCGTCGCCCTGCCAGCAGTCCCCCCATTACGGCGCTTCGGGCGTCGGACGGGAGTTGGTTCGCTATCCGATTTGATTTCCCACCCCCGCGAGGGAGCGTTCGCTAACCACGTGGCTGGGTCCTTCGTCTTCCGCTTCGACGGAGTTTACAGTGAGCGAGCCGAACTGCTCAAGGTATGGTTCAGGACGGGCGCTCACGCCGAAGACTTCGGCGAGTTCAGTCGAGTCGCCTGTGGGAGGGAAGGCGGGTTACGGTCTGGCTAACTCTCCTTCGCCTGGTGGGCCAGAATGATGGCCTCCGCAACCTCTTTCATCGGCTTGCGGGTGTTCATGCTCATCTTCTGGATTTTGCGGAATGCCTCGGCCTCGGTCAGGCCCTGGGTGTCCATCAGGATGCCTTTGGCGCGATCCACGAGCTTGCGCGTCTCCAACGCCAGCTTGAGGTCGCCTACCTCCTGTTCCAGGGCCCGGAACTCGCGGAAGCGGGCCAGGCTCACCTCGATGGCCGGTGCCAGGTCTGATTCGTGGAAGGGCTTGACGACGTAGCCGGCCACCCCCGCCTCCTTGGCCCGCTCGACCAGATCACGCTGGCTGTAGGCGGTGAGTAGCACCACGGGGGCGATGCGTTCCTCTGTCAACACAGCCGCCGCCTCGATGCCGTCCATGTCCGGCATCTTGATGTCCATGATCACCACGTCCGGTCGCAATTCGCGGGCCAGGTTGACCGCGCTCCGGCCGTCGCCCACCTCTCCCACGACCAGATAACCCAGGTTGGTGAGCATCTCCCGCAGGTCCTGGCGGATGAGGGATTCGTCGTCTGCGATGATAACACGTGTTCGTTCCAAGTCTAATTACCTCCCAGCGTTTGTTTGGGAAAGCGGACAATGGCCCGCACGCCGTGGCCATTGAACAGCTCGAACTCGCCTCGCAAATCGTCCCGAGCCAACGTGCGCACAATCTGCAAGCCTAAACTCTCCACCTGTTCCAGGGAAAAATCGGACGGCAACCCTTGCCCGTCATCTATCACGGCGATCTCTACCCAGTCCCCTTGATCCTCCAAGTGAATGGTGATCGTACCCCCTGGCCGGCGAACGTATCCGTGCTCCACCGCGTTCTGCAGGAGCTCGTTGATCACCAGGGCACAGGCCGTTGCCTGCTGGGCCGGCAGGTAGATGCTTGGCCCTTCCAGGGTCAGGGTGATTCCTTTCGCCGGATCCAGCGTACTCTGTTTCGTCTGCTGGATGATCCGCCGGCTGACCTCGCGGATGTTAATCACCTGTGCGCCGTGTTGCGAGAGAAAATCGTGCACTACTGCCACGCTCAGCACCCGGTTCACGCTGTCTTCCAGCACCCGCCGGCTCTCGGCGGAGGTGACGCGCCGGGCCTGCATGCGCAGCAGGGCGGCGATGACCTGGAGGTTGTTTTTCACCCGGTGGTGCACCTCTTGGATCATCGTCGTTTTGACTTTCAGCTCCTGCTCTTTGCGCCGTTTCTCCGTCTCATCGTGGATGGTGAGTATAGCGCCCACCAGCCTGGATTCCGGCGGGGGCTGGCCTATCAGCCGGCGCAGCCGACTGCGCCACTCGTCCTGGGCCAGCAGGGGGATCGCTTTGCGGATTACTACCCGATCTCCACTTTCGGATTCGCGCTCCTGGCAGCGTACCTCCTGCATGGCCTGAGTGACCATAGCCTCGTCGTCTCGCTCCAGGCTGGAGATACGCTTGTCCACCAGACTGTCCAGGTAGCCCAGTTTGCGGTACAGGTTGGTGGCGATACCGCTGGCGTAACGCACGCGCCAGCCGATGTCCACCACCAGGATGCCGTCGTGTTCGCCGAAGGGGGAGAGGTCTTCTGCACCGGCGATCTCACCACGGAGGAGCATGCGTTGTAACTGGATCACCGCTCGCTGGAACACCTTGCTGCGCCGGCGATGGCGCACGTGCTCGATGTGGTTAGCCTCAATGCTCGCTGCCCCGATCACTGCTCCGGCCTGGTTGTGGATGGGATAGATCTGCTGGACGACCGGCGCGCCGTTGGCGATGAGCACCAGATGGCCCCGGCCGGATCTGCCGTGCTGCAGCGCGCGGAAAACGTGTGGTTCCTCGTCCGGCGACACCACCCGTCCACGCAGGTCGCCGGGGTGCACGGGCAGGATGGAGTGCGGCTGTGCCTGGGCTACCACCACCGCTTCGTGGGGCGATTTCAGGCAGTAGATGAGCACGTCGGCCCGGCTGATGTCGGATACGATGGGCATCTGTTTACTTATGCGTTGTAGAAAAGCGATGTCCTCTGGATTCAGACTATCGCATTGATAGACGACCTCGTCCATGTGTGCTCGACCCCGAAGCATCCCCTTGTGATCCCGCCATTGGCGGGATCACCGGTTTATGAAGAATGGCCGACAGCGTGTGAAGACTATCGGCCATCCTGGCTGTTGGCGAGCAGCACAACGCCAATCGCCCAATTTGGTCGGGGCGGCCGGACTTGAACCGGCGACCCCTTGAACCCCATTCAAGTGCGCTACCGGACTGCGCTACGCCCCGACGCCTGGCATTATTATAACAAATAGCTGAGTATTTGGCAAGTTCTCCGTGGAAGGGGTAGTGCGGCAAATCCCCGGAGAGCACGAGGGGATGCCCCTCGTTATCCCTTCCGCCCCCCACGCCCTCGTGGGTAGCGCCGATTCATTGCACCATCCTCGGGATCGCCGCAGGTTCTAAGGCCGGATGTACAACCGGATGGTCAAAAAGGATGGGCCCTGCTGGATTCGAACCAGCGACCGACCGGTTATGAGCCGGTTGCTCTGCCGCTGAGCTAAGGGCCCTCGATGGAGCGGGAGACGGGATTTGAACCCGCAACCCACGGCTTGGAAGGCCGATGCGCTACCGTTGCGCTACTCCCGCGTGTCGGGGCGGGCGGACTTGAACCGCCGGCCTCGCGGTCCCAAACCGCGCGCTCTAACCGTCCTGAGCTACGCCCCGGTGCGGATAAGTATAGCCTATTTGGGCCAAAACGTCAAACCAAGACGCAGGTCTCCCGCAGGTCTACCCTCTCGCATTTTGCCGTCGAGAGCAATGTGGTGCAAATTCTCTACCGGACATTTTTCAGGTAAAGCCCAGAGCGGGCATCCTGGGCGGAGTCGCAGGATGCCCGCGAAGACGCTCTTCGACTGCGCTCAGGCCATGGCTCAGGACAAGCCCGCCCGGCTACGAGGTGAGAAGCCTCTTTCGGAGGTTCCAGAGGCCCGGAGGTCCTTGCATCTCGTAGCCCGGACGTGGAACGTCCGGGCGGGTCTGAGCGACTTTCAGCTTAAAAACTCTGGCTCCAGAGCAAATACCAGGGGCATCGGCCTGCCATGAGCCTGGTCGCATGGCGTGGCGATAGACCCTGGGATCGTATTGGGCCGAGTAGCATTTAAGGTCTCGTTCGGACCCGGACTTTACTCAGTCCTCCTCTGCTGGCGGTACGACGGTCACTTCTACCGTCACGTATCCGTCGTTGTCAGTGATGATGTCATCGTTGATGCGCAGGTACAGCGGGCCGAAGGACTTGGTCTGGACTGTGGTTCCGCGCCCGACGTAGAAAGGCTTGCCCGTCTCACCGATGCGCCCGATCAGGCAGCCGCCGATTTTATTGGGCAATGGGTAATAGAGCGGTGCCGGGAACTTTACCGACGATCCCTGTGGCCCGTGATAACCTACCTCCGGTGAGTAGAGCCAACGTCCTTGCGCCCTGATGGTGAGCACATCGCCGGGGTGAAGGGTGAGTCCCACGCTTTGCCAGCCCCGGTAGGCGTAGATGCGCTGCTCACTGAGATCAGCCTGCTGGATGGGCCGCCAGTCAGCTCGCAGGGTCAGGCTGGTGAAGGCGCACAGCGCCAGCAGGGGCAGGACAATGAGCACCAAGCTGCGTTTCACAATCCACCTCCTCACCATCCCATGCTCTGCCGGACGAGCATCCGCCAATCCTCTGGCCAGAATACCCATCGCCCCCTCACCCGGCGAAAGTTACACTCCCAGCGGTTGCTAGTCCACGCGAAAGCCCAGTTCCCCTTGATCTCCAGTTTCTCAATAGCAGGCGATGGGCCGGTGTACAGCGGGAAGTCGGCTGTTGGTGTATGGCTATCGTAGCCCAGCACCTCGTTGTACAGCGCCGGGCTGTCCTGCCCGAGAGCCGCCACGTATGCCTGGAAAGTGTCTTCCACTGTGGTGTACTTCTCACAGTGGGCGGGGGTAAAGTAGGCCGCGTTCCAGTCTGGCTCGCACCCGGCATAAACGATGCTGCCGGCCATAATGGTCACCAGGAGGGCCAAACCACCTGCGATCAGGATAAGCCCTCGTCGGCGGTTCATTGCTCACCTCCTGTCTCCATTGTCTCACCTGTCTCACTGCGCAGGTCCACGATGGGAGTGGATTGCCCGCTGATGATCCATTTGCTATTGGCCTTGAGCTCCTGGGCGGTCAGATACTCCAGGTATTCGGCAGCAATGTTGGGGTGTCTGGCCAGCTCGGCCAGGAGCATCTGGATGGACATCTGCTGTGCCTCGGCGATTTTGGTGATCTGGTAGGCTTCGGCGTCGGCCCGTTTCTGGGCGGCATAGTATTCAGCGTCGGCGACGATCTTGGCCTGCTCAGCCTCGGCCTGGGCCTGCTCCTGGCGCTGCACGGCCACCATGCGATCCTTGATAGCCTGCACCACCTCCGCTGGCGGCGAGGCGCTTTGGATCTGCACGGTGATGAAGCGCACGCCGTATTGTTCCTCTTTGGTCTTGAGCGCGTCCATGATCTCCTGGTTCATTCCGGCGCGGTCGTGCATCACCTCGGTCATGTCCTTGGTGTTGACCACGTCGCGCAGCTTGCCCTGCACGAACTCGAAGACAATGCGCTCCGGGTCGTCTACCTCCAGGGCGAAGCGGCGTGGATCGATGACCACGTAAGTGTACTGCAAGGAAACGACCATCGTTACGTCGTCGGAGGTCATGGCCGGGATCTGATCCACGTATCCCAGCCGCTCGTTGACCCTCACCAGGATGACCGTGTCCCAGAAAGGAATCTGCACGTGCCAGCCGGGCTGATCCACGGCGATGAACTTCCCACCGCGCAGGTGCAGTCCGCGCTCGTAGGGGTGAATCTTGTAGATGGCTGCCCGGCCCACTAGCAGAACCGCGACGCAGACGATGAAGGCGGCGATAATCACCACCGCCAGCTTGAATAGGACATCGAGCGTTCCGCTTCGCCTGGCCTTTGAGCCTGGTGCCTGTACTGTGGCTTCCATGGTTACGCCTCCTTGAGTAAGATTGTACATAGAATATCTATGTACTTAAACAGAGTATATCACCTTTCAGTGAATCTGTCAAGTGCAAAATGGGCTGGGGCTGGGATTAGGGTAACGATTCTGCGCTACCCACAAGGTGTGGAGAGGGGAGGGAAAAGGAGGGGCACTCTTCGTGCTCTCCCTTGTGAGGGGTGATTTGACGAAAACGAGTTTTTATGCTATGATAGCGTCCGTTCGAATGGGGGCGTAGTGTAGCGGTTAACATGCCGGCCTGTCAAGCCGGAGATCGCGGGTTCAAATCCCGTCGCTCCCGT
>Ga0164311_10000482_pt1 | contig 17472 bp, 29 predicted proteins | sample GuaBasSedimGuay2_FD_121796 | JGI IMG/M metagenome (GOLD analysis project Ga0164311, IMG submission 121796) | Subseafloor sediment microbial communities from Guaymas Basin, Gulf of California, Mexico - Guay2, Core 4569-9, 9-12 cm | ecosystem: Environmental > Aquatic > Marine > Hydrothermal vents... | reverse complement strand
GTTCATATGCCTCCGCAAGCGGTGGCGGCGGAGGCTCATGGGGTCGTGGAGGCGGTGGCATATCTTGGAGTATTGATGCCCCGGCGAACAGCGGCGGCGGAGGTCGCGGTGGTCTTGGTGGTGGTGCTGGCGATGGAGGATCCGGTTATTGTAGGGTTATGTGGTATGAATAAGGAGATAGTTAATGGGTAGAGTAGAGCAAGAATTTTTAACGTCAGGAACCTGGACCCGTCCAGCGGGGCATGCTGGTGATTGGGTTGAGGTGATCGTTGTAGGCAGCGGTGGTGGTGGAGGGACAGATACAGATGGAGGTGGTGGAGGCGGCGCCGAAACTGTGATAAGAATCATAGATGTTTCCTCAATCACTAAAGGGTCAGGTACAGTTACTGTTACGATAGGTGCCGGTGGGGCAGTTGAAACAGATGGGAATGACTCGACGTTTGGTGCTTTTCTAACAGCCAGGGCGGGGAAAGCGGGGCATGATAGTAGTGGAGGCTGGGCTCGTCTTGGAGGTGCAAGCGGCGGCGGGAATGAATCTACTCGCGAATGGCTTACAGAAGATGGGAATCAAGCGTTCACAGAGTATGGGCTTGACGGGCCAACTTCAGAGTATGGCTCTCCTGGAGGGGCAGGTTCCAGCGGTATTGATAATGTTCCAGGGGCTATATGTGGTAACGGGGGCTCCAGCTTCGGTGGGGGTGGTAGTGGTCTTGTATCCGGGAGCCAGTCTTATGGAGGCGGCGGAGGTTCATGGGGGGCAGGTGGTTGGGGCGGTTACTTATCTGTTGATGCAGACAAGCACGCCCCGGCGAATAGTGGAGGTGGTGGTCGTGGCTATGGTGGGGTAGGCGGCTCAGGATATTGTAGATTAGTGTGGGAGGAATAACATGGCAGTTAATAAACCAGCTTTGGAAACGGTCTGGGGGCTTAGCTCCACGTTAAAAGAGGCGCCAGAAGAAGCTAAACAGGATACAGGTTGGGGTCAGGAGCTCCCTTTTGTTGAGCATATGAACTGGTTGCTTAATAAATTTGACCATTTTGCTCATCATAGTAACGTCTTTGGTGTCCCTCAATGGGACGATGAAACAGAATATACAATAGGCTCTATCGTTTTAGCTTCAGATGCGCTATTATATAGGTCTATAGTCGCGGGGAATATCGATGAAAACCCGACTACAAGCCCATCAAGTTGGGGTTCTATTGGCACTAAATCAAGTATCGATAGGCAGGAAGAAGAGTTCTTGACGTCGGGAATTTGGACCCGTCCCCTAACTATGGCTGGGGATCATATACGAGTCATAGCAGTTGGAGGAGGAGGCGGTGGAGCTGCTGCTACTGCTGGCTCTGGAGGCGGCGGGGGTCAGGTTATAATTCGGATGTTCGATATCACAGGGCTCGCGGCAGGGACAGGAACTTTAACCATTACAATAGGTGCTGGTGGAGGTGTTGCTGTTGACGGCGGGGACACGTACGTTACAGGCAGCGGGGTCGCAGTGCAAGCCCGTGGTGGTATGTACGGGGACAAGTCAGCTGCTGGAGGTGGAGCCAGTGGTGGTGGTGCACAATCAGCCCACTGGATGAATTCAACCGGGCACCATGTGGCCAAGACTGCTTCCCATGGGCCAACTTCAGAATATGGCTCTTCTGGCGGGGCTGGAGGGACAGGCGCAACAGCTCCTGCTCTTGAAATAGCACACGGGGCGAATGGCGGCAATAGTTTTGGAGGTGGTGGCCGTGGTTGGCGTTTTAGTGATCAAGCTTACTCTGGCGGCGGTGGCGCTTCATGGGGGTCAGGTGGTGGTGGACCTCTTATAACTGATAAAGACGCCGCAGCTAATACAGGCGGTGGTGGTCGTGGCTACGGCGGTGTAGGCGGGTCAGGCTATTGCAAGATTATATGGCACGAATAAAGGAGATAACACAATGGACTATGTACAAATAATAGAAGGTAAAGTTAACATTATTGAGATAGCTGACCAAGCAACTGCTAATGCATTGATTGCAGCGGGAGTTGTTCTGGTTGATGTTTCTGCGTTAGAAGTGCCACCGAAAACTGGTGATACTTACGACCCGGTTGAAGGAACTTTTACTTCCCCGCCAGAACCGGAGCCTGTCCCTGTTGCACCAATGACACAGATAACAACTTCCGAATTCATGGACCGTTTTACTGAAGCAGAGCAGGATGCTTTAGTGGGGTCAGACATAATAGCGATCAAAAGGATGCTATTTGATTTCCAGATTCGCCCTTATATTGATCTAACTCATGAAAAAACTATCACGGCGGTTAATGCGTTAGCTGCTATCGATATCATTGAAGCTGGTCGTGTAAGCGAGATCTTGGAGGTGCAATAATGGCGGTGATAAAACCATCGTTAACAAAAGCATGGGCTGATACAAGCACAATGGTGGCTGACCCTGGAGAGACAAAGACTGGAGAGGGTTGGGTATATGGCCCTCATCCAGGATTAGATACCCCCATACCAGGGTTTCGTAACTTCCTCCAGAACAGGAATGACAAGTACTTAATGCATATAGGAGAGCGGGGGATTGCTTCTTGGGACTTCGAAACAGTCTACCTTTTGGGTAGTGTCGTTATGGGGTCAGACGGTGTTGTGTATCAGTCTCAAGGGAATGATAATGAGGACAATGATCCATTCACCGATGATGGTACGAATTGGGTTGAGTTCGGTCAAATGACTGTTCCCACTTACTCTGCTTCGAAGACCTACCCTGTCGGCGCTATGGTTATAGGGTCAGACAGTAGTGCATACATATCGCAAGTTACAAATAACATCAACAATGATCCAACGACCGACGATGGCAGCAACTGGGTGGCTATGGGCGGCGCGGGTGGAGGAGGTGTACCCTTGAGAGTGGAAGAAGAATTTTTAACGTCAGGAACCTGGACCCGCCCTGCTGATCATGTTGGCGACTATGTGCGAGTGATCTTAGTTGGCGGTGGTGGTGGCGGTGGTGGTGGTAACTACAGCAGCGGGGGTGGTGGAGGTGGTGAAGTTGTTATCGCGCATGTTGATGTATCTGGGTTAACTCTTGGTTCGGGGACTGCTGCTGTAGTTATCGGCGCGGGGGGTGGCTTAGCAATTGATGGGAGTAACTCAACGTTCGGTGCCTTTCTCACCGGGAGGGGTGGGAAAAAAGGTGCGACTGGAGATGCAGGGAGTTCACTTTTCTTAGGCGGGAAATCAGGTGGTGGTTCTGCGAACTTAGGTCATTACAGAGTGTACGACGGGAGTACTTATGGATATTTAACAGGGGACGGGGTTCCAGGGCTGCCTAATGAATATGGATCAGCTGGCGGTGGGGGAGGAAATGGGATGCAAAGTGCAAGTGGGCACCCTACAACAGCCGGGGTTGGAGGTGAAAGTTATGGTCCTGGAGGGGAAATAGTCTCACGAATAGTCAACCAGAGAGCGCCAGGCGCGGGCGGCGGATCATGGGGGGCAGGTGGAGGAAACGCTACAAAATCAGCAGCTGCGAACACTGGTGGTGGTGGGTTTGGTTATACTGGAACCGGCGGCTCTGGATATTGTCGTGTAATCTGGGAGAAGATATAATGGTGTCAGGCGTATTCCAAATTACCCAAGCAGCTGATTGGCCCATGTTCCAGGTTATGATAGGTGTAGTCTTCACGGTTCTATCTGGAGGGATGGCAATCATCCTGTCCCTGATCGGATTTATGTGGAAAAATATCATCTTGAGAATTGATAAGGTGGATAATAGACTCGAATCTTTGTTCGCTGATATGTCAGATATCAAATGTGATCTGGCAGGAAAGCAGGACAAATGATAGATAAACAGCAGCTCATAGAGCTGATTGAGCATACTCTACAACACATTAATCTCTACAGCGTATCGGCCACGAACTTGTTGTTAGGGACATGCGCTGTAGAGTCACGTATGGGGACATATGTGAAGCAAGTGGCTGGCCCTGCATGTGGTATTATGCAGATGGAACCAGCCACTGAGAAAGATATATGGGACAATTTTCTTGAGTATAGAGCAAGTTTGTCGGGGGATATTTTTAACTTGACAGGAGTTAACACTTATAAGCCTGTTGCTCTCTGGGGAAATCTACATTATCAGATAGCTATGGCCAGGGTTCATTACCTACGTGTCCCTGAAAAACTTCCTGAGTATGATGATATCGATGGGCTCGCCACATACTGGAAGCTACATTACAACACGTCCTTAGGAAAAGGAACAATCACAAAATTCAAAAAATGCTATCTTAACTATGTGATTAGATAGCACCTCTTGGCTTGGCATTTTGATTAGAGGCCCCTACCCATCTGCCTCAAAGATCTTAGTGCCAGGCCATTTTATTCGAATGTACCTGTAATGGTAGGATCTTGCCAAGATCCTATACCTTTTTCCAGCCTGATTGCGTTTATCAAATCACATATGCTTTTATCTTTACTTCTTTTTCGTCGCTGCAAAAATCTGTAAGCTGATCCTGGTCGATCAACAAGAAATCCGTACTCAATCTCAGCAGCTAACCTGGCGGTTGCTGCATCTATCAAATGTGTATGCAGTCCTAAGTACACAATCTTCCAGTCGACCGTAATTGTAGCCACCCATTTAGAGCTTGTGCTGTGAGAAGATACACCGGTTACGCCACTTTTGTTTGTGCTTTTTTGCTTGACTCTCCGGCAAACTTCTTGAGCAGAGATCATTTCTAAATTCTCGTAACGAAGATCAGCGTTGTTGTTATTTTTCGTTATAATTTTTCCTGTTGGATGATCTCCCTCCATGTACAAGTACGCCAATCTTGACGCTCTATAAAGAATTCCACTGATCCTTAATCGCGGTATTTCTGATCCTCTTTTCCACTGTGGGATGAGTTCAAATAAACCTTTAGCTTTGATGCTAAAAAACCTCCCTGTCCCTGGTTTATATATTATTTTCTTCTTCAAATCTTTTTGGGCTATCTGCATTGTTCTTCCTTCCGTTTTGTATGAGCTTGCCAAGGTTTTTTACCAAACATTCTCACTGCGCGGTGCATTAATTGACGTTTGAAGAACCTGACCCCCTGTGACTTCAGAGCTATGAGAAAAAGCTCATCTGCGAAACGACGGGTGACTTCCTGGCGGTAGTAGAGCCAGTCATGAATCGCAGCCGATTTTGCATAATCAGCATCCATAGGTGGAAATAATCCCCAAAGAATTTTCGGTGTGGAGGCAAAGTCTGTTGAGAATTCCTCCGGTACTGTTATAGCGAATGTGTTATCCGTTTTGGCGTTTGTAAAAATAAAAATAACCTTTTCATTTAAGATCCAGTTGCTTTTATTATTAAGGTCTCGCCGGATAGACAACGGCTGCTCGGTGAAACGACCTGATTTTTTATTAAGCATTATTTTTGCTCCTCTCCTTTTTTATTTTGTCAATCTCAATTTGAATACATTCTTTGGCCTTTTCCAAATCTTCAATCGCATCTCCTTTTAACCCACAGCGCCATAAATATTTTATCGCAGAGCCAACAGGCCATGTAAAATACATTATTATATCCTTACATTCCACCCCCGATGGGTGGCTACAATAATGACTGGGTTTTTTTACCTCATCAAACTGTTGGTCAAATTGTTTAGGTACTAAAATTTCATCTGTCATTTTTTCTCCCCTTTTAATAGTTCATTTTTTAATTGCTGTAAAATCATTTCTTGTGTGGCCCCTTTCATCTCTAACACCTTCTGCACCAATTCGTCAATACTATCGCGCACAATTAAGGAATGGATCACAACATTTTTGGTCTGTCCTTGTCTGTATATCCGTGCATTAAATTGTACAAACTGCTCAGAGCTCCAGGTTATACAATACCAAATAATCTGGGAGCCGCCATGTTGCAGATTCACCCCATGGCTCAAACTGGCTGGATGCACCAGTAAAATTGGCAGCTCTCCTTTATTCCAAGCCTTAACCAAGCGCTTGTCCCTCTCAGCTTTATTCCCTCCGCGATTTGATCCGTCTATAATTGGTAACTCTTTACCAAAGACCTTGCAGATAATATCATAGTCAAATTTGAATCCAACAGGAACGAGTACTGGAGTTTCTAATGTCTCAACAAACTCTTTCAGTCGCAAGGCTTTAGCCTGGTGATAATATGCTATGTCTCCTGACTCTGTGTACATGGCCCCCTGGACCAGCTGCCTCAATTTCATTGACCTAACAGCCGCTGTTTTAGGAATTATCTCGTCGCTCTCAAGGTAGATAATTAAATCTTTGAGCAAGTGTTTGTACACTTCTCGGGCGTTATCTGGTAATGTAACCTTAATCGTGTTGTACATTATTGGTGGCATATCCAAGTAATCAGCTGCCTTTAATCTGATTGACCCCACGTCCATTATCTTAGTTAATTCTTCAGCCGCCCCTGGTTTTAAAACCCATTTATATTTGTAAGGGTTATCAAAATATATCGATCTGAATCTTGTGAACGCAGTTCCAAGAGCTTGGCCCCCGTCCAAAATGAACCACTGTGACCAGATATTGAGTAGTCCTTGGGGCAAGGGCGTTGCTGTTAGTAAGTATCGCCGTTTGAATCTTGAGAAAAGTTTCTTCCAACTTTTGAACCTTTTTGTCGAAGAGTCTTTGAATTTTGAACTCTCATCAACCACCAACATATCATACGGGAACTCTCCCTTTACCTTATCCAACCTGTCCCTGATCTTCTTCAACCCTGAATAGTTGATCAGATGAATGTCAACCCCATCGTCAAAGTCAATCTTGATCTTAGGGCCATGCAACACTTTGAAAGTCAAGTCATTAGTATAGCTCCACTGGACTGCTTCTTGTCTCCACGTTTCGTGGACTACGATCAAGGGAGCCATGACCAAGACTTTACGTACCACTCCTAAGTCCATCAATCGCTTGATAGCAATGAGTGAGATACCTGTCTTTCCCAATCCGGGGTCCAGGAATAAAGCCAACGTTGGTTCCTGGACCATGACCTTTATACAAGGTCGCTGGTATTTATGAGTGTCTTTTAAGCTCCTTAACAAACTGATCAACTCCCTCTTTAGAATTTATCAAATGATAAGTAGCTCCGTGTTGCAAGAGCTTTTTTCTAAAGTATTCTTGCAAGCCTCCTTTCACAACATCTAATCCTGGTTTCTTCAGCTCAATAAAGTGCACAGCTCCTTTATAGATAACCACTCTGTCCGGTGCTCCACGTGTTCCCGATGCAAATTTAAGACATAAGGCATCTGCTGCCTGACACTTCCCGCGCAAGTAGGACTCTATTACTTTTTCAGAAACTTGTGGCATTAGATAGCCTCCACCAAGATACGATCTATATCAAAACGCCAAGGGTCTGGAGAATCCCCATAGATTTTTACTATATGTGCTATTTGGTCAAGGATTTCCTCTAAAGTATTCCGATGACATAGACTTACAACAAACTCATCCTTCCGCGTAGGGACATTCTCTCTAAGCACATTTGCTATTGCACATACCCCGAAACTCATATACCATTTTTTATATTTTGAAATGTATACAATGATCTTCTTGATTGCTTTTCGCTTTTTAGTCTTATTTTTTGTATCTGTCATTTTCGTATCCCTCTACTTTTATTGGTATCCCCGCGCACCAGTCGGGGTATTGTAGCATTGCTTCATTTAGCTCATTGATTCCAAGCCTGGATGATAATAGCACTTCGGTCACTATCTCGTCATGAACTGTTGTCAGCACTTTAAATCCTGCTTTCTCGGCGTTGATTGAGCCATGACAGAGTATATCTCTTGTAGTTCCTTGAGTAACATGACCAGTTAACATGCCAGGGTGGTTATTGATCCGTACCCATTTGTAACCTCTTAGGGCCATGTACGTCACAGCGTCTTTCATCTCACCCCATGAAGTTTTCATCATTTCAATCTTTGCACCTACATAAGATAGTACACGCCCCGATGGTATTTTGAGGTACAAATTCCCGCGAGAAAATTGCAGTTTAAATTTGCCATACTCTTCTGTCGTCTGGTACTTTATAGCATTGAACATCGCTGTATGTAACCCATACCAATGGTCAGTTATCTTCTTATTCACACCCCGATACAAAGCAACGTCGTTTTTCGCCTGTGCTTTTGTGATATCAACTCCCATCCTGGTGGCATTGATATGGTACAAATCAGCTCCCATACCATAGCCCAAACCTAAAACAGCTACCTTCCCACGTGTTCGTTGCTCTTTGGTTATCTCATCATACCCCACTTGATAAATTTTTGATGCAAATATCTTATAAGGGTCAAGCCCTTTTTTTATCGACTCCAAGGCTTGTGTGTCCTCTGATAACCAATATAGTGCAACACATTCAATCGATGAATAATCGGTCACAACGAGTTTATGTCCTGGTGTTGCAGTCAAACAGGGCCGGATCATTTTGGACGCCCGGTCAATAATCTCTCCTGGATTTGTACCCAAAAGTTCTGCGGTTTCTCCACCGTTAAAAAAATCAACCCACTCCGCGACAATCTTATCCTCTGGTGGTTTAGGGATATTTTGGACTTGCATACCCGCGCCCGCGTAACGCCCGGTCCTTGCTCCGTAGTACTTGAGCAACCCTTTCACTCGCCCGTTACCACTGCTTGCTAACAATAACCTATCATATTTAGCAGTTGAGGTCTTAGTTACTTGTTGGCGGATCAATAATATCTCTCTCTTTTTTAAATCAATATCTTCTTCCAACTCTTTTTCGACGGCCTCTTTAGCCAAAGATTCCATATCCAGATATTTTGCAAGAGCAACATTTTGTGTCGCTGTTTTTATCTCTCCATCTGTCAGTTTGAAAAGCTTATCATTGAGCTTAGTTTTAGCAGCTGCACATGGCTCTAAGATATTCCTAACCAACTCACGATCGACATAAAACCCCCGGTCATTTTGTATTACATTGTGCTGCCAGATAATACGTTCTTGCTCTGGCAGTGCTTTTATAGGAAGCATATCATAAATAGCAACTTCGGCGCGAACGTCTTGATGGCAATATTCGTAGAGCTGTTGGTACAAATCAGGTGCATTTTCGTATCGCAACCTCCTTGGACCTTTTTTCTGAGGTTTACAGAGCTTGTTTATTAAATCTGTCCCTGTTGATAGTTTGATATCCTCTGCACCTGTTAACACTTGCCTGCCCACTGCGCCCAAACCTCCTGAGTAACCGTTGTAATAACTCAAAGCCATAACGCAACGGTACCTTTTTACGGGGGCGGGCTTATCCATACCTAACATCATGTAGTATCGAAGGATTACCAACCGCTCAAATTCAGCGTTGAAGGCATAGATAAGCACCTCTGGATCCCTTAAAGCATCTCTCAAGCTATCTGGTAGGGGCGACCTGGTGTCCCACAATTCAACTTGAGAGTGGTCGCCTGGTGGTTTGTACCCTACACACAATATCTCAAAAGATGGGTGGGCAGCGTAGTCGTGTGCGCCCACCAAAGATAGATCAAGATCGCAGTAAGTCTCAAAATCGATATGTAGACTCTTACCCTTCAAAAATCCCTCCCTCTATTTTTGGTGTGATTTTTTCTTCGTCCGCGTCCAACCCACCAAAAAGTTCTTTAGTATTCACAGAGACGCCCCCTGAGGAACCTGCCCCTCTTGTTTTGAGCATAACTGCGTTGACGTGGGCTGATATCCTTTTAACGCCGTGGTTGGAATATATAAGAGTTAGAGCAGCATGTACTTTATCGCCCGACTTGATTGGTGTTGATAATGGCAACGTTGCAACCTCCCCACCTGATTTACATCTAATTTGTGGAGGATGTGTTTCGGGCGACGTTGCACAAAAAAACACCTGTCCTCTGTAACTTTCTGGTTTCTCTTCGGCCGCAACTGCACTATTCCCGTTTTTTGTAAAGTATACTACGCCAAAATCTTTCCAGTTATTTTTACTTGGTCCAAAAACTTCCGTTAAGATATTCTGAATTTCACCGTTGATAATACGCCATATTTCAGCTCCTTTTTCGGTTTTTTGATCGAACAAAAAGGTGGCTGAATAAATATCCTTTTTGTTTTTGCCTGTGAATGTCTCATATAATCCTTGTGCGAAGTCAATCTCTATATCCTTAATCACTATATCTCTTGACACTTTCTTTTTTTGTTTAGTCATGCGCTCTCCTTTTTTTAACTTAAAAAATCGTCATATTCGTCTGGGTTTTTTGTTTCTGCAACTTTTGTCGGTTCTTTCATAAGTGTTTTTTTAGTTTTTTCTTCTGCCGCTTTATCAAACGCTGCTTCCGCAGCTTCCTCCGGGGTTAGTATCCTGATCATATCATCCTTCATATCGACTGTTTTGCCATACGTGTGGGTAAGGAGTTGCGCGCGCGCCATGATCTCTTCTTTTGGCACCTTGCACTGTTCCGCGAGAAATGATATTTTTATCAATCCATCTTTTGTCAAGTCAATAAGTTCTTGACACGCTGGTGGTATTACGTGCTCATCTACAATCGTTTTGGGCTCCACCACCACTGGTTCAACTTTTTCTACTACCGGTTTTTTCGCTCTGGATTTTCGTTTCTTTTTCACCGGCTCAACTTTTTCAGGTTCGATTTTCACCGGCTCAACTTTTTCAGGCTCAACTTTTTCAGGCTCAACTTTTTCAGGTTCGATTTTCACTGGTTCGATTTTCACTGGTTCGACTTTTTCAACTTTCACTGATTCAATTTTTTCAGACATTTTTATCTGCTTCAACAAAGATAGAATTTTTGCGTCGGCACGTAAAAGTTGTTCTCTGAGACATTCGGTGTTGTATTCTGCTGCAACGGTTCTCTCTGCGTAATTGGTAATCTTGTCGATTATATCCATAACTGGTATTGATATATCCATATTAATCATCCTTTCCAAAATATTCTATTGCATTATCCTCCCGGACAAAGTCCGGTCGCTTGTCGTCCACTGTACCTATTGTAGGTACTAATGGTTTATGCCACGTTTCATCGTGCAGATTTTTGAGGCACTCAACTGATCCTTCCGCGCCCGCCAACTTGATCAGTTTATCTATTTGGGCAGGGGTTTTCAGTTTTTTTGTAAACGCCGCCTCCCCAAAGATCTTTTCATACTTCTCAGCTGCAGTGACTGGATCTTTGTACGCTCTATGAGTCCTCTTAGTAACCAATTTTAAGTCACCAACTTTAGTCCCGGCTAAACTTAACCGTAGAACCTCCTCCTCAACGGCCGCGCAGAACGTTTTGACCTGAGCAATCTGGTTGTAGATATCATACAACTTCTCGGGTGATATCTCTGTAGGGGGCGTATCTCTATTACCAACTGCGGTTTGGTTTGCAGCCATAGCAGCTGCGCACTTACCAAGATGTGAGCAGTATTTACATTGCTTTTCACCTGGGTTATAGTGCTCTGGTGTGAGTCTGGCGAGAGATAAGCTCTTGATTGTCTGTATCCGATTAATCATTGTCATGACATAGTCTATTACATGCGCACCGGTTGTAACCCAATGATTAATCTGACCCTCACGGTCAAAAATGCTCAATTGAACTGCAGTGTTTTTCAGCTCCTCAAAAGTGTACTGAGGTTGTTGGTTTAGTAGAGCAAGCCCTGCGTAGATTTTGAGTTGAGGATTTTCATATGGCGACACAGGGACACGCCCGGTTTTTAAATCAATGATCCTCAACTCATAGGGTAGCGCATGTATTTTTGTATCTACAGTACCAAACAAATCATTAGGATCCACCCCATATATCTCCAGATATATGGGAGGTAGAATCAATCGCTCCTCTATTGTTGGGTTACTCAAGTGATCAAACCCTCGTTTTTCCATGCGTTGGTGAGTTAGTTTGATCATATCCACATATTGTCTTACTAAATACTGCTCGTCTGTGGTCAATTGAGTAAATACACCGTCGGTTTTGCCATGTAGTATGAGTGCTTCCGCCGCATCATGTTGGAGTGTCCCTCTTATTGCTGCCTCCCCTGGCGGGGAATTAACCCTGTGGAACCACCATGCTATGCACTCGCTCCATGCATAGGCAGAGCTGGGAGGGAAATTTGCATGGGCTTGAGTTGTTATATCTTCCATCGTTTACTCCCGTTTGATAAAATTAAAATAATATCAATTGCTGTTATTAGATCCCAATGATTATCAAAATGACAAGGAGGTTCTGCGTGCCCATTGCGGATTGCCATCAACCATTGGTAGTCCATCGGTGATATCCCTGACGCTGATAGCGGCATTTCCCTCATTTTGTTAGCTTCATTTGATATGCTCGCAAGAGGGTTGCCGATGAACTCTTTTTTGAGTTTTTGGCATACCGCATGCTTTGCTTTTGGCGATGCCTCAGAATAATTACGCAGTAGTGGTAGGTATCTATCTGATATATTCATATTGGTCTCCTTTACCTGCAGGGAGGTGGCCTTGATAGTCGGGGGTGGCAGTGGGGAAAGTTATTTTTGCTGCTTCCGTGGCCGCTCCCGATATAGTATCAGATAGAATATCAAGGTAAAACTCTGCCGTGCTATGCTCTATCTGCCCCTCTATTGTTGACTCCCGGAGTTGGATACGTAGCGTCTCTATCCCGGTTAATGCTGCGTCTGATATCATCTGTTGCCTTGTTTTGATTGTATTATTTCTAATATCTCTTGCTACTTTTGTTTTCATATCTACTGCTACTTTATCTACTGCTACTTTATCTTCCATCTTTTTTTGTCCTCTTATTCGTGAAAAAAATTGTTGTTAACTCCTCAGAGTTACGCACCACCGCTGCTCTGAGGAGTTTGGATCAAAAGCCCAAACTAAAAACGACACTGACACATGTTGTTTTATGGTTTATGGTTTATGGTTTATTTCATAAATTTTGGAAACTCTTGATCACTTAATTACAATGTACCACCTGCAAATGCTCATGTCAAGCACTTTTTTAATTTTTATTGCGGGTGGATCCATAAAATAATCTGTAAAATGATTGTACCAAGTGTGCCTCCTATAATAGATGCTGCTGCCCAATCAGTCAAAACACTCTTTGGGGTGTTGAGCCAGCACCATAGATAAGATATCGATATAACTACAATCTCTAACAAAGCTATAGTCAACAAATTACACCTCCTATATAGTAACTGTTTGCAGATTGTGGATAAGCCCACAAAACAATTTGTATAATGATTGTGCCAACTATTGCTGATAAAATAAGCATAGCTATTACATCTATGTACAAGCTATCTCTGGCATTAATCCAATACCAGAGATAGAATAACACCACTATGCATAAAGTGACAGTCGTCAAATCACACCCCCGCGAGCGCCATAACCGCTGCAATTGCAGATGCTCCAAACACTACAACAGCTACTAAGAGCCCTGCTGCATGTAGGACTGCGTGCCCCCACTGCTTTTGAGGTCTTCGCAAAGCACCCCATATCTCCAATCCACAAGCAACGACTGTTAGTATGAGCAGGGCGCACGATAGTGTAAAAGACAGTGCAGATAGTGCAATCTCAAATACTAACATATCAACTCCTTGATCATATAGAATGCTTCTATTGTGCTGATTTTTAGTTGGGACGCCACGTAGAAAATCACCCATGCATTAATGATCAGGAGTACAAGGCTTACAGTGACCTCTCGTATCTCATCAACGATACGAAGCGCCAGGAGAATAACTAAAAAAATCTCAACTATAGCTAATAATACAAAACATATCCAATAGACAAAACACATTACAATTATCATACTGGACCTCCTGGTATAAGAGGGGCAAGCTCGGTTACCCTCATCGCAATACAGACTAAATGGAGTACAAATCCCGCGCAATGGAGTTTTATGTGATCACTTTTCTTCAGCACTAAGGTATGGATATGGTAGGCTGCAAAAAAGCAATTAAAGAATAAGAAAAAAATAATAATTATCATACTGGACCTCCAAAAAGTATTGGTAGTTTTTCCGCGAGCTCAACTCTGAGCAACCCGATTAAATCAGATATTTGTGGATGTGCTTTGGGCGTAGTGCGTATTGCAATAATATGCATCCACTCACGTATATTGGCCTTGACCACTATCTCTGTTTTCAAACAGCACGGCAATACTGATCTGGCGATCTGTGGTGTCATACCACCTCTAATCATCTCCATATAGGTTGACTCAATTTGCTTCATTGTCTTGTGCCATATCAGATACTCATACCCATAGATAGGGGGTCGAATAAAAGTCAACTCTTTTCCAAATTTATATTTTCCATAATTGCAATATCTGGTGCTTTCCTGGGCAAATGAGCACAGACGGTGCCTGACCATTTCATGTGACACTCCCCGATCAGTAACGAACTTAACTGTTATGTCTGCAAATTCTAACATTGCTCCATGCCCATTTTTCACCAGAGTTTGCACAAACTTTTCGGTTTTGTGTATGTCCCCTATTGAATCTTGGGATCGGTAGCAAGTCCTTGCGGCAGTTTCGATTTTCTTTAAAATCGTTTCTGGTTGAAAATCTATAATTTCATGTGACTGGTTGATTATGATCATTCCATACCCTCCGGGAAAGATAAATCATCTATGTCAAGAAGAACAGTATCCTTCTTGAACTGGTAGAAACCACAGCGGTCGCATACCTCATAGATCCAAAAGATCGTCGTTTCTCTGGTTGGAGATACATCAACACCATCAACCCATAGGAATCCTTGACACCAGGGCATCGTACAATTTTTTCTATTCATTTTTTGAACCTCCTATTACATTTAACGTTTTGATTTTAGCCGCTTCGATTGCCATAGTATACGGGCGGATAATGTTTGAATAGTTAATTGTCCACCTGAGCACATGATTCATTGCGTCCATTGCGTCCCCCCTATCCTCCCATAGATCAAAACTCCATAGTTTGATCCTGGCTATTAGTTCTGGTGCAACTGAATATACGATATGCTTATCATTTGTGAGGTGGTGAAAACGTCCTATAAACATTTCCTTCCAACCAAATGGAGCACAAGATATACCTTCGCGGAAAGTCTCCAAAACTCTACATACCCATGGATCAATGAACAATTCCTCCGGCGGTGCAAACGCGCGTTGTATCAGCTCAATTGCCAAGATTGAGTGAACCATTACACCATCTTCTGTAGTTCTCTGTGCTCGGGCGGGAAGATTATCCAATCCCTCAACATATTCAATCAGAGCTGCACTTCCTGGTGTTTTTAGCCACACGTGTCTGGAGTGTTCTTGATGTGTCCCCTTCCCACCTCTCGTCTCTGCCATCTGATCCACTATGCTCAACGCGTCCACACGGTTGCTGGTGGCAGAGCACTTAATGTCATGCCCTAAGATACCTACTGTTGCCATATCTACCCTCCTTTTTTGATTATCGCTATCGCTGCTCTAACAATCTGTTGATTGTCCCTAAGCAACTGAGCGATCCGTGGGATAGTGCTATATGCAGCGGCGATATAAGATATCCGTAGACCTTCTTCTTGTGCATTACCTCCATACAGCTCGATGAAACTATCATGGATCATATTGTTGTAGCCCGATAGTTCTGATTTAAAATGCAATAGGTTCTTTGTGTTGCTCCACAAAGCACCTATTGCTCGTTCCTTTCCCCCACTGGTGTGCTTCCGCCTGGTTGTTATCTCACCAGTTAAGAGAGCCAGGAGTCCAGGATGTTTCTTATAACTGATCTCAGGAAACATATAGAGCGCCAGGTCTAAGAGAATCAGAGGATGTACCCATGTATGGGAGCCACGGCCTTGACCAGGAATATGAACTTTGTCTTTGTCCAGTTTGCAAACCTCCATGACTCTTGCTATCCAATTTTTTGTTCCTTTTGTAAAAAAGTATCCGGGGACGTCTGTTCTGTTTTTTTCCAGCTGTTGAGTATGTCCCGCGCGATAAAAGTCAGTTGCGGAAAACATTCCCATAGCATTGACGGTGATCTTACGTCCAAACACCTCTAAATTATTAAGATATAAATTTTTCATATTTAGTCGTTACTCCCACTGTATTTTTTTCGCCCTGGCTCTTTATAGCCTCAAGCTCCTGATTAACGATTAGTTTTAATGTATTGTAATCCAGAGCTATATGAGGATTAATATAGCTGTACCATTCAATATAGTGCTTGGTAAAAGCTATACTTCTTCGCCATTTTTTTTTATCCTTGCAGTCTGGAATTTGTATACAGCGACTTTCTGCCCATTTGACAAAATATGTGTATATATCCGGGATATACAATAATGGTTCTGGGTTCCAGGCTCCCGGGGGTTTAACTGGCATCTCAATACCTAAAATAGTGGCGAAGATGATGGTACCTCTATTTCCGATCGATAGATCATGTTCTCGGTTATAAATCATTTTGCTCCTCTGAATCTTTGAAATCTTTTATCAGCTCCCTCATAAGAACTCTATCACGGAAGATTTTACGCCCTTCCGCCACCCAATCAGCTAAAACTGCATCATAAATGTTAAGGATAGCTGTTATATCCTCTATGACACCTGGGATACTGCCAGGGTTTTCTATCGCGGCTTTGATATTATCAACACTATCATAAAAAGCTTTTTGCTCAGCCTCTACTCCAGCGATTCTTTCTATCTCTTCCATTTCCTCAAAAACTTCTGTTAGATCTTCTTTTAAATTAGTCACTTTTTCTCCTTATATTTATACATTGTCTTGAAGCTTCCCGTAAATTTTCGATCCGGTTGTCATGCCTAACCTTATTAATATGGCCAACATCTGTTTCTGGGAAATATCCATGCACATAGAGCCAAGCTAATCTGTGAGCTTGGTAAATTTTACCTTGTACTGTAATCCGTATATAACCGCTGATTTCATCTAAATGTCCAGCAATCGAACCCACGTGAATACGCTTACCAACTCTCACGCACCATTTAAATAGACCTGTTTCTGAATCGTAGGCCAACAATTCTTTTAATTTTTCTTGCGTCAACACTTATTATCTCCTATGAATGAATTATTACCCCTGCGGCTATGAAAAGACTTATTATCAATACTACTGCTTCGAACGCTGTCATTTTTGTTCCTATTTTAATCGGTTATCTCTTTCCATTGAAATCCAGAGACTAAAATCTTCTAAATTTTCCAATAAATTTCTATTCAAAGCTGGCCTTATATCTCTTTCCTCCCCAAAAAATTCATTATCGTACAATTGAGAAATATCTTGGTACCTCAAAAAAGTCTTGATTATATTCTTCTTCAAAATCTCAGAAATATTGAGCACAAGAACCAACTCTTCGCTCTTTTGTAATTGTGCTCTGGCGTCAAATAGACCATTTAATTTTTGATCTTTTTCCAACTCCAATTTCAACTGTTGGATTGAGTCAAGAGTTTTTTTTAAATCATCTGCTATAAAGACTTTGGCTATATGGGCGGTGCACGTTGCGTTTTCTTCATAAAACATTTTTTACTCCTATAAACGAGTTATCAGCTCTTCGATTGCCCATGCAGCTAATCCTGCGGCTGTGAAAAGCCCTATTATTGATGCTATTACTACGAATATTACCATTATTTTTACCTTATGATTAATAG
>Ga0164311_10000481_pt1 | contig 17473 bp, 21 predicted proteins | sample GuaBasSedimGuay2_FD_121796 | JGI IMG/M metagenome (GOLD analysis project Ga0164311, IMG submission 121796) | Subseafloor sediment microbial communities from Guaymas Basin, Gulf of California, Mexico - Guay2, Core 4569-9, 9-12 cm | ecosystem: Environmental > Aquatic > Marine > Hydrothermal vents... | reverse complement strand
CAGGTGGACGACCTTCTACAATGAATTGTTTGAGCATATCGATAAGTCCGTAGTCTGTTTGTTTAAGTAAGTTCTTGATGTAGCGAACACCCGCTAAAAACGGATTTCCTCTTCTAGTTCGTTTACAGGCAAATATTAAATCAAAATGTTGGGTTTCAAGTCTTAGCGGTAACTCCACCACTTCAGTAACATAACCATTTTCCTAATTTAATCACAATTAGCAGCTTTGTAAGTTGGCCAATCTTTGTAGTCTCTTCTTAGTTTAGAAATCATTTCTTCTTCTAGTTCTTCGATTGATTTGTCTCCATGAATCATATTTTCTTTCTTTATAAAATGCTCAAAAAAAGGACTTGGTCTTGTTTTAAATGGATATAACACATATACAGGTCTATCCACTCTTAACGAGTGTATAATTTCTGCCATTACACCGTAAGAAGGTTTTTCATCTCTATGGTATACAACCGTTGCATGAACATTTGCAATTAACTGAAAATCTCTTTCGACGATTTGGGTTCTAATCAAATCAATAGCCTCTTCTATCTCTTTTAAAGGTATGTCAGAAAACTTATGACAATAATCTGAATATTTTATTTCGATGTCTATGGAATCTTTGTTCATTTGTCGTAAAGCATCATCGTAAGCCTTAACAACATCCCAATCCTTAATGGTATATGGGTCGATACAAATAAAAAAATCACTTAACTTTTTCATGAAACGTTGGACATCCGTAAATTCCTCATGTCCAGTAATATGGTAACTTAGGTATATACGTGGTTTTTCACCAAGTAATAAATCGACAAAAGTATCAACACGATGTTCTTTTGCAAATATAATCCAATCCTTTGGAGGAAGAGTTTGTTCCGCATATCTCTGTACAAGCTCGATTGCCAAATGACGCCATTCGGCTAAATCTTTAAGTGTTACTGCCCCAAGAGCTTTTTGCCACATCGCATCCTTTCTCATATTCTCTCGTACTCGTAGAAGATCGTCAATAAAGACGAATCATAGTAGTAGGATGAAGTTGTTCAATATGTTCAATAGTTAGCCCGTCAACTCTACCAGAAAGATAACCACCCCACGGACGAATTCTAAAGACAGCAGGAGTACTTACTATGTCAATTTCATTATCTGATTCTTGAATTTCCTTAATTACCTTGCTAAACGCATTATTTCGTATTCGTTCTAGGGTGCTTTTTGATATGGTAAAAACATTGTCTCGCGTTAAGTTATGTACCCCATATAAAGGTGCTACTTCCTGCATATATTCAAAAACATGGTAATACCCGGTTTTAACTTTCTTCTCCAGCTTTTCTATTGCCTGCTGTAAATATTCATCTCGACCATTCCCTGGAGGCCCAGTCACAAGGACTACCCTTTTATTTTGCATAATTATCACGCACCATTTATTGAAAAGTTTTATCGAGTTGCAAGGTATCGTTCTAGTACAGGAACTAGGTATATCCACCATCTATTCTTGTCTCCGTTGCCACGAATCATTGTTTCTCTTTTTATTCTGGAATCACAACCAGTTTCTTTTAGTGCAACATAAAACGCAGCTCTAGCAAGAGTGATAGGGTCAACTACTCGTTTTATCTCTAAGTAAAACGTAGCAATGTCCAGAGCTTTTTGCTTTAATACCTTATCTGAAGCTGTTTGAACCACTTTGGCAGTGTTTTCAATTTCTTTTGAAATGATCCTTTTTATAACCCAACTAAACTTTCCTCTGCTCTCCACTTCGCGCACCCTTTTCGAGGTTTCAAATTTATCATATTTAAATTTAAGGGCGTCATTGATATTTTAATGTTAAACACTCAGTGAACCACAAAATTCATAAATTCCATCAAATATTTAGGCGGTAAATAATGTTTTCACGGAACGGTATAAACCTTAACCTAGAATGAATATTAATTCAACAGAACCAAAACACCTGTACAACATAACACTATCCACTAAACACTATTAAGGTATCTGGAGAGATAACCAAAAATAACATAAAACCACAAAATTCGAAACGTTCTGCAGAAAACAGCCAATAAAATATGAAATATTGAGCGGTGATGTGTAGTTAAAGTTACACTAAAACTTGAGGTAATTAAAGGTGGAGGTCTTAAAGAAAACTTTCAAGACTACTATAGAGAATGGAAAATTAGAACTTAGTATTAGGAACTCCCATTGATTTTTGTGAAAGTTTAAGGTGTTTTTAATGGTAAGCAAACAGTTAAGTGACGTATGGCTACAAACTATAAAAATGGATCTTAATCAATCCGAGATCCTATCTAAGAATAGAATGTGGGCTGGGGCATTCTTCTATCTCCAACAATCATATGAAAAACTGTTAAATACGTCTTTGAATCCAACAGAAAAGTTATCGAGAACACTGTGGAAATTTTCAAAAACAATGAATGTAAGAAAATATTGAATGGAATTAAAAGAACAATGAGACGCCACGAGTTTGCTACAAATTTTCCATTCAGAATCATAATGTTAATGGTTGAAGTCGTCAGGAGTAAAAAAGAGAGGTTAGAGTCTCTCGTTAATACACTTTTAAATATGCTTAATTCCAAACGAGCCCTTCTATTGTCCGCAAATATTTTTGAAAACCATTTTCTTAACGGACTCTTAAATGCGATAGAAGATTGTAAGAATGTGCTCTCATCTATCGATGAAGTTAGAAATGTTGTCTTAAAAACTTGTAAAAAATATGAAAAGCTCGATAAACATGAAGCATGTGAATTTTGGGAGAACTTCCTTAAAGGAAACAAATCCGAACCAGAAGAACACTGGAGAATCATTGAAACAATGAAAACTGGCCTTGAAAGTGTACAAAACGAGTTAAACTTCTTCAGCGAACTAGTTGAAAAAATAGTGGAAAAATTCCCTAAGTTTGCAACTAAAAAAGAAAAATTAGAAGAGATTATTGAAAAGTCGAACGCCTCTTTTTCGCCTCATTAAAGAACTTGGAATTTTTATGACATTTGTATGCGAATCAATACGCTTAGGAAATATACTTATGCCCCACGTCTACATTTCAAGATACCCTTATGAGGAATGCAAATTTATGAACATCGAACTTTACAGCGATAAAAAATGGGGAAGACGATACAAAGAAATATACCCAAACCTCTTACAATCTATCCAAAACTTTGTAAACATTTGCAAAAACATTCAACTCGAATTCCTCCTCGATATCCAAGAGATCATCAACAGGCACCATTTTCCTAACCCCCAATAACCTTCATCTGAAGGGTGACTAGGATGGTTTTGGATCATAATGGTAAAAGAATGGCTACATGGAACCCCGTAGTTGGGTGTTCACATCATTGCAGTTATTGCTGGGCCGTTAGACAGGCAAAAAGACACAAACAAAGATGTATCTATTGATATGAGTTTATTCTACATTTGCAAAATGCAACATAAATACTTTTACTACTATTTCAAGCACAAGGAAAAACAGTAAAATAAAATGGTGCTACCTCGGAAAAACAACCAGAGAAAAATCCCTAGAAGAAGTCATAAACAGCATAAAAGAAGAAGTCTACAACAAGATCGGAACAATAAAATACAAATGCAAATGCGGAAAAATCACAGAATACCTCAATCTGATTTTAACGGACGATAAATGTTCTAAATGTAGAGAGGCCCTGATAAGGTTTTCATGTCTTGTGTAACAAGGAATGTAGATCGAACAAAGACATGATATATCAAAATTCGGCTAAGTATTTTTTCGGCAATTTTTTCCTTTTATGTATTTTTAATCTTCAATCTTTTGAATAAATTAGCGATGGCAACAACTTATTATACAACTTAAGTTTAATATGTAAATAGGAATGCTGGAGGAGGGAATTATTTGAAAATTAAAGTTAATTGTATAGCACCAAAATATGTTCGTGGAGATTACGAATTCCATACATTTGAGGAATTATATAACTTTCTCTTTCGTATAAAAGGCTTAGCTAAAAAATATCTGAGCACATGGCTTTACGCAGTAGCAAAGGACGGATCTATTTCCATGCACAGTGCACGTTGCGTCATTGAAATAAAGTCCGATTTTCATGACTATGACCTAGCAAATAAAGTAGCTCAAAAAGTTGGGCGCTTTAAAGATCCAGAAAACAGAAATTTAGCACTGATCTTTGCAAAAACCCTAGACAAAGAAATAGTAAAAAGAAAAGAAGCAAATAGGTAGGTTAGCGTTTATAACAATAGACTTCATTTAGAAGCTCCTGCCCTGAATCTTATGATCTTTCCTTAATGATTTTTAGAAAAGTAGAAACTAGTTATGTTAATGACCTAAGATAGTTTTAGTATGAGTCTCTTTGCCATCCGTTTACATACATCAAGCATTTCCTTCGGAAATTTTAACCGGGTAGTGGGTGTGCTACATCGAATTGATTTCTTATTTCCACAAGTTTATTGATTTTATCAGTTAATTCTTTTTCTATACCCAAAATTCACACGCATTCTGCATTTTTCTCTTTGTTGTTGCAAGGTACTTGACTTCATGTGGCTGTATATCCTTTATTTTTCAGTTTAATTTTTTCTTGGGATTCTGGAAAGAATTTGTTGCTTATTAGTTCAATGGCTTTAAAGAAATTAAGAAAAGCTTCTCTGGGTCATTTACTCACATGCTTTTCCCTCTGCAATATTAATAATTTCTAAATCTCGTAGTGAAAGGGAAGCATTAAAAATGTTTTGAACATTTTACACTTAAAGGAAAGAAATTATTAATGTTTATAATGCTTGAGTTTGTTGTGACAGACAATGTATGTTGCAACATTTTGATAAAATTTATATATTTTATTTTTGTGAATAAATCGTATGAGCGCTGCACAAAAAATAAGAAAATGTGAAAGATGTGGAAAGTGGAAACGTGTGCTTTATGACATCGATGGGAGAAATATTTGTGCTGACTGCGTCGAAAATCAAGCGTTCTACGAGGTTTTTAAAGAATCATTTAGGAATCATAGTTTAAGAGGAGAAGCTGTAAGGGTAGGTATTGACCTAGGTAACCTGACCTTTTTTAACCCTTTTTCTCAGGCGTGGTTTTTCCCTCTATACCTGTGGATATTTCTCAGAGATTACGGTAAGACGCTTAGACTTGACGAGTTAAAGAGAATGTGGAGGTACAAAACGCCTCTAGAGAAAGTTCTGAGGATATATTTAGAGGAAGATATATTTAAGATAGAGAAGGCTGAAGGCATTGAAATTATTCGTGAAGGCCCTGAATTAGAGCTGATGTTAAAGAAATACGGTGATAGGCCTGATGCCTATGAAATCATAGGAGCTTGGATTTGTGGGGTAATTATCTCTAGGCTCAATAAAGAACCTGATGCGCCTAGCTTTAGATACGTTGCTGCTGCTAGTAGAGCTATAAGTAGAGCTGCAATAGATAATGAGGGAAATATTGTCGGAGAACCGTTTTCAAAGATTACTGGTTATATTTGCAAGATCTGCGGTCAAAAATTTAGCACACGGAAGGAAGTTGAAGATCACTTAAAAACACTCCATTTAGTGCCTTCAGATGAAGTACCTGCCCAAATAGAGGCAGAAACTACGATTGTCGCTTACTTGGTTCCTCTTGATGATTTAGTATCTGCATGCAATAGGGAACTAGTTAAACCAGAATACCTTATTCAGAGAATAGAAAGATTTGGAGCATTGGTGCATGAGGATAGGGAAATTCCAAGGATTATAGAAAGAAATGGTACAAGATACCTTCTTGTAGATCCTTCATGGGTTAGACTGTTAGCCAGAGCTAAGGTATATGAACGAGATTTAATCTTGGGAAGAGAAAGGTTGAAGTAAATTTACAAACGGTCTTCTGGCAAATTTCATAGCTATAAGAATCATTAAGAAAAGAGGATTAAACGGACATGATTACACATAAGCAGAGATTAGCAATTAATCCTCTGATGAAGAAGATACTTGAAAATAATATACGAGCAATACTTCTTAATAAGTATTTAAAAGGCTAATACGATTTTACCTGTCATTAAGAGAAGTTGGGGGAATACTCACAATGGAAACATACAGAGACCCCAGAATACCGAAAGAGGTTTCATTATTTGTGGGAAACTGGTATAATAATCTTGTTAGAGAGGTAGTGGCAGTAGTTAGATATCAATGGATAAAAAGTATACGTGATGGAATTCGAGGATATATTTTCTCGGGGCCTCCTGGCACTGGAAAGACTTATACTGCATGGAAAATAGCGGATGCTTTGGGTCTGTTGTCATATTATGATAAAAGAGGAGAAAGTGTAGTGATGTACAGAGACTGCGCCGACCTCGCATTTTGGAGATATGGAGAAACGGAAAAACAGATAAGAGAGGTTTTCAGACGTGGAATAGAAACAGCAAACAAAGTTAAAATGAGACGAAGAGACTTCGGCATCCTTTTTATATTTGACGATGCAGAAGCACTCTTTCTCACGCGAAGCTATGGTACTAAACTAGATACTTGGTATATTAGTCAGCTAAACGTATTCTTTCATGAAGTCGACACTCTTGACACATCACTTGCATTTGTTATACTAATTACTAACAGGAAAGATTTATTGGACGAAGCGTTGTTGGATAGGTTTGTGGTAGTGGAGTTTCCCGAACCTCCATCTGAAGTACTTGTGGAATATGCTGAGAGGAGAATACGCGCCTATGGCATAACAGATCCGAAAATAATCAAGAACGTCAGAGAACTAGTTAAAAACGGAGCAAAGACATTTAGAGATGTTAATAGAATAGTGACTAAGAAGTTCATAGAATATGCCATAGCACAAAGTGAGATGTGAAGAACATTATACAATGTACAACGTTCTCAAAATATTATACAATGTATAATGTAAGAGAAGCATAAAAGACCCGACAAAAACATCTTTAATGAGAAAAAAATTATATAATATATAACATTAATACATAGGAACATTAGATGATGTATAATGTTTCGTGATTAATCACTCGCTGTAAGAGGGCAGAAACGTGATAATGATAGAATTAACGTTGCCATTACTTGAGCATCGTCGACTCTTCGCAAATATGAAAATGTACTATAGAGATGTGGTTATAGAAATTTCACGGTCAAAATCTATCGGTGTAACTAGAATTTTTTTAGAAGATACGCCTAAAGGTTGGTGGCTCGCTACCAGGCTCTTGCGAAAATATCCGGGTAAACTTTACAAGCTTCAGGAGACCAAGTATATAGATATTCCTAGCAAAATTATGGAGTTATCAAGGAAGAGGTGGAACCCTAAAATGAATGAAGAAATAGAAAGAGCATTAAAAGAATGGGGAGTGATGAGATGAGCAAGGAAAAGGAAGTTATAGTAGAAGAGTTAAAAGAACTTGGAATAAACCTTTTAAACGTTGAAAGGAAGCTTATGGAGCTATATCGTAAGAATGCATCAGTTGAAGAGGTTGAAAGATTTCTTAGAACCATTATAGAGAGGGGGATGAACGTTGGCTAAACTTAGATTAACATTAAGGAACATAGGGGTATTTAGAGATGAAAATGAATTCGTTTTTGATAAGGGCTTGAATATTCTATACGCTCCTAATGCGAGCGGGAAATCTAGTGTCATAGAGGGGCTGAGGCTTATCTCAACACGAGTTTTAAGTCAGGATGAGCTTAGAGAAGCCCTTAATGATTATGAGGATGAAGGTTATGTTCGGTTTGAACTAGAAGGAAAGAGGTACGAAATTAGATTAACCAGAAAGCCCGATGGAACGGTGAAATCGGAAGGTAAAACCATTAGTGATAATGGGGTGATAAAAACTCTTTGTTTTGTTGACATAGGAAATGAATTAATTTCGGCTATCTTCAAAGGAGATCCTAATGCAGTTAAGGAATGGTTTACTAAAGTTACTGGAATAATGTCTCTTAAAGAGTCTCTACGAATCCTTGAAAATCTCCACAGTGAGCATCTCCATCGTTACGAGCTAAAAAAGAGGGAATATGAAGCTAGAAAGCGAGAGGTCGAAAAAAACTTAATGGAAGTTGAGAAAAGAATCAAAGATGTTCGAAAAAGAATAGATGAAATATTGAGTGACCCTAGAATACAACCAATATTAATGAGACTAGAAGACCTCGGAAGAAAAAGAGAAGAAATTTAGAGAAGAATAAGTAGTTTAAGGGGAAAACTCACAGATAAAGAGTCTAAAATCGGTATAAAGGAAGTTGAGCGGAATAGATTAGATGCTGAGGCTAAAGCTTTAAGAGAAAGGTACGAAGAAGAATTGGCCAAGCTCGAAGAACTTAGAAGCAAAGAAGAGGAAGCTCGAAGAGAAATCGAAGAACTAGAGAAAAGAAAAATAGAATTCAACAAGAAGTTAGAGGAGATCAAAAATGAGATGAGGGAAATAAGATCGCTGATTTCAAAAAGACAGGAAGTTATAAAATACTCTGTTTGCCCATACTGTGGGGCTCCAGTAGATAGGGAAAAGATAGAAGAAGAACTAGAAGACCTAAGAGAAAAACAGAGGTCGCTAGAAGATCAGATATATGAGCTAGAAAGAGAGATAAGCCAGACAAACACTAGGATAAATATTCTAAGAGAGTCATATGAAGAGAGGTTAAAAGAACTTGAAAAAAGTCTGAAGGAACTCGGAAAAACTCTGGAGGAAAAGGAGTTAAGAATTAGATCTATTGAGCGGGAGATTAGTAACTTAAAGCAAGAGGTAAAAACTTTTAACAAAGAGATCGAAGAGCTAAGCTTAGAACTAAGCAAAATAGGTCATGAAATGGCTGCTCTTATCCCCTATAAGGACGTATCTGATGAGTACAGAAAGCTACTGGAAGAGGAAGAAGATTTACGTAAAAGGCGAGATAATTTAACAGCTAGACTTAGGCAAATTGAAATGCTTTATCAGGACCTAAAAGAACTCGAAAAGAATGTTAAGAGAGCTGAATTATTGAAGAGATATTTTGAGATCAGAATCCAAGAACTAACGTCGTTAGTTGTAGCTAAGATAAATGAGTCTTTGCAGAGACATTTTAAACTGTTGAAACTAGCTGAATTTGATTTTATAGGGCTTAATGATGACTTTTCCCTTTCATTGGTGAGAAGCGGAGGGATCGTTACACAACTGGGTGAACTTTCCGATGCGGAGAAGGCGTTATTAGGTATAATTTTGACCTTTGTGGCTAAGAGCTTCATTGCACCCCAATTTCCGCTCTATGCGATAGACTCCGTAACGGAAATGGTAGATGAAGGGAGATTAAAGGCAGTTTTAGAATACTTGAAAGAGGAGGCTCTAAAAACAGAAACTATAGTAATGGCTACTAAGAATAAGCCATTCACTGGTACGATTCAATTAGTTAACCAAAGTGCAATTTATGTCAATAAAATTCCGTTCTAAGGAAAATGAATAGCATAACGGCAGAGAAAATTGAAAGGTTTAAAAAACTCTGGAAAGCTGGACTTAGCGAAGAAACCATAGCTAGAATATTAGGTGTACATAAGGACAAGGTACAAGCTCTTGCAAAGTCTCTAGGGTTGTCTCACAAAAGAAAAAGGTTAAACAAGAGAAGAATAGACGATGAAACTATCGAACTTATAAGGTTTCTACGCCTTAAAGGACTTCCCGCTGCTGAAATTGCGAGAAGTTTAGACATAAGTTATGCTACTGTCTTAAAATATTTGAAAATAATGGGCTTATCAAAACCTCGCAAATTAAGAAAAATAACAAGAGAGGAGCTTTTGGATTACGTGAAGAAAGGTTTAACTGATAGAGAAATTGCAGAGCTTCTGGGCGTCAGTGTGCAGTATGTAAGAATTCTAAGAGGAAAATTTGGTATTAGGAGGTTATCTAGTAGAGAAAAGGCACTACAAGAAAAAGATCAAATAGCAAGAATTCTTAGTGAAGAAGGGTTTTCTACAAATCGTGAATTAGGTAAAAGAGGAATAAAAATAGATAGGCGTAAAATATGGCGATTAAAAAATTACATTGATGACTTAGAATTCTTTAAAATTAGTAGAATTTCAACTAAAAAATACAGAATTTTTAAGAACGAAGCCCTTGGCCTCATAGTTATTTATCTCAAAGGATTCGAAGACAAAGTAGCGGCGCATTTAATAGAACTGGTAGAAGGTCACCCTCCTCCTCTCGCAATAAAATTTCTTCTTAAGTACAACAGTGTTCCTGAGGGTGTAATAGAAGAAGTAATGAGAAAAATCCCTTACCTATGGTAAAAACGAGTCATTGGGGTCCGTGGTGAACGACGAGAAATTTAATCGGGTATTAATATATTATCTTAAATGATGTAGATGGATCCTGAGAAATCTGTGGCTTTATTCTAACGTTTAAATGCTGCAAATTACTATTTCTTAAGAGTATGCTGATAATCTATTTTGTAGGATGTGAGATTGGTTCATGAAATGGAAGTTTATTATAAAGGTACATTATCGTCTTTCTTTCAAAGTGTGAGGATATTCTGGAGAAAATCTATTAACTCATCTCTGTACCTAAATATCAATTTTACACCTTATAACTCATAAGAAAATTTTTATTGCAAAGAAAGATAAAAAAGAATCAAATTCTGGTGATGTAGATGATTAAACCAATTGGATACGACTCGATGTGGAAAAAGTTCGAAAAAGACGTTTTTAACATTGTTAAGAAATATTTAGGAAATAGGTTCATTGTACGATGGAATGCCAAAATAAGGTTCTTAGAGAGTATTGTAAAGCCTGATGTTACAGTTTTTGCCGAATGTGGAGGAAAATATTGTTCAAATAACTGTGAAATTCCTATATTTATATTTGATGCTTTTTGTAAATTTGATATCAATGTTCAAGACCATTATTTTAAGAAAAAGGATAAGCAAATGAAAAAATATGCAGAAATATGTGATGCTATTTTAGTTATGCCACGTGGATATGAGGGTTGGCCCTACTGCAGAAGTTCAGGCGACGAATATCATATTGTAAGTTTCCAATATCTTCCAATGCTACTTGAAAGCATCCTGAAAGAAGCAAAGTTTGATACCAAAGATGAAGCATGTGGAGAGATGTTATACTGTGATAGTAAAGGTGTTTACAAGTATTTCGAGTTAAAAGTTAGAAGTAGAGTTGATAAATGCCCAGAATGTAGATCAAGATGCGTACCATTACCGATAATATATTGTTCAAAATATGACGAATATTATCATCCCGACTTTCTTGATACAGATATAATAAGAGGCGAGGTTATATACACGTATGCAGAATGCGATGGTTGTGGTGATGCGGAGGTTTTCGGCTGGAATTTTGAAAACTGTCCTTACTCCAGCATTAAATATACATATCAATGTTCAAAATGCGGTGCAATTTTCGATCCCAAAACTAATAAAATCATAAAAAAATTCGAAGGTGCTCACATGTCTTTCTTAACCTATTTTTCATATTACCGTAAAAACGTGTAACCAGAGAGTCTATTTCTTCTTCCTTTTCAGTCTTCTTGGACACTGCAAATTTCATATGATAACACTACTTTGAATCGGTAATGAAACTATTGCAGATATCAGTGTGAATACCACTGCAGCACTATTATTTTTCAAGAGAATGGAATTGTTTATTTCATTTGGATGGAAACCACCTATTTTTCTCTATTATATTCAATAATTCATCATATATACCCTTGTCAACAAACTTATTCCACACATCTTCCCCCAGCATCGTTCATTATATAATGCAACTCGATAAGTTTTAATTTTCACGAATCTAAAGCAAAACATAACATATTTGGGGAAGGTTTTATACCGTGCGAGTAATTAAACGCAAGCACATAGCCATTGTAGATACAGGTTCCAGACGTCTTATTTATCCCCTAGACACCACTTTTATAAGAGAACTGAATCCAAAATTTATAAAAAAGTGGATTGACACTGGATGGGACGTAGAAAATTCAGTTATGCTCGAAATCAAATATTTTACTATTCCAGCAGGACAATCTTTCAAAGCGCCTGCTTCGCCTCTCTTTTCTAGAGTTGCATGTTTATGGAACCTTGGAAAATATTTTAGAACCATCATCTTTACTAAAGGTTACTTCGAAAACACCGACGAAATAAACATGAAAATAGATGCTTGGCATGAAAAACAACACATTATTGATGCTGAAAATTTTCTGCATAAGGGAATAAAGCCTTTGTCTGAGGACCAGATTGTACAGAGAGAAATTAAGTTTGTTTACGAAAATTTCGGCGAGGAAGGATTTTTAGCTAGGCGAAAACATGTAGAAGCAAGTTATAAACGGTTAAAGAATGCTGATGCAATCCGCGGCGACATAGTTCTCCCATGGATAGCGCTTTACCTTAAAAATAACTATGAAAAGTATAGTAACTTAGCCTATTCCATTCCAGTCAACGAATATAGCAAAATAATGAGAGAAAGTTTCGCAAAAATGACATACTATGTTATGCAGCAATATCAAGTAGTATTAAATGTAAGCATAGCAGAATTATTTGAACAACTACTTTGAAGCAACTCTATTAAACACATCTAATTAAGAATAATATTCGCCTAAAATTTCATCCATCTTTTCCAACAGTCTGCCTATCTTTCTGCTTTTTCCTATCTCAGTTGGGTGTAGTCTTCCATACGGAGAAACTTTGATTTGATTGTTACATATATGTCTAGTAACATTTCTTTAGAAATACCTTATTTTATCATTATGACTAGGGGTAAGTCTCTGAAATGTTCATCACCTGTTACTACAAGAGCTTTGTGAAGTAATGCTGTAGCATATATTATAGAATCTGCGAGTCCCCAACCTTCTTTTTTCTTTTTCATCTGTTGATTAATTTCAGCGGCCTTTAAAGCTATATCAACCGTCAATTCTGCTATTTCAGAAATTCTCATCATAAAATTTATTTTCTTTTCTGTTCCTTCGGGAGTTTCATTCCCAGTTTCTATCCATCGAAGCAATTTGTTGTAAACCTCGGCTAATACAATGGTTGGTAATATTGGGGTGGTTGTTTCTATGTATTGTTGTGCTATTAGTCCCTCGCTACTGCCCCTAAAATATTCAATCCATGCATAAGAATCTATAACATATTTTTTCCTAGATGTCTGTTTCAGGTAAAAAGAAGGATTCATGTATCTGCCATCCTATTACTCATGAAATTTTACTCTATCTTCTTCAGTAAATGGTGGAAGCTTGGGATTTGAGCCAAACATTGACTTTGTAGGTGTTTTTTTGATTATTTCTGTCCGCATTCTACGTTTCAGTTCAAACCATCGATCCATGAATTTTTTCTGCTCCTCTTTAAGATTCTTTTTCCTTTTAATTATTTCATTAATTGATTCTGCAACCGATATCTCCATGACTTATCACCCCCGAGCAAGGAATTTCTCAAGATCTTCGCTGGAGATTCGCCCCATTATTATCTCCCTGTAAATTTTACTGACAACATCGTCCAAATTTAAAAGATTGATGCTAATGCGTTCCACTTCTTCTCGCGTCAATTCCTCATATTTACCTCTACTTAGTATTACAACGTTTACAGGTCCTCCAACATTCGGATCCATGCGTTCTACTTCCTTAATCACGTATATTGCAAGTTTTTTGCCCGTATTTACATCTATTTCTTTATCATACAGCTTACTTAGAAGATATTCTGCATATGCAGCACCGCTCCCCACTGTAGCATATGTTTCCTCAATTTCCGCTATACCGTCCTCGTGGATGATACACAGTCTTTTTTCATCGTCCTCTACGCCACCTAAGACCAGGGTAAAATGATGATAGTACTCTTCTCCCTTTTCCTCAGGTTTTCCGTAGAGATATCTTAATCTTTCAATATTATATGTCTTGTAAATTGCTGCTACTGCGCTTTCTGCAATATCTATTATCTCCTCTAGACTAATTGTTCGATTTTCTCTTCTCTCTCTTTCCTTAATACTGCGCCTGATTTCGGCTATTGATTTCGTGATGAAGGTAAGAGTTCCTGCACCGGCTATTGCAATGCTACGATTTTCCAAAAGTCTATGTACTTTGTTAGCGTTAACACGCTTCACGGGGGCGCCACGAGCAAATTCTACTTGACTATCGCTTGCTACTATCACACCGTCAACGCACATTAACCCTATTACTATAGTCAACTTTTAACACCAACTTAATATACTATCTAACTTCACATGATACCTTTTCCTTATGAAGTAATAACCATTACGTAAGACAGTTAGATACCATTACAAACAATTTCATAATGGTACCTAACTACAAAAAAGTCAACGTTCCATGTAATACTGGACAAAATCCATGACGTAAGACAGTTATCCACCTAAAATCTCCTTTATCTATTTTCCGTCCTTATTTTTAGTTATGAATCTTACATCTTGTATTACAAATTATAAGGTTTGTATGATGTTCTCTACGCAAAGAAATGTTTATAACGGTTTATTTTACGGTAATCTTGAGGAGATATGAAGCGAATTCGGATACTTATCATTATCATATTGATTAGTATTTTCATATGCAGGATACCTTTGGCTGGGGGATCATCTGCGTTAAGAATAGAAATGGAACCGTACAACTGGACAGACGATATGAAACAGCTAAGAATAACAACACCAGAAAAAGGAATAGTTTTAAAAATCTCGATTACAAACACCCATGACGAATACGACATAACTCTGAGAGACCTATGGATTAAGATAACAATAGAAGGCGAAAGTCAATATTCTCACGACATACACATCGACTACATTTATCTTCCTCCAGGATATGTTTTCGACCTTCTAGTTGTACCACCTCCCTTCGAAAAATCCTATACCTATCAAAATTTAATAGGAGAATGGAGCATAAAGGCAGAATATGAAATCGGAAACATAATTTCAGAAGCCTCTGTAGCCAGAAAAGGAAAAATCGAACCATATCCCTTCGAATTCAGAGTTTTAAGCCAAGAACAGTTTGAAAAAGAAATCAAGGAAAGAGGAACACGCCCAATAATAAATATTGCAACTAACATCACAATTCAAGTTAGTGCAATTGGAGGAGTATCTCTTTTCGTTATCTATTATGTATGGAGGAAACATAGACATTCGTAAATTGTCTTATGCGATGTGTTATGTTCCCTCTTCGTTTTTCAACAATTTAGGTAAGGTTACATTTTCCTTTTAGCTTTTAGGATTGAAGAATTCTTTTAAGGGAGATTTTTGCGTCGCTAATATGATGCAAAGCTTCGTTTCTCAATTTTTTAAATCCAGTAATTAATGCATGATGAGAGCTTTTAATCGGATCCAAAAGGACCGATAAAAGAGAAGTTTTCAGCCATTTTGAATTGTAAGGCCTCGGCGGTATATCTCTGGAGAGAACAGTCCCTCACTAATGCTAAAATATCTGAAAAACGATACATTAAATAAGAAGCAATGAAAAGCGACACAATACTAAGTATCCAACCAAGGCTTCAGCGAACAATTCCTACATCGTTTTTATCATTACAAAATCATTAATTCCTAAATTTAATTTTTGTTCTAATTCTATAACTAACATAATTGACAATATTTATCTTTTGATGGTTTTCATTTTACTTTATACAATTTATGTTAGCAATAATCATTATGTAGGACAGTTAAAATATTGCTATATGGAAAATATTTTTATAGTTATTAATGATTTTACTAATTAACTAACCTATAGCTTGAAGTGCTTGCTTTAAGCTGAAATATTTTAAAGGATGGATGATGGGAAATGGAGGAGGTTCTTCAACAAATACTCATACCAGTGTTTTCCATAATTCTTTCCATAGGTTGCCTTATGTCCTTATCCACAATAAGGTGGCTGTCTGAAAACCAGGAACGGGTAACTTACATGTGCTACATACTTAAAAAAGATAAGCATCCGATGATAGATATTAAGCCCAAGATAATCATTATAGGTAAGATGAAGCTAGGAATAGCGGTAATAACTGTTTTAATGATTTCTGCGAGTTTTACAGGAATTTTCTCATCGATCATAGGTTGGGCAGTCCAAGGAGCAATAATACTACTTCTCTTAGCTTACATGTTCTTAGTAATTATAGTTGGTATGGCGCTTTGGGCACTGTCACAACTTTGGTTAAAGTGGCCATTCTAGGTTTAAAATTGTAAATGCAATAATATAACAAGACCTACCAGACAGCACGTTTTCTCAATTAATACATTTTTTTCGAAAACAGATACAATAAATCATCTCTAGACGTGTAGAAATCTACAAATTTCTTATAATGTCGTTGAGTGAAATGATCTTACGTAATAATTATATATATTTGGGTCCTGAATATATCAGGAGAAACTATTGGAGGGGGAATGTTTAAATGAATTTTTCAGGGGCTACGATAGTTTTAGTAGTTATTAACATTTGTTATGCTTAACAAAATCACAGAGTAATCAAAGAAGCGGAAAAGGCTAGAAAAGCAGAATTTTTGCCTCGTCTAAAAACTACGCTTTATTTCCCTGGTCTGGCCTATGTCCAATTAAAGGTACAGAATGTAGGGAGAGGCGCTACAGTAAATATTGGCGCAACAATTAAGCATCACCGGAAGAAGAGCCCTGTAGATGGCAACAGCCATTAATGGCTCAGAATGAACGTGCGTTTTTCTTCCTGAGGGGGATCTTGAAAAGCTCGCTGAAAAATACGACTATGTGGAAGTAGAGGGAACTAAAGAAAAAAGATGAAGCAGAATTAGCATTAAAACACGCAGAAGAATGTAAACACGCCGCGAGTATACTAGAAAGCCATGTAAAATATGATCGATGAAACTGAAAACCAGTTAATAAGAGAGAAAAAAGCGAGATTTAAACTATATTAACGTGTAATTTAAATCGATAATAATATCCAATTATAACTAAGAGTTTACAACCTGGATGGGTGGGGGCATGAGTAGCTACGAGAAGGGTTTAGAACTTGAAGAACTTATAACAAGACTTTTTAAAGCTAAAGGTTACGATGCTAGGCACAACGTTAAATTAGTTGGACGTTCTGGGGTTGAGCATCAAATAGATGTTTACGCAGAGTACAATGCACCCTTGCATACATCAAAAATAATAATTGAATGTAAATCCTATGATAAACCAATTGAAAAGGACATCGTAATGAAACTTATACATGAAGTTCAAGACCTAGGAGTTGATAGAGGAATTTTAGTCACAACATCGTATTTTACACCTGATGCGGTGTCAACAGCGGAAGGCTACAACATAGATCTATGGGACGGAGCCAAATTAAGAGAATTACTAAAAGAAATAAGAATCGAGGAAATCCATGTTCCGGCTAACATGTTCTACATTAAACCAATGATATCGATTGATGAAGCTATGAAAACAGTAGATAAAAGTATTAAGGGGATCTTTGGAAGAAAAGGAAGTATCGAGAGCAGTTCTGTAATTTTCCATCCATATTACGAGTTGAATATTGATGCAAGAATTTACGAAGCAAAAGGAGTTATTAGGAGAAAGGTTGAGGAGAAGATAGTTAGCGCAACAATACTAGTTGACTCAATTACAGGAGAACTTTGCAGCTAT
>Ga0164311_10000478_pt1 | contig 17522 bp, 18 predicted proteins | sample GuaBasSedimGuay2_FD_121796 | JGI IMG/M metagenome (GOLD analysis project Ga0164311, IMG submission 121796) | Subseafloor sediment microbial communities from Guaymas Basin, Gulf of California, Mexico - Guay2, Core 4569-9, 9-12 cm | ecosystem: Environmental > Aquatic > Marine > Hydrothermal vents... | reverse complement strand
TGGCTCTACGCTATCGCAAAATGAGAGATAGGAATGTTGTTAAAGGTGAAATATACAAGCCTCTCCCTGGGGGCCTCGACCCGCTCAAGGCGGATCCTGAAGAAGTATACGAGAAAATTAAAAACGAGAGAGATGTTTTTCGTTCTCTTCTCAGAATTCTTAATGTACCCCCGAGTGTTATTAGGGAAGTTTTTTATAAGCTCGGCATAGATAGTATAAAGCGCGTTGATTTCCAGATAGTTTCCTCTATTCTCAACAGTATAAGGGACATGTACCTGAAGGTCGGCGAGGGGAGACTTAAACCATGTATAGTATATAAGGGAGAGGAGCCCGTAGGTTTTTCTCCTATAGTCTATTCTCATCTAAATGAGGGGTTAGAGAGAAAGTTTTTTAATACTTTTAGTGAGGCTTTAGACGAATATTTTACGAAATCTCTTTTTGAGACTCCGAGGAAAGATGCTGAATCGGAGAAATATATTAAGCGAGTAAGAGATATAGAGGAGACCATAAGGAGATACGAGGAAAAGGAGCGGGGAACGCTAGAAGTTGCAGAATTTCTGATGAAAAATCTCCACGTTGTAGATTTAATACTACAAAGAATTAGAGCAAGTAAAAAGGTAGATTCCAATCTTATAGATGAAGCTAGGAAAATGGGAGTTAAAATTTTATCTTTAAATATGCCAGGGAAAACTGTTGAAATAGAGGTTAAAGGTAAGAAGGTTGTTCTAAATCTCGAAAAAAGCGCTGGCGAAAATGCAAGCGCATACTATGAGGAAGCTAAGAAATACCGAAGAAAAGCCGCTAGAGCTCGAGAAGTTCTCGAAGAAATTAAGGAAAAACTAAGGGCAAAAGCTCCACAGAAAGTAGTCTTAAGGCCCAGGTGCTCTAAAAAGTGGTATGAAAAATTCAGATGGTTTGTATCCTCAGATGGATTCTTGGTGGTAGGAGGTAGAGATGCTTCTCAAAACGAGGCGCTGGTTAAGAAATACATGGAATCCTCTGACTTGTTCCTTCACGCCGACATACATGGCTCTCCAGCGGTAATCGTGAAATCTAAGAATAAGCCTGTGCCGAAAAGGACTATACTAGAGGCGGCTCAATTCGCCGCTTCATATTCAAGAGCTTGGGAAGCGGGCTTTTACTCGGTAGACGTTTACTGGGTATACCCAAATCAAGTTTCGAAGAAAACCCCAGCCGGAGAGTATATGGGGAAAGGAAGTTTTATGATTTATGGAAAGAGAAACTATATAAGAAACGTCCCACTGGCTTTAGGAATAGGCATTTTATTAAAAAACTCAGACTTTGAAATAATCTGCGGCCCTCCTCTACCCGTAATTGAAAGAGCGTCTATATCTCTTTTACTCCTCCCGGGCGGAATGGATAGAGAGAAAGCCGCTAGACGTATATTGGAGATATTCAAAACTCGCATGCTTAACTATTTTAAGGAGAAAAAGTTAGTGTTAAAAATTGACTTACAACAGATATTAAGCCTCCTCCCTAAAGGCCGTTTCCATATTGTAGAAAAGACAGAAAGGGTGTTAGAACAGCTTGAAAGATATTACATTGAAGAGACTGGCTAGAAAACTGGTTAGAATCGAAGAGGACGTGAGATTGATAGATGCTATAAGAACTATGGTAGAGAATAAAACACGCGTGGTGGCGTGTGGAGGAGAACGAGTTTTAACAGCTCACAGCGTTATTAAAGCTGTGTTAGAGAGCGAGGGGGACCTAGCCAGCTTCTTGAGTAAAAATCTTCTATTTCTTGCTTTCAAGGCGAAATACGTATCGGAGAACAGGAAATTATCTTATCTCGTCAAGAATCTTAAACATTTCCTGTTAGAGGGTAATGTAATAGTAACGGGCAGCAGTGGAAAAGTTACAGGATATATAAACCCAGAGGATATCTTTAAGTACTTTGGCGAGAACTTTATATGTAACGATATAAATAGTGCCTTCTTTCATCCGAGTAAATGCCTCCTCGTTTATGCTAACAAATCTATAAAATCCACGATAAAGTTCTTATTGAAAAATGGATCTTCTATAGTCTTCGTGTACTCCCGTAGCAGATATAAAGGATCTGTCGGAATCTTAGATTTATTAAGAGAACTGGTAGCCGAGAAGATATTGGAAAAAGTGAGCTTGGGCGATGACGGCTACTTTTTACATGCCTCTATATCGGAATTAAACCCTAGCAGAAAATCAGCAGTCGATATTGAGAATATTGGTAGGAGTAAACTGGTTGCTATTCTCACAAAATTCGGACATATCGCCATATTGAAAAACGATGGACTTTACAGAGCTATTGACGATAAAAACTTATTGTTATATACAGTGAATATCCTAATGGCCAGGTCGAAATGACCTACGATTTCATCGTAGACTCTATGCTAGGAAAAACAGCGAAATGGCTAAGAGTTTTAGGATATAGTGTATACTACGATGCCGATAGCGAAGATAGCTATCTAATAGATTTGGCTAAAAAACACGGCGCCGAGCTGATTACGCGTGATAAAAAGCTTTTCCATAAAGCGTTAAAAGAGGGAGTGAGAGCTGTTCTTATAACAGGTATTTCTAATAGGGAAATATTGAAAGAGTTAAAAAGCGAGCTAAACATAAGACTTTTCATAGATATAGATAAAACCAGATGTCCGAAATGTAACGGCTTACTGCGTAAAATGCCAAGAGACCAGGTTAAAGAAAGAGTACCTCTAGGAGTATGGGAGAGCTACGATATATTCTTCGTGTGTGGAGAATGCGGAGCCGTATATTGGATGGGAAAACATTTTAAATCGATGAAGAAAATACTAGACAGTATTAGAGGTGATTAATTATCGATAAGCTATCTATAGAAGAGGGGAGATTTCTAGTAAAACTGGCTAGAAAAACCGTAGAAGAGTACTTTAAAAGCTATGAAGAGTATAAGCCTCCAAGCGATACTCCGCCGATCCTCTATGAGAAGAGAGGAGTATTCGTAACTTTGGAGAAGATAGTGGTCCAGCCTGACGGCATGAGGAAGAGAGTATTGAGAGGATGTATAGGATATCCAGAACCGGTACTTCCACTAGTGGAAGCCACTATTAGAGCGGCTCTAGATGCGGCATTCCATGATCCGCGCTTTCCGCCTTTAATGGAGAATGAGCTACAGAACGTAATTTTCGAAGTGAGCGTATTAACAAAACCTAAACTTTTAAACGTCAGCGATCCTAGAGAGCTCCCACGTCACATAAAAGTGGGAGTTCACGGGTTAATAGTGGAGAGAGGTTTTTTCAAGGGACTACTCCTACCGCAAGTTGCAGTAGAGTATGAATGGTCTGAAGAAAAGTTTTTAGATCAAGCCTGTATTAAAGCGGGACTTCCAGCTCGTGCTTGGATGATGCCGGGGACTAAAGTATACACCTTTGAAGCTCAGATATTCGCAGAGCTAGAACCTGAAGGAGAGATTATAGAGCGTAAACTGAGCTTAGTGTAAACGTAAAACTAATTATAGGTATAAGCGATAGAATAGATGAGATTAAGGTGTAAAAATTGCGGGCAATACAGTTATTCATATGCAGAGACTCTAGATCTAAGCAACTACTAGATGATTTAAGAGAGTTAACAAAACCTTTTAAAGATAAAATAGATCTTAAAGTCCACCTAATCCATATAAATAAACCGGAAGATTTCCCCAACTTCCTAGAGACGATGGAGGAACTTTTCGGCGGCATATCAACTTTAACATTTAGGAAATATGGGATAAAGAGCATACCAGCAATAGTAATAGACGATCGGAAAGTTCTAGAAGGCAGATATCCCTCTCGTCAAGAACTTTACGAAATACTCGCTGATGAAGGTATCACTTTAGAGGAAAAGAGACCAGTACAACCTATCAAACCTATCGAGGAATTTAAGCCTATTGAAGAGCCCTCGGTGAGTAGAGTTGAGCGTTATATACCGCCGGAATTTCCCTCAGAGATAGAATTTCCTCTTCCTGTAGAAGAGCCAGAGTTCGAAAAGCCCTCTTTTTCTCTAGAGAAACCCGAAGAAATTACTAAAGAAGAGAAAATAGAAGAGGAGAAAGTCCTTAAACCAATAACGGAGGAGGCACCGCCACCTCCACCAATTCCAAAACCCGAGACTAAAAAAGCTAGAAGAACTTGCACTACATGTATATTTTATAATGAAGCTGCTAAGAGATGTGCTATGTTGGGAAGAATTGTAGAAGATCCCTCAAATCCTCCGTGTTCATGGTAAGATTCTGAGAAAATTTTAAATTTTCTTAAACATAGGTGTTTGGGGGTACTATGGAGGCTTATATTCTATCGTTTGAAAGGGGAGGGAGAAGTCAGCGCGAATGGTACACTATACTAGAAATTCCTAATGTTGACACGGCAAGCAAAGCCGCTTCTTTCATAGGCAGGAAAGTCGTATTAAGTTTGTCGGAGAGGAAGTCGTTTAGAGGGAAAATAGTTAGAATTCACGGACGTAGAGGGCGTCTCTTAGCCAGATTTAGGAAGCCTCTCCCTGGTCAGGCTTTAGGAACTAAAGTAAAAATCTTGTAGTTTATTTAAAAAGAAACAGTTAAATCGCTCATTTTAAACTTCTATCTTGGGAGAGGATGGACTTAGAATACTCATTTCTGGCAGATACTTACGAAAAAATAGAAGCCACCACTAGTAGGACTGCGATGACCGATTATCTAGTAGTACTTTTTAGCAAGACTCCGCCAGAGGTTATAGATAAGGTAGTTTATCTGACTCAGGGAAAGCTCTACCCAGATTATGTAGGCGTCGAACTTGGAATAGCGGAGAAACTAGCCATGCGGGCATTGGCTACAGCGGTAGGAATAAGCGTGAAGGCGGTAGAGAATGAGTATAAAAAACTGGGAGATATAGGCTTGGTAGCGGAGAAACTGCTTAGTAAGTATAAACCAGTATCTATAACACATTTCTTCGAAGGAGTAGAAGTTACTAGAAAACTTACAGTATCGGTTGTCTACGAAAAACTCGAGAAAATAGCAAAAGCTACCGGCGAAGGATCTCAAGATCTTAAAATTTCTCTTTTAGCTAGCATATTGAAAGATGCGTCTCCTAAAGAAGCTAAATACATATTGAGAACAGTGACTGGCAAGCTTAGGCTAGGAATAGCGGATATGACCATACTGGATGCTTTAGCCATAGCCTTTACAGGATCTAAATCGGCGAGAGATATGATAGAGAGAGCTTATAATGTCCACCCCGATCTAGGCTACATAGCTAAAAAATTAGCTTTAGAAGGGCTTGAAGGAGTCAGAAGGATTAAGATTAAAGTAGGTATACCCATACAGCCTATGCTCGCTGAACGGCTAAGTGACCCCAAAGAGATACTTAGCAAGCTGGGCGGCAAATGTGTCGTCGAGTATAAATATGATGGAGAGAGAATTCAAGCTCATAAAGACGGGGATAAGGTAGTTTTATTCAGTAGACGCTTAGAGAATATAACTCACCATTATCCAGATGTAGTAGATATGGTTAAGAAGCATGTCAAAGCTAAAGAGGCTATAGTAGAAGGCGAATGTGTAGCAGTAAACCCTGATACTGGAGAAATGTTACCTTTCCAAGAGCTAATGCATAGAAGGAGAAAATATGGAGTTAAAGAAGCAATGGAGATGTACCCTGTACATTTCTTCCTCTTCGACCTATTATACTTGGATGGTGTGGAGTATATCTCAAAACCGTATCTGGAAAGGAGGAAGAAACTGGAGGAAGTAATCGAAGAAACTGATTATATATCTTTAGCCGAAGCTCGTGTAGTAGATGATCCACTAGAGCTTGATAAATTCTTCGAACAAGCTATAAGCGATGGATGCGAGGGTATAATGTGTAAATCCATATCTTCCGACTCTATATATCAAATGGGTGCTAGAGGATGGCTCTGGATAAAGTATAAGAGAGACTACAGATACGAAATGACGGATACAGTTGATCTCGTCGTTGTTGGGGCTTTTTACGGCAGGGGGAAGAGAGCCGGGACCTACGGCGCCCTTCTCATGGCTGCTTATAACTCGGAGAAAGACGTTTTTGAAACAGTATGTAAAGTTGGTAGTGGTTTCACGGATGAAGATTTAGCAAAGCTCCCGGAATTGCTAGCTCCTTATAAGATAGATCATAAACATCCCCGAGTACTATCCAAACTAGAGGCGGATGTATGGTTTGTCCCGGCAGTAGTACTGGAGATTATAGGGGCTGAGATCACGTTAAGCCCACTTCATACATGCGCCTTTGGAAGAATTAGAGAAGAAGCGGGACTAGCCATCAGATTCCCTCGATTCACTGGCCGTTATAGGTTTGATAAAAAGGCGGAACAGGCTACAACTACTAAGGAGCTCATCGAAATGTATAAGTCGCAGAAGAAAACCGCTAGCTAGGATACTCTTTTTCGTACATCCTAGCCAGAGTCCATCTTATAGCTCCGCGGAGCTCTTCCAATCGTCTCCTATCTCTATAGTTCCGTATAATTAGTTCTTTTAGAACATCATCTTCTGTTTTTATTTCATAGTCGATTACGAGGTCAGGGTCTAGCGTCCCCTCCTGTACTTTTTCCTCATCGCTGCTCCTCATCTCCAAGAGTAGCCTATTCAAAAGGAAATGTCTGAAAGGAGGAGTTGATACATGAAGCTTGATTAACGGCTTAACCACTAAGTAGTTCTTGTATACAATCATCTTAGCTAATTTTTCTCCAGTTCTAGCGGTAAAAGTATGCTCTGCGATAGGCTTTTCCAATACTTCACGCTCTAGGACCGGACGTTCCTCCACTTCTACTCTTTTAAGCTCAGAAGCTGGAACAAAGCTCTCTTTTGATAGTACCTCATCTATAAAATGGATCAAGGCCTTAAGCTCGGAAAGTTCTTGCTCAAGCTCAGAAATCCTCTTCTCAATCCTCGCTTTAAGAGAAGCTAAAAGCTTAAGCCTTGATTCACTCACTATCTCACACGCTAATACTATACCGCGTGCTAATTAAAGTTATTCTCAACAAAATTTTATTTAACAAAGATATCATAGACAATGAAGTATGAAGGTGAAATTGGCGATATTCGACCTAGATCAAACATTAATAGATACTCTGCCCCGCTTCTACAGGGTATTTAATAAAACGCTTAAAATATATGGATTGCCTGAAGTTGATTGGAGAAGTTTTATTGACCGATACAAAAGAGATGATTTAGACGCACTGATTTTTCCTCCAACCTTAGTAGAGGATTTCTGGGATACCTTCTTGAGGATCTACGATGAAGAACACTTCGAAGATGACAAGGTAATTGGTGGAGTTATAAAATGTTTATCATTTTTAAAAAACGCGGGGATAAGAGTGGTGGTAGTTACGGGGCGTAAATCTTCGAGAGAAAGAGTATGGGAAAACTTGAGATATCACGGCTTGGATCGCTATATTAACGAAGTTTATACGGCGGAGAATTTGAAAAATCATGAATTTAGGTTTTCCAAGAAAGAGTTAATAATCGAGATTATGAAAAAGTACGGTGTTTTACCGAGCGAAGTGATATTCGTAGGAGATTATAAATATGATATGATGAGCGGGAGAAAAGCTGGCGTTTTTACTATTGGAGTACTAACGGGATATGAGAGTAGAGAAACGTTGTTAAAATACGGGGCTGACGTCGTCGTAGAAAGCGTCGCTTCTATACCAGAGTATCTAAAAAAGATGGAGTGTGAGAAGGGTGTTTCTAGCAATAGGTAATATAAACTATGATTATCTGTTATACTCTAAGGATCCTCCTAGAATTGATGGTAGGATTGAAGCTTACAAATTTCTAATCGAAGCGGGAGGTTCAGCTTGTAATTTTGCAGTTGCTGTAGTGAAACTAGGTGTAAAATGTAGAGTATTAGGGTGTATAGGCAGGGATGGAGAGTGGTTGATAAATAGGCTAAGAGAGAGAGGGGTTGATACATCAGAGATTATCTGGGTGAAAGAAGAGGTTAGCGGGCGGGTTTTTATAATAGTCGACGAAACGGGTAATAGGACGATGATAGCTTATAAGGGAGCAAATAGCCACCTTAAACCCGAAATTGTTGAAAACATAGAGATAGAGGTTTATGATCATATTCATTTAAGTGGGTGTGGGGTAAACATAGTAAAGAGAATGATAGATCTTAGAGATAAGGATAAACCTACTTTATCCTATGATCCCGGTTCTACTCTAGTGAAAAAAGATCCTCGAGGAATAATGGAAGTTCTAAGAAGTCTAGACTATTTGTTTGTGAATAAAGAAGAGTTCTATCATCTGCTGGAGAAAAATTATATCGAAGATCCGAAGAAAATCTTCGAGAACTCGGAAAAAATCAAATATATTTTTGTGAAACAAGGAAGTGTAGGCTCTACTGCGATTTCTAGAGAGGATAGTATTTTCTGTCCTGCTTTTAAAGTCGAAGTAGTGGATACGACGGGAGCTGGAGACGCCTTTAACGCAGGGGTTTTAGTGGGTTTAAAAAGAGGTTTGGACATTAAGGAGTCTCTCTTACTTGGAAACGCTGTAGCGGCGTTAAAGATTACAAAGGAAGGAGCTCAATCGATACCTGGTTTTAAAGAAGTAGTAGATTTTATAGAGAAACAGGGTTATAGAATTCGTTTGTCGAGGGCTGAAATTGATTAAAATTCAGATAATTTCATCCGAGAAATTCGTTCTTAAAGAAAAGGTTTTTGAGAACGCTATTGTGATCTTTATCTATAAAGGGGAAAGTCCTCACGGCATTTCTCTAAAAAACTTGGTTAGCTTCGTGAAGGAGAACCTACGCGGTAAGCAAGTAGTGATATATCCATGTTTTTCGAAAAAATGGAAACTCGGAAAAACAATCCTAGAAGTAGCGCTTAAACTCTATAAACTATTGGTCAAATCTAAGATTGAAGTTGAAATAATACGCCCCAGCTATGACAGGAGTTTTACTCTGATACCTTCTCTTAACCGTTATCTTATTCTCGAAGCAGAGATAAAATATAGTTAGCGGTGAAGAAATGCCGATTATAAGGCTATCAACGGGAATCAAGGAAATAGATAAAATGCTTTTTGGAGGAATTCCCCGAGGCTTCCTAGTAGCTGTAGTAGGCGAACCCGGCTGTGGCAAGACCATATTTTGTCTACACTTTATAGACGCAGGATTGAAGAGAGGGGAGAGGGGGATATTCGTAACGACAGAGGAGAGTAGAGAGTCTATTATAAGACAGGCAGAACAGTTTAACTTTAATTTTTCACAAGCGGCAAAAAACGGCGACTTGGTAATAATAGACGCGCTTATGAGAAAAAGAGACGACCCTCTTTCACTCATATCTCTAGACCCCGAAGAATTGGTTAGAAAAGTTATAGAAGTTAAGAAGAAGCTGGGCCACGGCCATGTTAGATTGATAATTGATAGTTTATCAGCGTTTTGGCTGGATAAGCCAGCTGTAGCGAGAAAATATTCCTATTTTATCAAAAAAGTGCTAACTCAATGGGACTTCACAATACTAGCAACTTCCCAATACGCTATCAGCACATCAGAAGCTTTCGGTTTTGGTATAGAACACATAGCCGATGGAATTATAAGATTTAGAAAAGCTGTTAGAGGCGGCATATTAAAGAGATATGTTCTTATAGAAAAAATGCGTCAAACCCCTCATGATCTCAGAATGTACGAAATAGATATAGTAAATGGAAGGGGTATCGTAGTTAAACAGCCTACAGTTTATCGTAAAGAAGATATAACACTGCCTGAGCACGTAAAGCAGAAGATCATTAATGCTAGAAAACTAAGAGAGCAAGAAATACCATGAAAATTCGAGTAAGTCTAAGCGACTTATACGTAAAAAAGGTATTGTTAAGAGAAGAACTTGGTAAGAAATTAGGGAAGGAGTCGATAGCTAAAGCCCTCAATGACTTTCACGCTAAGAGAAAACCAAGATCTTGCGGCTTAACTGTTCATAGTGTTATAGGCTGTTCTTACGCCTGTTCGTATTGCTATATACCAGATATGGGTTTCAGCAATACAATACCTAGGCCCTATGGATTAAATAAAGAAGAATTGCTCTACGCTCTTCTATCTAATCCCTATTTTTATCCAAGTTTAATGGGCACCTATCTTGCCTTCGGAAGTATAGGAGAGCCATTCCACCCTGTAGGCTTTGAAAAAACGCTAGAATATATGGATGGAATAGCACAAAATTTACAGAATCCGATACAAGCATCAACCAAGGCTTTTCTAAAAGAAAACGATGTAAAGCGTCTCGCGATATTTAAGAAATATCCGCTCAATATACTAGTCACTATTATTACAGTTAAGTACTTTAAAAAGCTGGAATCAGCAGCGCCTACCCCATTTAAAAGGTTTGAAACTATCGAGAATTTAAGAAATAATGGTTTATACCCGGTACTATTCTTTCGACCTGTAATTCCTGGGATAAATATCGATGAAGCTGAAGAAATATTTGTTGAGGCTAAAAATAGAGGAGCTATCGGTGTTATAATAGGCGGATTTAGAGTTTCAAAAAGAATTTTATATAATCTTAAACAAGCAGGTTTTCCGGTTTCTGAAATATTAAAAAGAGCTAGAGGGAAGGTTCTCGAGAGACAAGTGGAGATTTATACTAGAGATCTCAAAGAAGAGTTACTTAAGATGGCTAAAAATATAGGTTTAACGCCGTTTTTTTCAGCTTGTTGCGCTAACACATTTAACATAATGTTAACTTTAGGCAAGAGGATACCTTGTGCGGGTTTATGTTTTCTAAATAAATCCTTCTGCACGAACTGTCCCGTAAATTGTGCAAACATAGAAGTGGTCGTGGAGGAGGGAGAATTCGCTAGATCCTTTAAAAGGATATTGAGAATTGAGCCTAACGAAGTAAAAATAGAGAGACATACAATCAAAATTTACTTAAGTAAAAAAAGAAGTAGAATCTTTAGAAAAAGGGTATTAATTAGAGTTCTTGAAAGCATTTACCGCAAAAAGATAAAGATAGTACACTCATAGATTTCCATAAAAAATATTAGATACTCTTCTCCCTAATAGAAACGCCAAAGGTCGAGAATATGAGCATCAAAGTAGCTATTAATGGGTTCGGGAGGATAGGGAGAATCTTCTATAGAGCAGCCCTCAAAGACCCTGAATTCATGAAAAACTTTGAAATAGTGGCTGTAAACGACCTAGCGCCTCCAAACATGCTGGCGTATCTGTTAAAATACGATTCAGTACACGGAATTCTAAAAAACGAAATCTCGTGGAAGGAAAACGCGATAATAGTCGATGGTCACGAAATAAAGGCTTTTCAAATACCTGATCCTGCCAAGCTCCCCTGGAAAGAGCTTGGAATAGACATAGTTCTAGAATCCACGGGAAGGTTTAGAGATCGCCAGAGCGCATCCAAACATTTAGAAGCCGGAGCTAAAAGAGTAATAATCTCAGCACCGGCAAAGGAACCAGATATAACTGTTGTCATGGGAGTAAACCATGAGCTTTATGATCCGGAGAAACATTACATAATATCTAATGCCTCCTGTACGACCAACGCCCTAGCCCCCGTAGTAAAAGTGCTTTATGAGAATTTCGGATTCGTTAAAGGTTTCATGACCACGACGCACGCCTATACGAATGATCAGAGATTACTAGATTTAGTTCACAGGGACTTCAGAAGAGCACGCGCGGCTACACTATCGATAATTCCGACGACCACTGGAGCGGCTAAAGCCATAGGCCTTGTGATACCGGAACTTAAAGGGCGGCTTGACGGCGTAGCGTTAAGAGTTCCTGTCGCTGATGGATCAATAGTCGATCTAGTAGCTGAACTCGAAAAAGAAGTAACGAAGGAAGAGGTAAACGAAGCTTTCAAGAAGGCCGCTGAAGGCAATCTCAAAGGAATACTCGAGTATACTGAGGAGCCGATAGTGTCTATCGATATAATAGGCAATCCTCACTCAGCAATAGTCGACGGCCTTAGTACTAATGCTATAGGTAATATGGTCAAAGTCTTCGCTTGGTACGATAATGAATGGGGATTCAGCTGCAGACTAGTAGACTTAATGAAATATATAGCCGAAAAAGGGCTTTAAAGTAGTTTAATAGCTACAAACCAGATTTTCTTAGCTTTTTCAGCTTTTTTCTAAAATTAATGAGTCAATAAGTACTTTCATCGTCGGGTGGCTATTCTACAACGCTTTTTTCTCAGAGCGTTAAGGGCTATAAGACTAATTTTATTCTGGTGTCAATCTAGATGAACCTTACTTAGAAAATATGCATAGATGCATAAAATTGAGAATAAACAAAAGCGTTTATGTGTTGTGAGCATTAGCTCTAATTCTAGCAATTCTATGTGCGCGGTTTAAGTAGAATGAATTTAAGGGCGCATTATCATAATATCGTCTGAACAATCGGAGATTGTTTGGATATCTCCATTCTCTACACCATTTCTATGTCTTATTCTTTAGAAAAGTTGTAAAGGGCCGATACAATTTGTGGCTCAGCCCTGCACGGGTCTTTCATCGATCAATCCTTTCGAGCCTCATCATCTAAGCATTAAAATATCTCGGAGATTAATATATCTTGGTCGGTTATCGTGGCTGAGATTGCGGATTCAATATTGAGAGAAATAGCAGCAAAGATAGCTGGAGATATAGTGCTTTCTCCTAATCCGGGTAAAGCTATGAAAAGATGGCGCGAGACTTTCCGTATATCTCAGATAGAAATAGCCCAAAAAATGAAAGTTTCGTCATCAGTTATAAGCGATTATGAAAGCGGGCGTAGAAAATCACCGGGAGCTAGATTTATCAAAAAATTCGTTAACAGCTTAATAGAAGTGGATTTAGAACGAGGCAGAGAAGTCCTACCGAGCCTTTTGCGGATAATCCTCGGCGGAAGTAAGCTATACGAAGCAGTTATCGACATGAGAGAGTTTTTAAAGCCTATACCCATAGGAGATTTCTGTAACAGAATAAAAGCTGAGTTGGTTGTGAGCGCTGGAGCCGAATCTACTCTCATCTTCGGATATACAGTGGTCGATAGCATAAAGTTAGTCCTCGAGGTACCATCCTACGAGTATATAAGACTTTATGGAGCCACTACTCAAAGAGCGGCTATATTCACAAGAGTGACACTCGGGAGAAGCCCTATGGTAGCTATAAAAGCCATGCAGGCCGGTATGGGAGGATTAAGACCTGCTCTCGTAGTTATGCATGGTCCTACGCGTACAGATAGGCTAGCCGAGATTATAGCTAAAAAAGAAGGAATTCCGTTAGCTATTTCACGAGCTTCTTCTGTGGAAGAGTTGCTTGAGTTATTAAAGAAGATAAAGTAAGCTATTCTACCTGAATTCTATACATTCTATGTTTCTTAGGCAATCTTATCTCTAAAATGCAGCCTCTGAGCCTCGCCTTTGCCTTCTTCGCCTCTACAGGAGCAGGTAGAAGTATTTCTTTTCTATACATGTGATAGCTCGTTCTTCCATAAGTCACTAAGTCGCTAAACAAAGCTTTTTCGCTCATCTTCGCCTCGATTATCACTTTTTCCTCTGTTGCGACAATTTTCACGTCTTCTTTCTTCCTAACATATGGAAGATCTACTCTCACAATTACTTCTTCCGGAGTCTCCTCTACTTCGTGTAAAGGCTCTAGACATCTATGTTCAAAATCGAAGAGAGGTTTGAATAACTCTCTCTCTATTTCCCTTAAAGTTCTCTCTATCTCCTTATGCATCTTCCTTATCCTATCGAATATCCACTCCTCGCCCACTATATCACCTCCTATGCGTACATTAGCGGAACAGCATACTCATACTCTTTACTTGAGGCTTTAAGAGAATTGACGGTTCTCTGCATTAATTCCCTAAGTTTAAGCCTAATCTCTTCTTCCTGTTGCAGGAGGGGATCCACATTGATAGATACCCCCAACAATTTGCTTAATGCTTCTAAAGCCGCTGCCGCAGCTCCGGGATCCGGATAGTTAGCGTAGGACTCAGCTAAGAGTATTATAGCGGGAAGCTTTTTCTTCATACATTCCTTTAAAATACTAGCATAGACTCCAGCTATAAAACCGTTTTTAAACAGTTCTACCCCAACTTCCTTTAATTTCTCCTTATCCTTTTCGAGTATAGCCGCGCCATAGACTTTCGGCTTTTTTATATCTATCCTATTAGGAGCGGGTATCCCTCCTATCATAATTAGATTTTTAGCTTCTATCTCTTCAACAAGCGATGTTATCTTTTTAGCCAAGGGAGTAAACTGATTCGGCAGTATGGGTACCTCCGATATGAGAACTACTTTATCGCCGTCAGCATGAAGCCTTACAGGGGCTTTAGGCTTAGTATCATGGAACACGAGAATTGGAGGGAATTTGGGAGAATCGAGAAAAGCTACTTCTTCCATACTAAAGGTTTTAATCAGAAACGATGAAGAAATGGCACCAACAAGTCCTATATCCGGCAATCCGACTATCACAATGCCATTTTTAGGTAAAGAACCTATCTTCACTATCTCTATCTCCAAAATCTCACCCAGAGTACTTCCTCAAAGCTTCTACTACCGGGAGTGACCCCTTAATCAGGTATTCTACCAGAGCGCCTCCAGCCGTGCTCACGTAGCTAAATTTCTCCAGAAAGCCTAATTTCCTTGCCGCCGCTATAGTATGCCCTCCCCCTATGAGAGAAAACGCTTGAGATGATACTATGTGATCGAAGATTTTCTCGGTTCCCAAGCTGAAAGCCTTCTCTTCGAAAATGCCCATGGGACCATTCATAACGACAGTATTCGCTTCTTTAATTTTAGATGCGTAGAGGTCACAGGTCCTACTGCCAATATCCTTTATCAAGTATTTAGTTGGGAGAACCCCTACGTCTATCTCTTCTCTAGAACCAGAAGCGTCTACAGCCAAATCAACGGGTAGCAAAATTCGGTCTCCATATTTCTCCAACAGCTTCACAACTTTATCTTTTAAGTCTATGAATCCCTTTTTCTCTAAAATTTTAATGTTCTCAGAGCCTAGATCTACGCCTTGGGAATATAAGAATAGATTTGCCACTAATCCACCAGTTAAAATATAGTCAGCTATCCCCTGGCTTAGCACGGCGTAAGATAGATCTGCTGAATCTTCAGCCTTTGCGCCTCCAAGTATGTAGATACATGGATGCTCTGGGCTATTTCTTACCTTATATAAGACCTTTAGCTCTTGTTCCATAACACGCCCGGCTACGACTTCCTTAGCCACTGGCATAAAACCAACCATAGAGGCATGTGATCTATGAGCCGCTGCGAATGCATCTACGCAAAAGATGTCCATAAACGGAGCTAGTTCTCGAACCAGTTCGCTTTTAGCGTGCTCCTCAGGGGGGAGTTTCTTAGTTTCACCATCCCACATTCTCACATTTTCAAGTAACAGTACCTCGCCTTTTTCTAAGCTTTTAATAGCCTTTTTTGCTTTTTCGCCGAATATATCGTCTACAAATTTTACCGGATAGTGCAGTATTTCGCTGAGCCTTTTGGCGTGTTCTTTTAAACTTATGAAATCAGGCTCGCCTTTTCTACCTTGATGGGCTAAAAGTACAATTCTGGCTTTTCTCTCTATAAGCTCTTCTACAGTCTTAGAATGTGTTCTAATTCTGGCATCATCGAGCAGTTTCTTGGTGTGAGGATCTACTGGGCTGTTGAAGTCAACTCTTACAAAGACGCACTTACCCTCAACATCAACGTCATCGAGGGTTTTTATCCCTAATTCTTCAATCATAAACCCACCAAAATACTAGAGCGGAGGAACTAATATATAGATTATGTAATTTTTTCTCGTATGCGTGAAGAGAGTCGAAGGGCCGGGATTCTACTACACGGAGGCGCAGGGCGATACTCCATTGATGAGCGCCGGAAAAGAATTCTAGAAGACGCTATTAGAGAAGCTGTAATAACCGGCTTTAACCTTTTAGAGAACGGAGCTGTAGAGGCTGTTGCCGAAAGCGTTAGAGTAATGGAGGATAGCGGAGTATTTAACGCAGGATTGGGATCGGCCCTAACTCTCAGTGGGCGTGTTGAAATGGATGCTGGGATAATGGATGGTCGAAATCTATCTATCGGGGCTGTAGCGAATCTGCGTGGTATAAAAAATCCAATATTAGTAGCTAAGAAAGTTATGGAGGAAACTGACCACATTTTATTAGCCGGAGAAGGAGCTTACAAATTCGCCCGTATGATGGGATTCGAGGATTCTACTAATAAACTGATAACGGAGGATAAAAAGAGAAAACATAGAGAAATCGTGGATAAATGGCTTAAAGGAGAAATCTACAAGAAGTTCTCTAAGTTAAAAAGATTCTTCGATCAAAACGCCGACAAGATAATGGGAACGGTAGGTGCAGTTGCTCTCGATTATGAAGGTAATTTAGCAGCTGCAGTTTCGACCGGAGGTATACATGTAAAACTGGAAGGTAGAGTGGGAGATTCTCCTCTTCCAGGCGCAGGGTTTTATGCTCACAAATATGCGGCAGCGGTAGCGACGGGAATAGGAGAATACATTGCAAGACTTTTGCTATCTAAATATGCTTGTGATTTAGTGGAGAGAGGCAAAACGGCTGGAGAAGCCGCAATTGAAGCTATAAAATATATAACATCTATGTTTGGAGAAAATACGGCTGGTATAATAGTTATAGATTATAGAGGACGAATAGGGGCAGACTTCAATACTAAGGGGATGTTGAGAGCGTACTTGGGAGAGGGTTTAACAAAACCGCTGATCGCAATTTATAGAGAAAATATTCTCTAGTTCGGAATAATGCGCGTTCCAGCGTGTCCTTCAATAGCATCCCTAACTTTTTCCAACTTAGCTATTACGGCAGGCTTACCCGTAGATTCGACAAATCTAATGCACGCCAGAACTTTAGGACCCATGCTGCCCGGCGGAAAATGCCTTGCTCTATAATACTTCCGCATTTCATCAACTGTTACTTCTTCCAGGAAATATTGTCGTGGAGTACCATAGTGAATCGCTGCGCCCTCGACGTCTGTCAGTATAACTAACATATCGGCATTTAATTCTATGGCGAGCAAAGAACTGGCCAGGTCTTTATCGATAACAGCTTCCACGCCTACAAATTTTCCGTTCTTGTAGATAACCGGTATCCCTCCTCCTCCCGCGCATATAACTATGATGTTTTCCAGTAGTAAAGCTTTAATCGAATTTATTTCAACGATTTTCTGGGGTGAAGGCGAAGGTACTATTCTCCTCCAACCTTTACCGGCCTGATACGCCATAGACCAGCCCTTTTCCTTAGTTAAACGCTTTGCCTCTACTTCACTATAGTAAGGTCCTATAGGCTTTGTGGGATTTTTGAAAGCAGGATCGTTAGGGTCCACTAGTACTTGAGTTAAAAGAGTTACAACGTTCTTCTCTAATCCTGTCTCCTTTAAGAAACTGGCAAGTTCCTGTTGGATGAGGTAGCCTATCATTCCTTGGCTCATTGCACCACAGACATCAAGCGGCATAGGCGGTACGCGTTTAGAAGCTAGTTCTTGCTGAAGATATATGTTTCCTACTTGTGGTCCATTGCCAT
>Ga0164311_10000477_pt1 | contig 17548 bp, 11 predicted proteins | sample GuaBasSedimGuay2_FD_121796 | JGI IMG/M metagenome (GOLD analysis project Ga0164311, IMG submission 121796) | Subseafloor sediment microbial communities from Guaymas Basin, Gulf of California, Mexico - Guay2, Core 4569-9, 9-12 cm | ecosystem: Environmental > Aquatic > Marine > Hydrothermal vents... | reverse complement strand
TTCAAGCAGTGTCGAAGATGCTACCAGTCTCTCCAACCGAGCCACTTCCTCTCGTAAACTCTCGATCTGGCGGCGCATATGCAGGATGATCTCAACGCCGGCCAGGTTGACCCCCAGATCGGTAAGGCGGCGGATGCGGCGCAGTTCGGCCAGATCGGCTTCGGTCAGCACCTCGCTCACCAACCCTAGTCGGATGTAGCGACGGACGGTGCTCGGCGACAGCCCTGTCCGGCGGGCGGCGACGGCGATTGTGATACAGGCAGTTTGTTCTCGCGTGGTCATCATAATGCGCTACTATCCTCCTCCGTAAAGCAAGTTGGCAACTTGCCCTGCCTCACGAAATGCATCGCAGTTCCTCGAACAGTTCTCGCTGGCGCGGGGTGAGATGCGTCGGCAGCCGCACGTCCACCTTGGCGTACAGGTCACCGTGCTGCTCAGGCTGCCGCAAGCGGGGCATACCCTTGCCTCGCAGACGGAAGACGCGCCCGTTCTGCGTGCCAGGTGGGATGGTGAGCATCACGGCCCCGTTCAGCGTCGGCACCCGAACCTTGCCACCGAGGATTGCTGTGTAGAGGTCCACCGGCACCGTCACGTACAGGTCGTCGCCCCGGCGCTCAAACTGAGGGTCGGGCCGCACTTTGACGCGCAGGTACAGATCGCCGGCCTCCCCGCCGGCCGCGCCTGGGCCACCCTCGCCGGCAATGCGGACGCGGGTGCCGGTGCGCGCTCCGGGTGGGATCTTCACCTCCAGACGGCGGCCATCCTTTTGGAGGATGCGCGTGGTGCCCTGGTAGGCCTCCCGCAGGCTGATCTCGACCTCCTGCTCGTAGTCCTGCCCACGCTGAGGGCGGACGCGATACTCGAAGCCCCCCGGCGCGGCTCCCATCCCACCGAAGATCTGGCTGAAGAAGTCGGAGAACGGGCTGCCCTCTCCGAAGAGGTCCTGCAGGTCCTCCGGCGTGCCGTAGCGCACGTAGACGCGCTGCCCTCCGGGGGCCGTGGAGACCCACCGGCTCCAGTCGAAGTCACCCGGCCGGCCTCCAGCCTGCTGCCAGCGATACCACTCGGCCCCCAGTTGGTCGTACTTGCGCCGCTTCTCCGGATCGGAGAGCACCTCGTAAGCCTCGTTGATCTCCTTGAAGCGCTCCTCGGCCTGGGGGTCGCCTGGGTTGACGTCTGGATGGTACTTGCGAGCGAGCCGGCGGAAGGCACGCTTGATCTCCTTTTCGTCGGCGTCTTTACTAACTCCCAGGATCTTGTAGTAGTCCTTGTATTCCATCGGTCTAGTGCGTGTTGCGTATTGTGGGTTGCGTGGTTAGGTGGCGACGATGACGCGGGCAGGGCGCAGGAGACGATCTCCCAAGCGGTAGCCCGATTGCACCACCTCGACCACGGTGTCCGGCTCGGCGTCAGCATCCTGATGGGAAATGGTGCCTACCGCCTCGTGCCACGCCGGATCGAAAGCCCCTCCTTTGGCCTGAATGGGCTTCACGCCCTCCTGATCCAGAAGTTGCATCAGGCTCCGGTACGTCAGATCCACTCCCCGTCGGAGGTCTTCGGCATCCGCTCCGTCGGCGTTCAACGCCCGCTCCAGGTCATCGGCCACCTGCAGGAAGGCGCGCAGTAGCCGTTCCCGGTCGGCGGCGATGCGCTCCTCGGCCAGCCGCTGCTGCCGCTTACGGAAGTTCTCCATCTCGGCCTGGAGGCGCAGCGCCCGGTCGCGCCATACCTCCAGGCTCTCCTCCTCCGCCGCCTCCTCTTTTGCCGCCTCTTGCACCTCCGACTCGGGCCGGGGCGTGGCCGGTTCCGGCTGTGCGGTGACCGCAGTTGGCTCTGGTGGCGCAGGGGCTACGGATGGCTCCATCGGCGTCACCGCCTCTCGATCCATCACGGGCGGAACGGCGTCGGCAACCACCGGAGCGCCTGCCGACCCTGCTCCCGTCCGCTCCGAAACGACCGAGGGCTTAATGCGGATTGGTACTCTCACTCTGGTCTGCATACTCTGTCCTCTCGGCATCGTGTTACTCAGGGCCGTAGGGGCGCGGTAACCGCGCCCCTACGGACTACAAAGTGGGGCAAATTGGCAATTTACCCTACACCTCGTGGAACTCGCCCTCGACCACTTCCTCGTCTCCACCACCTCCAGGCGTCGGCCCGGCACCAGGCCCATGGGCTCCGGCCTGCGGCCCACCCGCCGCCTGCTGCTGCGCGTACATCTGCTGCCCGATGGCGTAACTGGCCTGCTGCAACTGCTCGATCAGTTGCCGGATGCGGGCCGTATCGTCTCCCTCCTTCGCCCGCTTCAAGTCCTCGATGATGCCCTCGATGCGCCCCCGGTCGGAGGCAGACACCTTGTCGCCCAGTTCGCGTAACATTTTCTCCATTTGGTAGATCAGCGCGTCGGCGGTGTTGCGGGCCTCCACCAGTTCCTTGCGCCGCCGGTCCTCCGCCTCGTGGCGCTTCGCCTCCTGCACCAGCCGCTCCACCTCCTCCTTGCTCAGGTTCGTGGAGGCGGTAATGGTGATCTTCTGCTCCTTGCCGGTGGCTTTGTCCTTCGCCGAGACGTTCAGGATGCCGTTGGCGTCAATGTCGAACGTGACCTCGATCTGCGGCACGCCTCGCGGCGCGGGTGGGATGCCCTCCAGGTTGAACCGCCCCAGGCTCATATTGTCGGCGGCCATAGGCCGCTCGCCCTGTAGGACGTGGACCGTGACGGCGGTCTGACCATCCTCGGCGGTGGTGAAAGTCTCGCTCTTGCGCACCGGGATGGTGGTGTTGCGCTCGATGAGCGGCGTCATCACCCCACCCAGCGTCTCCACACCCAGCGTCAGCGGCGTCACGTCCAGCAGCAGCACGTCCTTCACCTCGCCGCCCAGCACGCCCGCCTGGATGGCCGCGCCGACGGCCACCACCTCGTCGGGGTTGACTCCCTTGTGGGGCTCCTTACCACCGGTCAGTTCGCGCACCAGATTTTGAATCATCGGCATGCGCGTCGCACCGCCGACCAGTACCACCTCGTCCAGATCGGCAGGCGTAAGTTTAGCGTCGCGCAGAGCCTGCTCGAAGGGGCCTCGGCATCGCTCTACCAGGTCCTCGGTCAATTGCTCCAGTTTAGCACGTGTCAGCTTCATCTGCAAGTGCTTGGGGCCGGAGGCGTCGGCGGTGATGAAGGGCAGGTTGATCTCCGTCTCCAGCACAGTGGAGAGTTCGATCTTGGCCTTCTCGGCCGCCTCCTTCAGACGCTGCAACGCCTGGCGATCCTCGCGCAGGTCAATTCCCTGCTCTTTCTTGAACTCGTCGGCGATGTAGTCCACGACGCGCCGGTCCCAGTCGTCGCCTCCGAGGAACGTATCGCCGCTGGTGGCCCGCACCTCAACGACACCCTCACCCACGTCCAGGATGGAGACGTCGAAGGTGCCGCCGCCCAGGTCGAAGACCAGGATCGTCTCGTCCTTCTTCTTGTCCAGGCCGTAGGCCAGGCTGGAGGCGGTCGGCTCGTTGATGATGCGCAGCACCTCCAGGCCGGCGATCTGGCCGGCGTCCTTCGTCGCCTGGCGCTGGCTATCGTTGAAGTAGGCCGGCACGGTGATGACCGCCTGGGTAACCTCCTCACCCAGGTAGGCCTCGGCATCCTGCTTCAGTTTGCGCAGGATCATCGCCGAGATCTCCTGCGGCGTATACTCCTTGCCCGTCGCCGGGATGTAGACCCGTGCATCGCCGGCCGGCCCGCGCACGATCTTGTAAGGCAGAACCTTGCGCGCCTTCTCGACCTCGGGGTCATCGTACCGCCGCCCCATCAGCCGCTTGATGGAGAAGATCGTGTTCTCCGAGTTAACGATGGCTTGGCGGCGGGCCATCTGCCCCACCAGCCGCTCACCGCTCTTGGTGAAGGCGACGACCGAAGGGCACAACCGGCCGCCTTCGGCGGTCGGGATCACCACCGGCTCGCCTCCCTCCATCACGGCAACTACCGAGTTGGTCGTACCCAAGTCAATTCCAATAATCTTTCCCATTTGCTTCCTCCTGCGTATCCACACTCTTGATCTTCATTACAAAAATCTATGTCCGATTCACTTCTTACCCAATTTGGGCAGACTGATCTTAGGCAACGCCTTCTGTACTTTGATTTTGATAGTCTCCAGCACGCTCTCAGCCTTGGGGATGGTGATGGTCAGGATACCGTTCTCCAGTTCGGCCTTGGCCTTCTTACCCTTGACCTCGAAGGGCAGGCGCAGGCTGCGCTGCCAGGCCCCGTAACGCCGTTCGCGGATGTACCAGCCGAACTCATTGCGCTCCTCCTCGGCCTTCGCCTCGGCCTTAATCGTCAGCACGTCACCCCGAATCTGCACGTCAATGTCGTCTTCAGAGACGCCCGGGAGCGCCGCCTTGACCACGAGCGCGTCGTCGGTCTCGTACATATCCACGGCCAGCGTATCGGCCGCCCACCCCCAACGCGGGGTCAGAACGAAAGCGTCCTCGAACAGCCGATCCATCGCATCGTGCAAAGCGATCATTTCGCGATATGGATCCCAACGTACCAATGCTCTCATCTTGCTCACCTCCTGAGAGAGAATCCCCATCAACACAGGGCGTATTCCGTCCCGAATATACCCTACCTGCATCAGAAATAGATAAGAGCAGCATCAGCGTTTCATTAGATTATGCCCACAAACGGGCTCTTTTGGTTGTAGAGTAGACCAAAACAGAGTATAATCCATTTGTCAGGCACCAAGGTGAAAGAATAACTTCCCGCCCGCAACAAGTTGCGGCCTCCGGAGCCCCCTAAGCAGGCGTAGGGCGGTTTTGCTAACCGCCGCTTTTCGAGAAGATACGTTCAGGCCATTCCGCAACAAGTTGCGGCCTCCGGAGCCCCTCAAGCGGGCGAAAATGGACGCCCGAACTTGTTCGGGTTGCCCCGGTGAACCCCGAGTGAGCACGCGATGACCGTTAACGGGCGCAGGAAAACCATCAATCGGCGCAAATTTCTCAAAGGATCGGCGGCGCTGGGCATCACTGCCATCACTCAGCATATGCTGGGTGATATGATTTCACCGGCGCAGGCTGCCGGTATGAATGGAGACCCTGAGACAACGATTGTACCTGAAAAGGCGGCTGCTGACGCCCTCGATCATCACGTCTATCTCCCTCTCATCTCCAGCCAGCAGATTTTGGCTCATGGCCCCTCCAAACTTGGCCTGCACACGATACACCCCAACAATGCGGTCGGGTTCGTGCAGGGTGTACACGAAGCCGGCGCACACGTGGCGTTGATGAAGGCGCTCAACGAGTTCGGGTACCTGCGAGAGGTGAAGGAAATCTCACCCGAGACGGTCACCGTCGCTCGTTGGGGGGAACCGCAGACGGTTGACCCCGGCGGCAACCCGGCGGATAAAGCGGCTGATATGATGAGCCAGCACATGCCACACTGGGAGTATGAGAGGGACGTCGTGGACTATTGGGAAATACTGAACGAGAATGACCCACCCACCGTGGAGGGGCACATCTGGCTGGCGCAATTCTTCATTGAGACAATGAACATCGCTGAGGACAACGACTACAGACTGGCACTCTTCTCCTACAGCACCGGCGTGCCCAAGTGGCACGAATGGGAGGCTATCGTGGAGACGGGGGTCTTTGCGCGGGCAAAAGCGGGAGGCCACATCCTGGCATTGCACGAGTACAACTGGCCGGTTATGAACTACCGCTGGGGTGAGCCTCTGGAGGATCAGCCTCCCTATGAGGATCGAGGAGTCCTGACCGGGCGCTATCGCCACCTCTACCGCGACTTTCTCATCCCGCGCGACGAGGTCATCCCGCTGGTGATCACCGAATGTGGCCTGGATGCGGTGCTATGGGAACCAGGCCAGCCTATGAACCACTGGCAAGAGCGGTTCGTGGGGGAGATGATCTGGTATGACACCAGATTGCGCGAGGACGATTACGTCATCGGCGCGGCAATGTTCGCCATCGGCACTACTCCCACCTGGAGGAAGTACGACTACGAAGAACTACTGCCCGATTTCCACGACTACATCGTTTCGCTCAAGGACGCCTGAGCGCGGTTGGCGCATTCCCTCGCATTCTCAGCAGCGACACCCCGCTCTACGTCAACGAACTGGCCCACATCCGCGCAGTCACCTGCCATTTCACCTGCCATTGGTAATGCGCTTATCCTCCTCCGACCATACGGTCACGCCGTGCCGCCGCAGGAGCGCCGCCGTCACCCCCCGACCCGCTACCAGTCGCCTGCTGTGCGTGCCGTCGTAGATACAGGTGCTGCCGCAGGATGGGCTGCGCTGTTTGAGGATGGCTGCAGTTATGCCATACCGCCGCGCCGTCGCCAGCGCGCACTCCGCCCCGCGCAGGTAGGCTGCGGTCACGTCCTCTCCCGCGACCGTCACCACCCGCGCTTACAAAAGAGGGGAGGCTATGAAAAGCCTCCCCGCCTTTCGATACCGCGCCTCCTACGGCAGCACAACGACGCTCCAGTTATCGTATTCCGGCTTAGAGGGTGTGAAGCCCTCGTAGAGCGTACAGCCCACGCCGAAATACCGGTTGGCCCCAAAGGTCGAATCCTTCCAACTACCCAACTCAACGCCATTGACGTAGACGGTGATCCATTTGTTCTCCCGTCGAATCTTCCAGTGGTTCCAGTACGCTGTTGAAAACCTCCGTTTTTCGCAATGGATATCTGAACTGTCCACCCAACCCTGCAAGTACGTCGTCACACCGCCAACGCGCTTGACCAGAGAGTATGAGCAGATATAGGGGGTCACCGAATCATTGATCCGCACCTGGAGGGCATAGTAGTTCTCAAACGAACTATCGGCGCCAAAGAATATCTGGTAGGTAGCGAAGTAAGCGGCATCCCACCAGCGGGCGTCCACCTCGATCTCATAGTTTGCCGAGGGTATCGCCACACCTGGCCCGAATTGCGCGTACGGCGGGCTGGGGCTGCTTCTGCGGGCGATAAAGTAGCCGTTACCATCCGTAGGGCGAGGTGACCCGTCGCCTGGATCCGGAGGATCGGGATCCACCTCGTAGAAAGCCCAGCGCGTCTTCCCAACCAGCGAAGGCCATCCGCTGTTGATATCGCTGAAATCGTCGAAGTAGTTGAAGAGGACAGTAACGGACTCGACATTACTCCACGGGCCCTGGCCCCAGCAGTCATCGTCGTCAGCACGCACGCGGTAGTAGAAGGTGCCGTATGACGAGACCTTCTGGATGACTTGAGAAGTCCCCGTGGTCTGCCATTCCTGCGTGATGGTGGTAAAGTCGGCGTCTGTTGATTCCTGAAGCACGTACTGGTCAACCGGGATGGAGGCCTCCGACCAACTGACGGTGTAAGAGTTATTCTCATCGGGGTCGGGGATGTCGTTCAAGACAAGCGTGGGAGGAGAGACGTTGACGCTTTTCACGTTGCTCCACGGACCCTGGCCCCAGCAGTCATCGTCATCGGCACGCACGCGATAGTAGAAGGTGCCATACGACGAACAATTCTGTACCTGCTGGGAAGTGTCAGTGGTCTGCCACTCCCGGGTGACGGTGGTAAAGTCGGCGTCTGTTGACTCCTGAAGCACGTATCGGTCAACCGGGAGAGAAGAGGCCGACCAACTGATGTTATAGGAAAGGCCAGCACCCGGGGTGGGAATGTCGTTCAAGTCAGGCGGGTCAGGAGGAGAGGCTTGGCCTTGCTCCACGTTGCTCCACGGGCCCTGGCCCCAGTCACTGGCTTTATCCGCACGCACCCGGTAGTAGTAGGCACAGTAGGCGTCTTGGATGTACTGCGAGGTTTGCTGAGTGGTCCACGACTGTTCAACGGTGGAGAAGTCGGAGGTGCGAGCCTGCTGGAGCACGTAATAGTCAACGGGCACGCCGACATCCTGCCAGGATACGGTGTAGGAGCGATTAACCGGCGTCGGGATGGGGTCCAGGACAGGGGCGGGCGGGTAGTTGTGGAAGAAGACGGGGAAGTACCAGACGAACCGGGTCACCGCCTCGGCAGGGGCGGCGGCCAACACCAGTGCCCCCGTACCGGTGATCTCGGCTGTATTGGTAAAGCGCGTGTTCTCGTCCAGGGTGGACTCGATCTGGGCAACAAAGGTCACGATAGCCGCTTCCGATGGTGCCAGTGAGCCGGTCCAGGTGATGACGTCACCCGCTACCCCCCAACTCCCCGTTGTGGCATCGAGGCCAGCGGCGTAATTCACTTCCGAGGGCAACACATCGGTCATCCAGGCCGTCTCCACAGGGCCATCACCCGTGTTGGTGATGTACACAGTGTAGGTCAGGTACTCGCCGGGGCGGGCGGAGTCCGGATAGACGGATTTGGAGGCCTCCAGGTGGCCATAGCGCCGATGCACGTAAGTTCCAACCGATCGCGTGAACGACTGGAAGGGGGCAACGATCTCGGCGGTGTTGGTGATCCAGCCATCGTAGGGCAGGTCGGGGGAGATCTGGGCACTGAAGCGCAATCGGATCAGTTGGCCGACTCCCATATCGTGGGTCCAGGTGATCACTCCATTCGCAAAACCGGCGCTACCCAAAGGAGGAGAGACATCCAGGCTACCGGGAATGTAGGTCAATTCTGCCGGAAGAGCATCCGTAAGCCAGGTCTCAGGCACCGGGAAGTCGCCATCATTATAGATTTGGATAGTGTAAGTCAACACATCGCCCGGCTCAGCCGTATCTGAGGAGACGGACTTGTAGGTAAGCGCGTTGTCCAGGTCACCCACCTGGGCCACAACCAGCGTCGTCGCCGCATCTTCGATCAGTTCACCGGTGCCGGTGACTTGGGCCGTGTTGACGACCTCGGCGTAGGTGATCTCGGAGGAGATTTGGGCGCTGAAGGTAATGATGGCTCTCTGACCAAAGCCAGCCATCGTGGCGGTCCAGGTGATCACCCCGTCTGCAAAACCAGCACTACCGGGTCCAAAGAGATGGAGGGTGTCGGTGATGTAAGTCAGTTCGGCTGGCAAGGTATCGGTGAGCCAGGCATCTGCTGGTTCGTCCCCACTGTTCTCGACTGCGATGGTGTAGACCAGCGTATCGCCCGGCGCAGCTAGGGCTGTGTTCACGTCCTTCCGCACCTCCAGGTGCGCTGCCGTGATCCTCACCGCTGGCTGGGCCAGGGCCTGAAAACGGGAGAGTAAGAGCGACAGACCTGCCGTGAGCAGTAGCCCTGCCAGCAACACCCACGCCAGCCGCCGCATACGAGCCTTCTTATCGGTCTTCACATCCACACTCCTTTCGCTGGGCCGCGAAGCATCAAAAACGGCACCTGATCCTGCAATATATGTTCCAGGCCGAACAAGGACGCCTGGAACAAGGTTGATTTTACTATGGGGTCAGGCTTTTGTCAATGCTACGCCTAGTACACCACGACCTCCTGCAACAGCAGCCGGTCACCGAGAGAAGCACCGTCCCTGGCGACGACGGGCAGCCGCTCCATCGTCTGCGGGTCGTACAGGCCGACCTCCAGCCAGTAGGAGCCTGGCTGTGCGTCCTGGCCGACAGGGAAGCGGTAGACCTGGGCGATGACGGCCCCCGGCTCCCAGTGCCACGGAGGCACGTCAAACCCGTCGTACTGTCCCACGATGTGGCTCTGACCGTCAATCAGATGGGCAAAACTGGAGAGGGGCCCGTAGACCGGACCACGAACGCGCCAGTAGACGGCGAGGTGTACTTCCTGACCGGGAGACAGCCGGTCGTCGGCCAGTTCGTAGCCCAGGAATGTGGCCGCCTCTCCAAAGCGAGCCGGCAGAGGAACAACAGGCTGTTGCGCCTCCAGGTCGGCGAACACCGTTGACCGGGCGGTGATCTCCGCCAGTTCCCGCTCCACCCACGGCCCGCCCTCCACCTGGTAGATACGATATGCTGGCTCTCTCGCCTGGTCCGGTACCTCCCCTTCAAGCACAACAGTTGCCCCGCTCATCCAGTGTGCAAAGAGCACCGGGTCAGGGGTGACGAAATCGGCGATGAGGTAGCGTCGAACGCCGTCGTCAGGAGGCAGAATCAGCGCCCGGCTCGCGTCGAACCAGCGCGGCTCGCTCTCCTCGTGTCTCAGGATGCGCCGTGCCAGCAGGAGGTGTCGGTCGTCCGGGAACGGCTCGGAGATCCAGAGGGGGCCTTCGAGATCGCTGCGATTGAGGGCCTGGAATGCCTCGGTGAGGGAAGCCTGATAGATCTCACGCACCTGCGGCTGGACGGGCCAGACGATGAAGATGGCACGGAAGGTGGAGAGACCACTCAGGGCGAGAATGATCGCCAGTAGAAACCCGGTTTTGGGGAAAAAATTGGGTTTCTCGACCCAGTCCCATACCGCCACCGCGCCGATGCCGACGAATGTCACGGCGGCCGGCAACGCGCCGATGGCCCGCACGAAACTGGGCGCGTCAGGAGTAAGCATTGAGGGAGCCAATCCTAGCAGCAGCCAGAGGAGGAGCAGGAAATATCGTGGCTGCCGCCAACGAACCACACTCACCGACAGGCCCAGGAACGCAAGGACGCCCAACACGGGGCCGAAGGCCGGTCGGCCAGAGACGTTGTAGCGCCAGTTGGGATCGCCCGTCAGGGTGAACATTCCCAGGGTGTTCACCGTCTGTCTGATGAGAGGGGTCAGGTTCCCTGCCCGCAGTTCTTCGACAACACCGCTTAATTGTCTCATCCGGGCCTCGGGAGCGCCGGGATGGACTTTCATCTCATATACGAACGGGGCTGCTACAGCCGCTGCCAGACCCAGGGCCACCAACGCGATGCGCCACAACTGTTCGGCGCGGATCAAGCGTACCAACGCCAGGTAAGCCAGCAGAACAGGCAGCAGGATAAAGAGGCCACGGGCTGCCGTAAAGGTGTACCAGGTTAGGCCCATCATCCCTCCCCCTAGCGCCAGCCAGCCCCAGCGCACAGTTCTCACTCGACATACCCCTGACGCGCCGCCCAGGTCGAGACCACGCCAGAGAAAATACACGGCGGCCACGAACGCCAGTGGGAGCGTGATGCCGCGCAGGGCCACGCGGCTGAAGAACACGGGCCACCAGGTCACGGCCAGCACTCCACTGGTGACGAGGGCGACGCGCCGCCCGAAGAGGCGACGGGCCAGAAGATGCACCAGCGGGATAAGGAGCAGACCGGCGAAACGGGTCACGAGCCGCGCACCGAACGGTGTGAAGCCCAGGACAGGCATCACCAGCGCCAGGAGGTACATAAAAAGCGGCTCGGCGCTGTAACTGACAGTCCAGTGGATGGGGCGCTCTCCCTCGACGATGTGTTCTCCCAGGTCCATCATGCGCAGTTCATCGTGGGAGGGGCCGGGTGGCACGGTGTCAGGGCAGTAGAAGCGGAAGAAGGCGGCGATGAGGAGGAGTATTATGAACAGCGCCAGTTCGACACGGTGGGGTGTGAAACGTGAAACGTCAAACGTCAAACGTGATTTCATTGGGCGGATACCCGGTAGACGAATAAGGAGTAGCCAATTCGGTCATCGGGGAGACGGACACGGAACCAGGCGAAGATGTCGTGATCGGGAAAGATGACCCCCACCAGGTTGGTGACGCTGATGACGTAGATGCCCGGTTCGGGCTGTTGCCGATTGAAGGGGGGACTTTCCCACAGGGAGAAGCCGTGGGGGACGCCGGGCAGCAGGTCATAGACGATGCCGTAGGCTTCGGGTCGGGCGCTCCCAAACCAACTGAGCCGCACACGCTCGATCCCCTTCCGCTCCATCCAGGCTCGCAATCCTTTCAGGTCCTGCCCCCAGTCAATGTTGGAATCCACCAGGATGCGCCAGCCGTTCTCCGGCCCGCCGCCGATGGGGTTGAAATAGGCCAGGAAGTGGGGATAGATGGATAGAGTGCTGAAGGCAAGTGCAACGACGAGAACTACAGAGAGATAGCAAGCGATGCGAGGAGCAGGAAGCAAGAAGCAAGAAGCCGGAAGCGGGAAGCGGGAAGATGGTGTAGCCAGACGACTTATGTGGACGGCGAGGAAGGGGAGGATGGGCAGGAGATGGCGGTAGCCAATATTGAGGCTGCTGGTCATCGAGACGAGGAAGTAGGCCACGGGGGGAAGAAGCAGAAATAGGTCGTCGCGCTGGAGACGGCGCAGTGCCAACCAGGTTGCTGGCAGAAGTGCGATCAGCGTCGCCAGCGGTGTCTTGACGGCGAAAGCGACGGGGAAGTAGTACCACCAGCCGCCGGTGCGGATCTGCCCCAATAAGTAGCCGGGCCGCCCGTTGGCGGCGAAGTTCAGCACCGCCCGTATACCCCGGACATAGGGCGGAGCCGGCACTGGAGGACCTCCCTCCTCTAGCGGTCCCACCTGGAAGCAGTAGGTGGCCCACACCACCAACAGCCCCAGTAGCGTCACCACGAGCACGAGCGCCACGCGGCCCGATAGACGGCGAGCCCGACCCGGCCCACCGGCGACTCCATCGAGTAAGACCGCCAACGCCAAGATGGGGCCGAATAGAAGCGCGGAGAGTTTGGCAGCGAAGGCCAACCCCAGCGCCAGCCCGGCCACCAGGATGCGTGGTGGGGATGGCCGACGGATTGCTCGCCAGAGAACATAGGCAGCCAGGAAGACGAAGAACGTCCCTCCCACGTCGGTGGTAGATAGCCGCTCGTGGGCCAGGACGTTGGGATCGAGGACGCAGAAAACCGTGGCTAGCAGTCCACTCCAAGGGCCGAACCGCGCACTGGCCCAGCGGAAGACGAGAGCCGCCAGCATCAGGCCCAGACCGATAATGGGGAGACGGGCCAGGAAGACAATCTGCTCCGCGTTGGAATTGACCTCCCAGAGGAACAGATCGGCGAAGTGATACCACTCCCCTGCCTCCCACCAGACAGTGTCTAGCGGCAGACGGAGGTCAAGCAAAAGGTGGGCGGGAAGAGCACTGAGAACGTTGACCAGGGGCGGATGCTCGACGCTCAGGCGGGGGTCGCCGGTGCCCAGGTAAGCCGCACCCCGGGCGATGTGGTTCTGTTCGTCCATCGTCGGCGACTTTTGGATTGCACTGGTAAGGGCCAGGCCATAGGACAGCACAAGGAGACCGACAACCAGCCAGCGTGGGTTATGCTTACGAAACATCAAGGTCTCTTTCTTCCCCGGTCGTTTCATCGTCTTGATCCATAAGTAAGAATAACAGCAAACGGTCAGTTGTCAAGACAGGCAGCCGGACACCGGTCGCCGTCTCGTATACTCCCATTTGAAAGGGGTACTGGCCGGGGGGAAGATCTGCGGGGAGGTGAATGATGTGTTTCTGCACGATCAGGTCGCCGCTGGCCCACCCGTGTGGCGGGCTGCCCAATCCGTCGTGCTGAGCGATGGGCGCGGCAGATTCCCCCAGCAGGTGCACGAAGATTTTGAGCGGCATCGAGGGAGGCTCCTCGACGCGCCAATAGGTTAGCAGAATGATGGAGTCATCGGTGGGAGAGACCCGCCCCAATCGCTCATAGCCCAGGAAGGCCAGGTGCCCGCCGAATGAGACGGGGAGCACGACCGGCGTGCCGTCGGGCAAGGCGACCATGGTCTCCAGCCCCGGCAAATCCCGGTACAAAGCCGCACCGTCGGTTAAACGATAGGTGGTGAAGGATGGGGCCGTCTCCGCTATCGCTCCCCACCTCAGCAGCCGCTCCCGCAGGTCGGCATCGAAGGGAACGACCTGGGGGACAAAGAGCCGGGCATCGCGCCCAGCGGGGACAACGAGCGTCTCACGGGTGTCGCACAGGCGGACATCATGGACGTCCCGCCGGGCAGCCAATTCCAGGCTGGGACCATCCATAGTGTGCACGGACAGGCCGGCGACGGCGACAGATGTCCCGGGGGACAGTCCGTCCAGCCGGTGGGCGACAGCGGTCAGGTCGGTCTGATAGTCGAAGCGGACAACGGAGTTGATGGGCCAGCGGAGGAAGTAGTCACGGACGGTGAGGAAGAGGCAGGAGGCAAGAGTCAAAATGACAAATGACAAGTGACAAATGACCAAGCCCCAAGTCCCAAGTCCCAAATCCCAATTGAGGCGGTGAAGGATTTCGGTCAGGGAGATGGCAGGGAAGACGAAGACGACGACGAGGCCGAGGATGTCACGGATGGAACTGGGGGCGACGGAGGTGACAATGCTGGGGATGAGTGAGCCGATCAGCCATAGGAGCAGGAATCCGTAGCGGGGGTCGCGCCAGCGGAGAAGCGCGATGAGCAATCCGGTGTAGAAAAGCACCGCGCTGATTGGATCGGCGAAGACGGGGCGGCCGGGGAGGTTCTGGCGCGGCCAGGGGTCACCGGCGAAGGTGAAGAACTTGAGATTGGCGATGAGGTTCTGCCACACCAGCGACAGGTCTCCCACCAGCAGCCGGTCGAGTGGCTCGCGCACCTCCGCGATACGATACTCGGCGCCGGGGTGCGTCGCCAGCCAGACGACAAGCGGCGCGGAGACAAAGGCGGCGACGGCGAACATCAGCAGAATACCGCGCCACAGTCGGCGCACTCGATGGAAGCGGACGGCGGAAAGGTAGACAGTGAAGGCGACGACGATGAAGGGGAGAACACGAGCGGCCATGTAAATGTAGAGGCTCAGGCCGAGGAAGAGGCCCGCCAATAGCCAGTTCGTCATTCCTGATCCGTTAATGTCCTGAAATCCGTGTTCTACAGCGCGGAGGGAGAAATAAGCGGCGAGGGCGGCGGTGAATGGCAGTGCGATGGCACGCAACCCAACGCGGGCATAGAAGAGCGGCCAGAAACTCATGCTCAGCCAGGCGGCAGTCAGCAGAGCAACGGGAACGCCGAAGAGACGACGGGTAAGCACGTAGGTAACGGCCAAGCCGAGCATGCCGAAGGCGACGGAGGGCCAGCGCAGCCCCAGCCAGTGATCGCCGAAGAGAGCAACTGTCGCCGCCTGCACGTACTGATACAGCGGCTCGTGGCCGTAGGCAGCGGTGAAGTAGATGGCGTGATGACCGGCGAGGATGTCGTGGGCGATGAGCCAGTTGGCGACCTCGTCGTGGCATAATCCAGGCGGTACCACACCCAACGCCCAGAAGCGGAGCGCAGCGGCCAGCAGCAAGATCGCGGTGATGGCGGCCCACTCCCCTCTTCTACTCATCGCCCACCACCCGGATTTTGCTCAAAAGCACCCGGTCGCCCAGCCAGTGGCCGTCCTCCGCGACGACCGGCAGGCGGTCTCCGTCCCGATTGTACAGGCCGACCTCGATGTCGTAGAAATCCGGCGGCGTCGTCAATCCTACGGTCAGATCGCGCACATCCTCGACGACTTGACCGGGCTGCCACCGGCTGGTGGGGGCGTTCCCTCCGGCGGGCCAACCGTCGTTGCGGGCCCAGACCTGATCTTCAACACCGAGGACGTGGGCAAAGACGCTGTAGTTGGTCTCCATCGGGGCCTGCGCCCGCCAGTAGAGCGTAAGGCGGATCGTCTCGCCGGGCCGCACGACTCGCCGGTCGAGTGTGTAGCCGACCAGTATGATCTGATCGCCGAAGTTGGCGTCCAGCGGATTAGGGAACTCGCCGGGCCGGGGATGAATCTCGACCATCGTCAACCGCAGCGTGTCGCGTCCATCGGATGTGGTGAGGCGTGGACCGTCGGGCAGGTAGAGGCCGATCTGCACAACAGCCCTATCGGGGGCATAGGCCGTCTCCGGGATGTGCACGCGGTAGGTGTCGGCGAAGGCGACACCAGGCTCCCAAACGGTGGTGGGATACCTCCCTAGACCGGGGTAGGTGTCGCGCTGGGCCACCATCGTGCCCACCTCGCTCAGCAGATGGACGAAGACAGCGTAGTTCTGATCGGTGCGGGCCAACGGCTGCCAGTAAAGCGTGACCTCCACCGTGCCGCCAGGCTCGACTGCTGTGGGCGTCACCTCGTAGCCCAGCACCCGCGCGACCCCGCAGAATTCGACATCCGTTGGGTTGGGCACGGCTCCAATTTCGGCCTCGGTCAGCGGACGGGGAGGAGCGAAGGCCGGGACTAATATGCCTACCAGGGCATAGATAGCCAGCGCCGCCATCCCAATCATCACGACCAGGCTCGTTTGCGATGCAGAACCCAATGGAGGCCCCGATTCATCGGGGTTTTCCCGGCTGAAGCCGGGCCTCCGACCCCGTTTTGCACCGAGAATTAGGCTCACCACCCAGGTCAGGCTGCGGGGGAAGAATTGGCTCAATCCCAGGGAAATCAAGAGGGCAAAGGCGGGCAGCGCGGGGAAGAAGAAACGGCCCATCGCACCGGCCGGGCTCACCAGGATGTAGGTGATGAGGACGGTGGTGAAGAGCAAAACGGAGGTGAAGAGCAACAGGAGTTGTGAATGAAAAGTGGGGATTGGAGATTTGAGATTGCGGTTACGGCGGAGTGGGATGATCAACCCCGCAGCCCCGGCCAGCGCAAGCCAGGCCAGCCCCCGGTACACGGCACCGGGGAGCGGCACCTGACCGTAGCCGAAGCGCCCCCAAAGGGTACTCCAGGCCATTGGGAGTTCCAGCCGGAGGATGGCCCATGCCTCCGCTGGACGGCGCACGCCCCACAGTTCAGTCACGCGCTGGAAGCCGGTCGGCTCGCCGTAGAGCACCTGGTTGCGCCAGAACCACCAGCCGGAGATGAGGGTCGCCAGTCCCATGATGATGAGATTGCCCCGCAGAAAGGCACGCCAATCGCGGGCGGGCCACACGGCCAGGATGTAGGCCAGTTCGACCAGCGCCAGCAGTGCCAGCAGATTGAACTTGGTGAGGAGGCTCGCGCCGTAGAGGATGCCCAGCGTCACGTCGGTGCGCACGCTGGGGCCATCCCGCACCAGCCGGACGCATACCCAAAGCATCGCCGCGCTGCACAGCGCCGCCGGAACGTCGTTGTTGACCGCGCCGCTCAGGTAGAGAAACTGTGGGTTGAACGCGACCAGCGCCGCTCCGCCTACGGCTAACGCGGGTCGGTCTGGGAAGATTTCGCGCCCGATGCGGTAGGTCAGCCAGACGACGCCTGCGCCGATGAGGACAGTCATCCAGCGCACCAGGTAGACTGCCAGGGTGACACCGTGGAAGTGGGGCAATTTGCCAAATTGCACTACGTCGTTGCCGTGGAGGTACTGGTTCTTGTTGTCGTCGCTCACCTCCCAGTAGCGGTAGGCCCAGTAGGGGTTGATGGGCGGCTCGTAGTAGACCTCCTGCACGACAGGCACCCACCAACTGACCAGTGCGCCCAGGGTGTAGTAGAGTGGCGGGTGATGGCTCTGAGCACGCGGAGCACCAGGCCGTTGCACGGGTAGACTGCGGTAGACTATGAGATGCCGCACGTAGCGGAAATGACGCAGTTCGTCCGTAGATTCGTACAGCGGGTCGGCCAGGCTGTAGGCCACGGCCAGTACCAGGTAGGCGGTGAGGAGGAGGGAGAACAGCAAAGGACGGTGGCGGGAACCAGGATTGGAGATCGGAGATTGGCTCACGGTCCCTCCTCAATAGGGATCAAGAGACGATCGAGGCCAGGCTGTCCATCGCTGCCCAGAACCGGCCACCGCTCGCCGGTCCTGGGGTCGTACAGTCCTAACTCCAGCAC
>Ga0164311_10000476_pt1 | contig 17559 bp, 16 predicted proteins | sample GuaBasSedimGuay2_FD_121796 | JGI IMG/M metagenome (GOLD analysis project Ga0164311, IMG submission 121796) | Subseafloor sediment microbial communities from Guaymas Basin, Gulf of California, Mexico - Guay2, Core 4569-9, 9-12 cm | ecosystem: Environmental > Aquatic > Marine > Hydrothermal vents... | reverse complement strand
TCGCCGACTCGCCGACTCGCTGACTCGCCGACTCGCTGACTCGCCGACTCGCCGACTCGTCCAATTCCTCGCCCGGTTGGAGAATGTAGGCGATGACCTCCGTGACCGGCACCACCTGCTGCGGCCCGACCCGCACGCCCGCCAGGATGCCCGAAGCGGGGGACTCGATGTCGAGCGTCACCTTGTCCGTCTCCACCGTCAGCAGCGGCTCACCCTTCTCGACGTGCTCACCCTCCTGCTTGAGCCATTCGACGACGGTCGCCGTCTCCTGGGCCATCTCCAGTTTGGGCATGATGACCGGTACGGCCATTCTACACCCTCCCCTGCGCCAACTGTCGGGCCGCTTCGACGATGTTCTCGACCTGCGGCACGGTGTGGTACTCCAGTGTGCGGTTGTAAGGGATGGGCATATCCCGCCCCGCCAATCGGACGATGGGCGCATCCAGGTAGTCGAACGCCTCGCTCCCGGCGATGACCGCCGCCAGTTCACCCCCGTAGCCGCCGGTCTTGCACGCCTCGTGCACGATCAGCACCCGCCCTGTCTTCATCACCGAGCGGATGATCGTCTCCTCGTCCAGCGGCTTGAGCGTGCGCGGGTCCACCACCTCCACCTCGATGCCCTCCTGAGCCAGTTGCTCCGCTGCCTCCAGCGAGCGCTTGACCATAATCGAAGTGGCGACGATGGTCAGGTCCCGACCCTCCCGCTTCACCTCGGCGGTGCTCAACGGGATAGTGTAGGGCTCCTCCGGCACCGGCCCTCGCGTTTTGTAAAGCAACTTGTGCTCAACGAAGATGACTGGGTTGTCGTCGCGGATGGAGGCGAGGAGCAATCCTTTGGCGTCGTAGGGGGTGCTGGGCATCACCACCTTCAGGCCGGGGACGTGGACGAACCAGTTCTCCAGGCTCTGGGAGTGCTGGGCTGCCGCGCCGGTACCCGACCCGGCCGGGGTGCGCAGGACGAAGGGCACCTTCGCCTTGCCGCCGAACATGAAGCGGATCTTGGCTGCCTGGTTGACCAATTGCTCCATGGCCAGCGTGGTGAAGTCCATAAACATGATCTCACCCACGGGACGCATTCCAGTCAGCGCCGCGCCGGTGATCGCGCCGGCGATGCCCAGTTCGCTGATGGGGGTGTCAATCACCCGCTCCTCGCCGAACTCCTCGACCAGCCCCAGCGTCACACCAAAAGCGCCGCCGTAGACGCCTACGTCCTCGCCGATGATGAAGACCCGCTCGTCGCGCTGCATCTCCTGGCGCAGCGCCTCCCGGATCGCCTCCGCGTAACTGAGTTCTCTCATCTAGGCATACACCCCTTCCTCGATGGTCGAAAGGTCCGGCTCCGGGCTGGCCTCGGCGAAAGCCACCGCTGCATCAATCGCGGCGTAGGCTTCCTGCTCGATCCGGTCGGCCTCCTCCTCGGTCAGCACCCCCTCCTCGATCAGATGGGCACGGAAGCGCTTGATGGGGCACTTCTTCTTCCAGGCCTCGATCTCCTCACGGGTGCGATACCGGTTGGCGTCGCTCTTGGAGTGTCCCCGCCAGCGGTAGGTCACATTCTCGACAAGCGTTGGCCCCTCCCCCTCCCGCGCTCGCTTCGCAGCCTGGCTCACCGCTTCGTATACCGCCAACAAATCGTTGCCGTCCACCGTCACGCCCGGCATACCGTAGGCGGCGGCCCGGTCGGAGATGTGCTCGATGGCGAAGGCCCTCTTGACCGAGAAGGACATGGCGTACTGGTTGTTCTCGCAGACGTACACGACCGGCAGTTTCCAGATGGCCGCCATATTCAGCGACTCGTGGAAGGGGCCAGTGTTGGCCGCGCCGTCGCCGAAGAAGCAGAGGATGATCTGATCGCGCTTCTGCATCTTAAGGCTGAGCCCCACGCCCACCGCGATGGGGATGCCGCCGCCGACGACGCCGTTGGCCCCCAGGTTGCCTCCTTCGAGGTCGGCAATGTGCATCGAGCCGCCCCGTCCTCGACAGTAGCCGCTCTCCTTGCCCATAAACTCGGCCATCATGCGATTCAGGTCGGCTCCCTTGGCGATGCAATGACCGTGGCCCCGGTGGGTGCTCAGGATCAGATCATCGGGGCGCAGCGCCGCGATAGACCCCACGGCCGAAGCCTCCTCCCCAATCGAGAGATGCATCGTGCCGTGGACCTTGCCCAGTGCGTACAACTGCTCCGCCTTTTCCTCGAAAGCGCGGATGGTGTACATCTGGCGGAGCAACTCGCGCTTCCTTGCTTCGCTCAGAGCCATTTAAGCCTTCTTAAGCGCCTCGATGATCTGTGCCTTCAGCGCATCCATTCCCACGCCGGAAAGGAAGGGAACGCCGTTGAAGACCGGGATTCCCAGGTCTTTGGGCACCGGCGTGGTCGCGACGATGACGTGGGGATCGAAGGTGGCGATCCGGCCCCGCACCTCTGCTGCCTTGCACTGGACAACTTTCACCGGAATGCCCGCCTCTTTAGCGATCTCCTTCACCTTCTCCGCCACCACCGTTGCCGTCGCGATGGCCGTGCCACAAGCAACAAGCACGCGCCTCTCACCGTTCATATCGTTACCTCCTATTCGATCTGGATATGATGATCAAAGATTTCGACAATCTCTGCCGGGCTTCGCGCCCCGGCGATCTGACTCAGCACCCCTGGACTCTGAAACATTTCCACCAATTGCTGGAGCAACGTGACCAGCAACTCAGAGCGGGCCACCGCCAGCGCACACACAATGCGCACCGGCACCGTGCTGTCCGGGTTGCCCATCTCTCCGAACTCCACCGGCTTCTCCAGTACCCCGACTGCAATGGCCTGCTGCAAGACGTGCTCCACGTCCGCGTGGGGAATTGCCACTCCCACCTCTGGCGTGGGGAGCCCCGTCGCAAAAGTCTTCTCCCGCTCAATCGTGGCCTGGGTCCAGGTATCTTTCACGAAACCGCCTGTCTGCAACCGCGCGCCCAACTGGGCGATGGCGTCGGCCGCGCTCTTAGCCCGCATCGGGACTATCACCAGGTCCTCCCGAACCCAGGGCTGTCTTGTCTCAGCCTGTTTCTGTGTCGCTTTCATTGTCCTCCAACCGGATACCATGTTGACGCAGCACCTCAGCGATCCACTGCGGGGAAAAAGGGAATTTCTGCTGTACCGTCTCCGGTCTCACAGGCACCGGCCACAGGTCCAGGCGGTGCGGCACAAACCAGGCCCATCCCCGCAGCGCCTCGCACCAACGGGGATAGATACGTTTATAGAGTCCCTGTGCTGTGATGTGGGGCTTCTTGGCGACCAATTCCCGTCCCATCTCCACCACCAGTTCCGTGCTCTTGCGCTCGATGTGCCGCAGTTGTAGCCGTCCGGCCACGAACACGCCCAGCCACACCGCTAGAACGCCCGTGACGAGCGACGGATTATTGATCATCAGGTCCAGCACCGGGCGCCCCAGACTGCCCAGCATACCTTTGATAAAGGCCAAGATCATGGCTTCACCTGCCTACACTGCCGGAATAACACACAGAAAACCCAGCGGCTCATCGCCGATGGCCCGAAACTGGTGGAGTTCATTGCCTGGGACGTAGACCACATCTCGCGGTCCCACCTCCACCTCCTCTGTCCCCAGCAGCACCCGCGCTCGCCCGTGAAGGATGAAGACCCCATGATCGTGGGGATGCCGCTCCAACGAGGAGCAGCCACCTGATTCTATCCGAAAATAGCGAATACGAAAGTTTGGCGCGCCATCCTCAGGCCCGACGAGTACCTTGCCCGTCACGCCTACCGCGTCAGGCGCATCCACTGTTTTTTCCGGCACGTTCTCCCAGGCGAACGCGCCCTCCGATCCCACGAAGCGATGAACTGTGCCCATCGTTCACCCCCTGGCTTGATCCAGGGCCAGCACCTTACGCGCCGCTGCGTCGTCCGTCACCAGCACGTTCACGTGCCCACCCCGCAGAGCACCGAGGATCGCTTCCGCCTTGGCCTCTCCTCCTGCCACACCGACCACCTGTCCTATGGAGTGTAGGGCCTCCAGTTCGATGCCGACGATGCGCTGGTTCAGTTCAATGTCGAGCACATGCCCCTGAGCATCGTAGTGCCGCGCACAGATGTCACCCACCGCCCCCTGTGTCCGCAGCCGGGCCAGCGCCTTCTGGTCCAGGTATCCCGCCCGCAACAGGCTGGAGACCTCTGGCGCCAGCGAACCGATACCCACCAGCGCTATATCCGCCCGCCGGGCCAGTGACAGCGTCTCGACGATACGTGGCTCTTGCAGTAATACCTCTCGCACGTGAGCATCCTCGACGATCAGTGGGGCGTGGAGGCAGCAGTACGCTCCCCCGTAAACGTTGGCCAGCAGGCGTGCCAGATCGGGGCCGTCAATCAACGGATTGCCCGTCCCCACCGCGCCGATCATCTGCACGACTGTGATCGGAAGATTGTGGTCAGGTCGCAGTGCCCGGACCGTGCTGTAGACCGCCGTGCCCCAGGAGATGCCTAGGATTGTGCCTTCTTCAAGTATGCTTTCGAGATAGCGGGCGGCCAGCACCCCCAACCCGCGCAGGATCTCCTCGTAGGGGCGGCCTCGTCCAGCCAGCACCCGCGCCTGATGCAGATGGAAACGGGCGATCAGATTATGTTCGATCTCTGGGGCAGTCTTCCAGGGGTAGTGGATAATGATTTCCACCACGCCAGACCCCCGGGCCTCGTGGAGCAGGCGGGAGACGGTGGAGCGGGAAGTGCCGATGCGACGCGCAATCTCGGCCTGGGTCAGGTTATCTTCGTAGTACAGACTGGCGACCTGGGCCAGGAGTTCAGTGCGCTCGACCATTGTCCAGGATTCGCAGAGATTAGACACACGGAGCGCTCACGGAGAGACGCTCCGTGTGTCTATGCATTTTCACCATTCACTAGGCAAGTTCGGCTAACCCTCGGCGGCGGGCACCTCCTCCGGCTTAGGGCCGCCGGCGGCGATCTCCCAGGCGGTGGGGTTCCGCTTGTAGAGGAACATTACCACGCCGAAGATCGCCACGGCAATGATCCAGCCGATCCACCCACCGAGTTTGCTGAAGTTCAACAGCAACCAAGTCAGTGGATTAGTGCCATCGCAGATGCTGGCAATCTGGGTTGCCCCCTCGGGCATGTCGAACTTGGCGTCAATCGCTGCCGCAGTGTGCAAACCGGCGATGCTTGTGCCTAGTATCAGTCCTATGGCGATGACGATCGTGGCGATAATCACGCCGCGCACAATGTTGCCACGGGTGATGGGAGCGAACATGCAGACCATGAACGGGATCACAGCCAGGTCGGCGAAGGGGAGGATACGGTTCACTCCCAATGCGCTCAAGAGGATCGCCAGGCCGATGGTGATCGGCACCATGATCAGCCCTGTGGCGATGGCGGCTGGATGGCCGATCAGGATGGCGGAATCGAGGCCAATGTAGAACTCGCCGCCTGCGAAGCGGGTCTTCATGAACTCGCGGGCCGACTCCGAAATCGGGATCAACCCTTCCATCAGGATCGCCACCATGCGGGGCATCAGCAACATCACCGCACCCAGGTTGATCGCCAGCACCAGGATTTTCTGCAATTGCACTCCGAAGTTACCCACCGTAGCGTCGCCCAGCCAGGCCAGGCAGCCCAGGATGAAGCCGATGACCACGCCCACGACGATAGGCTCACCCAGCACACCAAAGCGCCTCTGGATCGCATCGGGGTCCGCATCCAACTTGTTCAGGCCGGGGATGGCATCAATGAGTTTGTTGAGCGGGATAGCGATGGGCACGTAGGCGGCCGAGAAGCCGTGGGGAATGGAGATAGTGGGCACACCGTAAAAGTCCTGCACGCCAGGGGCCGTCCAGTCGGCCAGAAAGAGCGCGATGGCGGCGTTCAAGGCGGCGGTCGCCAGCGCCAGTGCCAGATTCTGCGAGATGGCGTAGACCAGCGCGCCGGTGAAGGCGAAGTGCCAGAAGTTCCAGATGTCCACGTTGAGCGTCTTTGTGCCCCGGACCACCAGCATAATGATGTTGACCAGAATGGACAAAGGGATGATCCAGGTGCCGACGGTGCCGCCAAAGGCGATCGCTGCAGCGGCCGGCCAGCCGACGTCCACCACGTCCAACGTGACGCCAGTACGGTCCACCATCGCCTGCGCGGCGTCTCCTAGGTTCGTCCACATCAGACCGATGACCAGGTTGATGCCCACGAAGGCGATGCCGATGGTCACCGCAGAGCGAAAGGCTCGCCCCGGCTTGGCCCCCAGAATGAGCCCAATCACGAAGATTATGATGGGCAACATCACCGTAGGCCCAAGTCCTTTGATCCACTCAATTATGGCAAGTAGCCAATCCATGATACTCCTCCTTAGTGAATGTGGGGCTCAGTTATCTTCATTGAACCTCGTCGAAGATGGCAGAGCCAATGATATGTTAACCACTCTATAGTCACCGCACATATATACCTCAGTCTACACCTCAGTCTACCACCTCCTTTCACTTAGGCCGGTTCGCGGTACAAAGTGAGAACGTTCGGCTATCAAGGCGGTTCGAGCATAATTGGGGCTGCCGTCGCGTTTTGTACCGGAAACCAGGCCGAAATGAGAAGGCCATCCCTTATGACGCCTGTGGAGAGCCCAGGCGAGTGGGATGGCCGATTGAACAACCTGTCATTCCGTCCAGCATACCCATCACGTGCACTATGAGAGCACATTTTCCCATTATCTGCACCAATGTTCACGCTTGATTTTATCACACAGAGGAGCCATTGTCAATACCTATGCCGCAAGTTGCACAAACGTGCATTTGGCCCGGCGAGCGATTTCGCCGGGCCAGTGAAAGGTAACCCACCGGGAAGATTGCGCCCCTTAGCGCCGGAACACCTCCTTCCCGCCGACGATGGTCAGGGCTGGCTGTAATGCCTCGTCCAGCAGTACGATGTCCGCGTCGTAGCCGGGGGCCAGGCGGCCCTTGCGCAGCCCCAACACGTCGGCGGGGACGCGGTTGGAATGTCTGGAAAGTCTCCCACGTCAGCGGCTCGAACCAGTCGGAGGTGGCCATTCCGGGCCAGTTCGAAGATAGGAACGGCCCTTCCAGATGAATCCCTAGGCACTGAGCACCCGGTGGAGGTGTGTCCAGAACCATGGCCATCGCTTCCAGACCAGAGATCATCTCATCGCGAGGCAGGGTCAACGTCGTGGCCAGAAACGCGGTCACGCCGAAGGTCGGCAGGTCGCGAATCACCTGAGCGAGACCGGTTCCCATCGCGTCGTGGCCCATTAGCCCGTGGATGTGCAGGTCAATCAGCCCAGGCACAACGGACATGCCACCCGCTTCAATGCGCTCGGCTTCTGGCGGTACCGGCGTTGCATCAACCGATCCCACGGCCGTGATGGTGCCTTCCTCATATGAGCACCACGCCCGGCGCGATGACCTCGGCGGAGGTGTAAACGACCCCGTTAACAATGGCCTTCACTTGCCTATATCCACCAACACCTTCAGCACCCCCGGCCGGGCGGCGTGCTCGAAGGCGGCCGGGGCCTCAGAAAGGGGGTAACGGGCCTCGATCAGCGGCGTCACCCCCACCAGCCCCAGTGCCAGCAGCCGCAGCGCCGGCGCGAACGGCCCGCAGCGGGAGCCCACCAGCCTCACCTCGTCCACCACGGCCATCGTCAGGTCGGCGTCAACAGAGCCGTGGTAGGTGGACTTCAGGACTATCGTGCCTCGCGGGCGGACGAGTCGCCTGGCGGATGCGTACCCGCCGGGATGCCCGGTCGTCTCGACGATCAGGTCTGCCTCGGCTTCGACCGGCTCCCCCTCCAGCGCCGTGGGGATGCCCCGCCGCGCCAGAATGTCCAGTTTCCTCCGGTGGTGCCCGACGACGGTCAGGTCGCAGCCGGTGAGGGTCAACACCTGCGCGCAGAGGAGTCCCAGTTTGCCGTCGCCCAGCACGATGACCCGGTCGGTGGGACGGACGTGCACCTGCTGAAGGATCTCGCAGGCGGCGGCCAGTGGCTCGGTGAAGACGGCAACCTCGTCGGGGAGAGATTGGGGCACGGTGTGGAGGTTGCGGACAGGCAGGGTCAGGTATTCGGCGAAGGCCCCATCCCGCCCGGCAATGCCGAGCGTGGTGCGGTTAGGGCAATGGGTGGGGCGGCCGGCCCGACAGGTGGGGCACTTGCCACAGGCGGCGTTGATCTCGCCGACGACGCGCTTCCCCTCCCACTCCTCCGCGCCCGGCGCCCGCTCCACCACGCCCACGAACTCGTGGCCGGGGACGCCCCGGAACTGCATGTATCCCTTCACCAGTTCCAGGTCGGTGTTGCAGATGCCGGTCAGGAGCACGCGGATGAGCGCCTCGCCCGGCGGTGGCTTTGGGGTGGGGTAGTCTTCGACGATCTGTAGTTCTTTATCGAGAAGTAGTGCGCGCATAGTAGAAAGATGCAGGATGTAAGGTGCAAGGGGCAGGGGACAAGTAGGGGGCTCTATTTCCTGGCCTCCCGCCCAGCGCAAGAAGGGATGGGGTCACAATTCTCCGAGGCACCTCCTTTCTAGGGGCTGTCTGCCCTGAAGCCCGGTCTGATAACGGAGGATGGTTTACGCCGTCGTCCGCGCCATACCGCGTCGAGCGGCGGCCTTCTCCCAGACGACCAACAGCGGCACAGCGATGAAAATGGCCGAGTAGGTCTCGCTCACCATCCCGACCAGCATGGTGGAGATGAAGGGCTTGATGGTCACCCCGCCGAAGAGGATGATGGCGATCATCACGAACATAGCGTTGAGTTGCGTCGCCAACGAGCGGTGGATGGTCTCCAAAATGGAGCGATTAACCACCCGCTCGAAGGGTTCTGTCTTGTGCCTGGGGATGTTCTCGCGGATGCGGTCGAAGACGACGATCACGTCCTGCACCGAGAAGCCGATCACCGTCAAGATGGCAGTGAGGAAGAGGGCATCTATCTCCCATCCGGCAATGATGCCCATTAGCGCGTAGAAGCCGAAGGAGATGAGCAGGTTGTGAAGCATGCCCGCGATGGTGCACACGCCGTAGCGAAAAGCATTGGGCACCCGCCGGAAGGAGAACCACATAAACGCCACGATGATGAGGGCAGCGACGAGGATTGCCAGCCCTGCTGCACGGGTCACCTCACTGCCTACCGCCGGTTCTACTGTGTCGAAGGTCATAGCATCCTTGTCTATTTTCCCAACCCGTGCCTCCAGCGCGGTCAAGATGCTGCCGACCTCGTTGGCCGTGACCTCGCGCGTGCGTATCTGCCATGCATGTTCTTCCGGCGTGCCCACCGGCTGCACGATGGCGCTCTCCATTCCGTAGTCGGCAAGCACGGCGCGGATATCGTCTTCGCCGACGGGCCGGTCAAACTTGAGCACGAAGATGCTCCCGCCGGTGAAGTCAATGCCAAGACGTAAGGGCTGGCCGAACTGGATGGCTGAGGCAACCATTGCGGCGATGCTCAGTGCAATCAGGACGGATGAAAATAGGAAGTACCAGTGTCGTTTTTCTACGATGTTAAACATTGTTACACCCCCAACAGCCACATGTGCTCGGAGACCCATCGGCTGGCCGAGACGGCAACTTGCCGCACGAAGACCCGTGTGGCAAATACTGCTGTGAAGACATTAATGACTGTACCGATAGCCAGCGTGATGGCGAAACCCTTCACCATGCTGGCACCGAAGTTAGTACCGAAGAAAAATAGGATGGCACAGATGATAAGTGTCGAGAGTTGCCCATCGCGGATGGAGGGCCAGGCGCGTCTGAAGCCGATCTCGATAGCGGTCATCATCCCCCTTCCACGCCGCAATTCCTCCTTCATACGCTCGAAGATGAGGATGTTGGCGTCAACCGCCATCCCCGCCGAGAGGATGAAGCCCGCGATGCCTGGTAACGTAAGCGTGATAGGAGCCAGTTTGTAAAGTGCGAAGTTGAGCAGCACATAGATGATAAGCGCGACGTCGGCCAGACCACCCAGCAGCCGGTAGTAGATTAGCATAAAGAGCAGCACGACGACCAGCCCGATGACCCCGGCGCGAACAGACCTCTGCACCGATTCGACGCCCAGCGTTGCACCGATACGGTTGAAACTCTCAACGCGCAACGGGACAGGGAGCGCACCGTAGCGCAATTGGATCGCCAGTTGACGGGCCTCATCGAAGGTGAATTTGCCGGAGATAGAGCCCCGGCCGCCGGGGATAGGTTCTCTAATTACCGGGCAGGAAATGACGGTCTTATCCAGCACGATGCAGAGGTACTGTCCCACGTGAGAGGCGGTGTAATCGGCGAATACCTGGGCAGCGTCAGGCTTTAATTGGAAGGGAATGATGTATTCCCCTTGCTGTGTGCGGTCAAGCCCCACGTTCTCCAGGTCCGCGCCGGTGAGGATGGTCTCGTATATCACTGGGCCGGGTGACGTTGGTAGTGCGGGCTGCGTGGAGGTCACGGGACTCTCGGCGGTGGGGCTGAGTTCCGTCGTGGGAGTGAGTTCAGAACCGGCCACCGGTCCCACCTCTGCTGTTGGAGTGAGCGGGGTGGTGGGGGTCACTTCTGCTCCCGGTGATATGAGTTGAGGTCCACCCATCGTCGTCGTAATCACGGTATCAGGCGGCAGGGGTATGTAGCCGGCGTCAACAAACTCTAGCAGCGCCGTGCCTTTGATCGTCTCCACTGCCTGCTCTGGGTTCTCAATGCCGGGTAACTCAACGATGATACGGCGCTCACCTTGCGCCTGTACGACCGGCTCGGTCAACCCCAGGCTGTTGACGCGGTTCTCGACGATGCGGCGGGCGGTTTCCATCGAGGCGGCGTCGAGTTCCTGTCCTTCAGGCACGTCGGCGGCCAGCAGTACCTGGAGCCCGCCCTGCAAGTCGAGCCCCAGACGTAACGCAATGTCCCGCTGATCCGCCGGCCGCCAGAAGAGCAGGCTCCTCACCCAATCCGGATGTTCAATGTTCAGGTCCACGTACAGGGCCGCGAGTGCGAGGAGTATAATGACGACAAGTTGCCAGGTTTCGGATTTCTTCATAGTGTTCCTTCCAATGGAGCGATGTTATAAACGTGGAGGATTATAACCGAGTAGGGCGGTTGTGTCAATCTTGCGACCCCGGCCTTACCGCGCTGTAATTCGTGTGCCCAACACCTTCATCCCCTCCCCTGGCAGAGAGGGTGAGAGGGATAGCAAACGAGCCAGTAGCCCCGGTTCGGTGCCGGAGAGGATGTATACGCACGTCTCCGGGTGGCGCTGCACCAGTTCGACCATCCGCGCTACCTTGTTTGCCATGCCGCCGGTGACGTCCACGCCCTCGGAGCCGGCCAGCGACTGACGCAGGGCAGGGAAATTGGCCGGTGTGATGTGAGGGACCACAGCACCGTCAGGGCCCAGTACGCCGGGGACCTCGCCCAGAAGCAGAATGTGGGCTGGGTGCAGTTCATCGGCCAGGTAGAGAAAGATGTCCTCGGTGGAGATGATAGTGCCGCCACGCACACCATCCAGCGCAACGTCACCGTAAACCAGCGGCACGAGTCCCTGCGCCAGCGCCGCGTGGATAGGATACGTATCCATGTACTTCAGCACGCCGTCGTGGCAGCGGGCAGAGGCGGAAGGCTGCACGCTCAGAACCGGGATGCCGGCCTCGATGAGGGCGTCGGTGACGATGCAGTTGAGGCTGGCGGCAGCGGCGGCAACCTCGGCATAGCCGCGCCACTGGGCGGGCGTATGCACCCCTTGCCGCGTGCCGTAGGGCTTGGCGGCCCAGTGACCGAAAGAACCGGCTCCGTGGCCGATGAGCAATTTCAGATCGGGAGCAGCGTTGAGTGCCTGATGCACTTCGCTGGCCAGGCGGGCTATGACCTCGTGTCGGGCGGTGTAGGCGCGGGTCTTATCGGTGATGAGGGAGCCGCCGAGTTTGAGGAAGACAACAACAGAATGGGAAATAAACGGTTTCTCGTTGGCCATGGGCGGATTATGTGGCGATTCTCATGGGCTTGATTTGAAGGCGGGTGCCGTGGAAGTTGGCCGGCAGACCAAGTTGCAGGCCCAGGGTGTACAGGTGACGTTTGAGGCGTTGCTGGTGCACCTCGGTGTAGGAGATACCTTACTCATTTCGTTGTTGTGATCGTGGTACGGATCACCTCCACTGCCCCCGTCTCCCTCAACGCCTCCTCCACTTCCTCGGTCAAATCCTCTTCCACCAGTGCGATCATATTACCACCCCGGCCGGCCCCCGACAGTTTGGCCCCCAGTGCACCGGCGAAGCGGGCAGTCTCCACTAAGTCGTCCAGTTTCGACGAGGAGACGCCCAGTTCGACCAGCAGTTCGTGATTCTCGTCCATCAACGATCCCAGTGCGCCGACATTGCCGGTCTCAATCATCCTGCGGGCCTCGTCCGCGATGTCGCCCATCTGATCGAACAAGGCGTCGTAACGGGCCGGCTCGCGCTGCCAGCCCTGGCGCACGCGCCCCACAATCTTCTTGGTAGGGCTGGGGATGCCGGTATCGCCGATGAGCAGAGTGAAAGGAGCGCCGACGGTCAGCCGCTCGACAGGATGTCCACGCACGAAGTAGACCGGCTGCTCGTAGGCGACGACGGTGTTGTCAATCCCGCTGGGTGTGCCGTGGTGGATCTTCTCCACCTCGAAGACAAGTGCGCTGACCTCTGCAGGCTCCAACGTGCACCCCAGAAAGCCCGCCAGAGCACGGACGAGCGCCGTGGAGACAGCAGCCCCGCTGCCCAGGCCGCTGGCAATAGGAATGGTCGAACTGACGGTGAGGGTGGCATCGGGCTCAGGGACGGAAATATGAGCCAGCGTGAGCCGTGCAGTGGCAGCCAGCGGTTCATCCCGCGGGGCTGTGGCCAGGGAGGTGCTCTTTCCCAGGTCGGAGGCGACGATCGTCAGGCCGCTGCCGGGCGAGGCCGGCTTGACCGTGGCAGTGGCTCGCACCTGTGTGACGGGCACCGCGATGGCCGGTCGTCCGTAGACGACGGCGTGCTCGCCGAAGAGAATGACCTTGCCTGGGGCGGAGGAACGGATCGGTACAGGCGCCATCTTTGACCTCCCTTCTTTGTTAGTGTACCGCAGAATGGCTAGCCTGCCAAGTCCGATGGCTAGGAAGTACTCGGAGGGGGCCGGAGGCCCGATGCGGCTTGACATCTTCCCCCACTTACGGTATACTTTGGCGCGATGTCTGGGAAGTGGCTCACAGCCGATCCGCAGCACTGGTACGCACGGGGGAGGCTATATCCTTCCTCACTTGATGTGTTTTCCCCGGCCTTTGGGCGATTGCCCAAAGGTCTTTTTTTATGACACGCGGACAGGAGTGATTATGACCACATTCACCGAGAAACTACGGGAGGCACAGGGCCGCAACCGGAGTTGGCTTTGCATCGGCCTGGACCCGGTGATGGAGCGACTACCTAAGACGGTGCTGGCTTCCGATAATCCGCTGCTTGCCTTCGGTCGCGCCATCGTCGAGGCCACCGCCGATCTGGTCTGCGCCTATAAGCCTAACCTGGGCTTTTGGCTGGCCGAGGGGCCCGTGGGCCTGCGCGCGCTCCAGGACCTCATAGCCTCCATCCCCAACCACGTGCCCGTCATCCTCGACGGCAAATTCGGCGACGTGGGACACACCGCCGCCGCCTACGCCCGCGCCGCTTTTGAGACGCTGGGTGTGGACGCGGTCACTGCTAACCCCTACTTGGGCCTGGACGCACTGCGCCCCTTCCTGGCCGAGGAGGAACACGGCGTGTTCCTCCTGGCCCGGACCTCCAACCCATCCGCCCCTGACCTGCAGGACCGGCCCGTAGGAAGCCACCCATTGTACGAGGAAGTCGCCCGGCTTGCAGTAGGGTGGGACGCAGCACAGCCGGGCATCTGCGGCCTGGTGGTAGGCGCAACGTATCCTGAGGAATTGGCCCGTCTGCGGGAACTGGCCCCCGACCTACCGTTCCTCATCCCGGGCGTCGGGGCGCAAGGAGGAAGCCTGGAGGCAGCGGTGGCCCACGGTCCTACCGCTGGTGGCCTCGGCCCGCTCATCAATTCCTCACGGGGCATCCTTTACGCCTCGCAGGGGGCAGATTTCGCCGAAGCGGCCCGCGCCGCCGCATTGATTCTGCGTGACCAGATTAACACAGAGCGCCAATGACCGGTTTACCAATTTACCAGTCTACCAATTTACCAACCCACCTCTTCGACGCTGGCTGCATCCAATTCGGCACCTTCACCCTCAAGTCCGGCCTCACCTCCCCTATCTACGTTGACCTGCGGTTGCTGGTGAGCCATCCGCCGTTGCTACGCGAGGTAGCCCGTGCGATGGCCGAGATGGCCTGTAGGCTCGCTTTTGACCGCATCGCCGCCATCCCTTACGCGGGTCTGCCTATCGGCGTGGCGCTGGCGCTGGAACTGGACCGCCCGCTCATCTACCCTCGCCGCGAGGTCAAGGAGCACGGCACCCGCCGTGCCATCGAAGGGGCTTTCGAGCCGGGGGAGACGGTGCTCCTGGTGGATGATCTCATCACACGGGGCGACAGCAAACTAGAGGCCATCTCACCGCTGGAGGCGGTTGGGCTCACCGTGCGCGACGTGCTGGTGCTGATTGACCGGGAGCAGGGCGGCGCGGAGGACCTGGCCCGCCGCGGCTACCGGCTGCACGCTGTCCTGACCCTCACCCAGGTTCTCGACGTGCTGCGGGAATCCGACCGCATCGCCTCTGCCCAGCACGACGAAGTTCTGGCCTACTTGCGTGCTGCGTGGAACGTGAAACGTGAAGCGTGAAACGTGAGGTGTGAAGCGTACACCTATGGCTGCAGACCTGACTACAACCCTCTGCGGCGTTCGCCTGCCCAACCCGACAATCCTGTCCTCGGGCATCTTAGGGCTAAGCCACGAGATTATGGTGCGCGTGGCGCAGGCTGGTGCGGGTGGGGTCACCACCAAATCGTGCAGCCTCAAGCCCCGCGCCGGCTACCCCAACCCGACGATCCTGGACTGGGGGCCGGGGCTCATTAACGCCGTGGGTCTCTCCAACCCCGGCATCGAGGTGATGGTGGAGGAGATCCAGGCCGCCAGAGAGCAACTGGCCCCGCTGGGGGTGCCGGTCATCGCCAGTATCTTCGCCGACACCATCTATGATTTCGGCACCGTCGCCCGCTTCATCTCCGAAGCCGAACCCGACCTCATCGAGGTCAACATCTCCTGCCCCAATATAAACAGTCACTATCTGCAGATGTTCGCCGCCGACCCCTACGTTGCGGCCCAGGTCACGCGCCGGGTGAAGCGGAACACCGATGTCCCGGTGCTGGTGAAACTTTCGCCCAACGTGACCGACATCGTGGAGATCGCCCAGGCGGTGGTGGAGGCTGGGGCGGACGGTATCACCGCCATCAACACGCTGGGACCTGGGCTGATCTTAGACATTGAGACCTGTCGCCCGGTGCTGTACCACGAGACCGGCGGCGTGAGCGGCCCGGCGATACATCCCATCGCCGTGCGTTGCGTGCGCGACATCTGCCGCGCGGTGGACGTGCCGGTGGTGGCGGTGGGTGGCGTGACGAGCGGGCGGGACGTGGTGGAGATGATCCTGGTAGGCGCCACCGCCGTGGGCATCGGCTCAGCCGTCCACTATCGGGGGATAGAGGTCTTCCGAGAGGTGTGCGAGGAGGTGCGCGAGTATATGGAGCGGCACGGGTATGGGAGGGTGGAGGAATTTCGAGGGAAGGCGATGAGGTAATTGCCGGATGCTGGCGCACCCGCGCCACGACGTACAGCCGGTGCCCGTAGGTGGACACCAGTTCCGCCTGCGCGTCCTCCCATCCGCACAGCCAATCCAGCGCCGCTATCCCTGTAGGCCCGCCAGCGTCCCCAAAATGGCCCCAAGGTTCCCCCAGTCCTGTTCCCCATCGAGACACTTCTGAGACACTTTCGTGGTAAAGTATGCTGGGTACACGTGAAAACTGTATTGAGTAGAGTGTCTGGAGTCTGGCGAATTTTGGAGCCCCCCGCGTTTACGGATGGGGGTCGTAGTGGCGACTTCAATCGCTCTGACCTCGCTTTGAACGACTGAAGTCGTTACTACGAGCAAAATCACCGGAGTCCTGTAGGGTGTGAAGCGTGAAATGTGAAGAGCGACGTCCCAGCAATTCCTTTGTCCTCCGCATCTGGTGGGAGCAGGAAGATGGGGGCACTTTCTGGCGCGGATGGATACAGCACGCCGCGTCGGGCGCAACCTGCTACTTCCACCGCCTGTCCGACCTGCTGACCTTCGTCGAGGCGCACACCGGCCCGTTGGCGCAGGCTCCAGGCGCGATTACGAATAAGCCGGGGAAAGGAAGGAATGGTATGGGTTGAGCAAGGGTTGCAAGTTTGCAGGTCTGCAAGTTGCAAGTTTGCAGGTCTGCAAGTTGCAAGTTTGCAGGTTTGCAGGTCTGCAAGTTGCAAGTTACCAAACCAATTTGAGAAACTAAGAGGAGGAACCGAAATGAGATACGACATACGACACGTAATAAGGAGTACTTGGTTCAAATTGACGATGGGCTTGGCGCTGGTGCTGGTGCTCAGCGGCGTCATCTGGATGGCGGCCCAGGCGCAGGGGACCGGCCCGCAGGGGGTGCTGAGGCCCCAGGAGCCCCTCGGCACCGCTTTCACCTACCAGGGCCGATTGATCAAGAACGATAACCCGGTCAACGGTACTTGTGATTTTCAGTTCAGCCTCTGGGACGCCGCCTCCGGCGGTACGCAGGTGGGTTCCACCCAGTCCGCCAACGGCGTCTCGGTCTCCGACGGCTACTTCACCGTCACCGACCTGGACTTCGGTACCAACGCCTTCGCCGGCGAGAAGCGCTACTTGCAGATCGCCGTCAAGTGCTCCGGCGACGCCGACTACACCACGCTCACGGGTCGGGTGGCTCTGGAAGCGGCCCCCTACGCGCTCTATGCACTCAAAGCGCCTTGGTCGGGGCTGAGCGGGGTGCCGTCCGGCTTCGCCGACGGGGTGGACAACGATACCACCTACACGGCGGGTACGGGGCTGGACCTGAACGGGACGGAGTTCAGCATCGCCTCTGGCTACCGCCTGCCACAGACCTGCAACGGCGGACAGATCGCCGAATGGAACGGCTCGGCCTGGGTCTGCGGGGAGGACGACACCGGCGGGGGCGGTGCCTTCTGGTCGCTGACCGGCAACGCCGGTACCAATCCCGGTACTAATTTCCTGGGCACCACCGATAATCAGGCGCTGGAACTGTGGGTGAACAACGCTCGCGCCCTGCGGCTGGAGCCGAACGCCGAGAGCCCCAACGTGATCGGTGGTCACGGCAGCAACGGTGTTAACGCCGGAGTGTACGGCGCTACCATCGGCGGTGGAGGAAGGAACGGTGCTCCCAATCGGGTGACCGCCAACTACGCCACCATCGGCGGGGGTGGAGCCAACATCGCCGGTGGCGAAAAGGCCACCATCGGTGGCGGCTGGAGCAACGACGCCAGTGGCAACGACTCCACCATCGGCGGAGGAGTCGGCAATACTGCCAGCAGCGTGCTCGCCACCGTGAGTGGGGGCTGGAATAACACGGCCAGTGGTATTG
>Ga0164311_10000475_pt1 | contig 17585 bp, 31 predicted proteins | sample GuaBasSedimGuay2_FD_121796 | JGI IMG/M metagenome (GOLD analysis project Ga0164311, IMG submission 121796) | Subseafloor sediment microbial communities from Guaymas Basin, Gulf of California, Mexico - Guay2, Core 4569-9, 9-12 cm | ecosystem: Environmental > Aquatic > Marine > Hydrothermal vents... | reverse complement strand
GAACTCTGGTGCAAGAAGTATCCTGCCGAGGCTCGCAAACGCGGCCTGCAGTGCCCGCCGCCCTTGACGGGCGCATCTTCAAACGAAATAGGAGAGGCGCTTATGGCAACTGAACTCATCGAACTGGGCAAGGCAAAAACGATAAGCCGTAGTGGCATCCAGAGAGCAGCGTCCCGCAGCGCGTGTGAATCCGCTGGTGGTTTCTGGCGCGAGCGCGGGGGTCGGACGTGGATGAAAAAGGCAGGCGAGTGCATGACTCCTCCGTCGTGGTTGGTCGAGCATTGGCGCAATAAAGGCATCGAAGTCACCGTTCTCGATGGCATGTGTGACCTGGGCGATGCCGATGCGTGCGCCATGACAGGCGTTGCCGCCAGCGGCCTGGGCTACTTCGTCAAGCCTGGTGAGGGTTGTCCTCCTGGGTATAAAAAGGTGCGCACCAGGCATCCGTTGTGGAAAAAAGGTGACTTCTACATGTGCGTCCGCCCAGAGGCGATTCCTGGCCTCCGTGCTCGTGGCCTGTTGAGCGGCCTCGACGGCTTCTGGCCGACAGGCGGGTCCCCGCAGAACATTCTGTTTGGAGTCCTGACGGGCTCCTTCGCCAACACGTTCGTTGGGACTGCGCTCCCCAAATTCATTCCCACCATCGCAGATTATGCTCCGTTCGTCTCATACGGGGTGTCTGCGCTGACAGCGATAGCCCACGTGTTCATGGGCAGCGACTTCTCTTTCGGATTGTTCCTGGGAACGTTGGGGCCGAGTATCGAGGCGCTTGGGCGCCAACTCGCCGAGTTGATTTCACCGACAGCGAAGGCTCCTGCGGCTATGCCTGCGCCTACCACAACCACACCGACAACCAGTGGCATGGGACAGCCTGCTCCGAGCGAAATAGAACGTCTCCGCAAAAAACTGCGGATATCCTTCAAACCCGTCGCTGGAACGAGTAATATGGGTGGCAATGGCAATGCCAATGGCATGGGGGCCGCGAAAGTGGAAAGACCACTTAAGGTTTTCTAATCCCTTTTAGGAGGTGAGTCATGGGAATCTATGATGTCGAGTATCCGAAAACGCTGGATGATTGCAGGGGCGAGATATACGACAAGTGGCACTCTGCCACTTGGCGTGGTATCGCGAAGAAAGGAATGCGGATATTCCACCGCAAGGACCTGGCCGCTGGCGTGTCAAGGCTGGAGTTTTTCAATGTCAAACCTGACAACAGGTTCGCCGCCAACTACCAGGGGGCGCAGAGCCTCGTAGATGTCCGCGAATTCCTCGTTGTCCACGGAGTCATGCTCCGCGTCCTTCCAGACAGCACCAACTGGATGGTTCTGTATCGGAACTGGATGGAGATTGCGGAAGGGCTGATGGAACTCAAAGTCGGTGACAAGACGATTATCGTCGAACGGTTGCGCCAGATAATGGACCCGCTTCGTTACGTGCCGCGCCATGCTCCGCACATGGACATCGCCGTTCCAGACCTGTATTGGCAGTTTACATCTGTTGACATCGCCTCGCACGACAAGCGGGACTACTGGCCGATAATCCCGACACTCGTCATTCCTGGACAGAAGAAGACGACCGTTACCCTGGAGTAGGAGAACGTCCTGGCGCTTGCCGATGGCGACTGCCAGGTGGAATTCATCTTCCAGGGCGTCGTCTACGAACTTCTGGATGTCGAAGAGAAGGCGATATCCTAACTCCCAAAGGAGAATAGGACATGGAGAAGGGATATAACCGCTTTGTGACAGCAGCCGTATCTATCCCTGCGGGTAAGTCAGGAACGTTGAAGTGGAAGTCTGAGAAGTCGTCAGCGAGATTCGCTTTTGACCGCATCAATATGGTTGCCATAGACCAGGCGACCAACCAGGCGGTCACATGGCAGGTTTTTGTCAAAAGGGTGCGGCTGCGAACCGTTGGGGGACGTGGTGATTTTGTGGACGTGCTCGAAGGGGAGGAGGTCCCGATTGACCTTTTGACGGGGCAGGGGAACTCCCTCCCTGGCCTGTTGAAAGGGATTCAGGTTGTTGTGGAGCCACTCGAGATAGAGATGGAACTCGTAAACAACTCCACAAGCGACGTTAATGTATACGGCATGATATTCGGCACGGAAGAGAAAGGCCCCGTCCCACATACGGTTCAAACGATACGGCAAGAAGAACTCACTTAAAGTGAGGGACGGGCATGAGGCGGGAAATACACGGGCTCCCGCCCGACCTTGAGTCTATGCGGGAGCCAAAAGGTCGATACTATGTGTCTGCCGAGGGGATTGCGGGAGACATCGAAAAGGCTCTTTGGAGGGTGCTGAAGCGCCTTCTGTGGAACCTTCCACGTCCCTATATCCTCCCAGCGCCAGGTGATAATGCCTTCGAGAAGTCGCGGCACTTTATCCTCCCTCCACAAGAGGGGGTTAAGGTGCAGTTTGACTCTCCAGTTGAGCAACCTATTTTCTTGCATATAGTCAAGATAACTCCTGTGGACGACTTCTCGGCTCGGCATATCAGGGTTCAGTGGGAAAGCAACGGTAGGGTCAGTAGCCAACCTCCGCCCGCATGGCAAACCCTGGAATGGCGAAAAAACGAAACCCCAGTGGTTGACTATCCTGGAGCAGAGGGGTTTGCATGGCAACATGTTCTTGTGGAAAGAGGGCGGTCGCTCGCCCTAATCATCGACAACGATTACCAACTCGCAAGTATAGGGGTTGACCTTTACGTGAAAGGATGGGTGATAAGCATGGGGAGGAAGCCATGATACCTATTCCTGTTGAGGTAAAACAGGAGCCTGGCGGGGTGACGTTGAGAAACCCTTTTACAGGACACGAACTCTATGTTACCAAAGACAGGGTAGTTGAAATGGTAATTCCCAAAGAGGCGTGCGAACCCAAATCCTTTCGCGTATTTAAGGTCCCGTCCAAAAAGGTGCCAGGCAAGAAGACAACGCTTTTGATGTGTTGCAAAAGGGGACATTGGGATGCTCAAACGAAAAGGTGTGACAGAGGATACTTTGTCCCTCATGTGTATGTCCACCCAGTGGAACTGGCAAGAGAACTGATATATGAATTCCTGTCAGGAGAACTGTCCAGGAGGAGGAAATCGGCATGGGAAGATTAGGGTGGGTGACTGTTGCAGTCCAGGCCGCTCAAGTCGCGGCCAATTTGGTAGGGACATGGCAGAAGGCAAAGTCGGTTCAAAAGAAAAAGGAGCGGGCTGCTTATAGAGACATAAAGAATACGCTTCACACCATGGCGAGACAGTTTAGGCAAGTCTTTGACGAGGCATGGGACGCGGTAAGCAGCCTTCTCGCTGACCTTGGGTTTACCCCGCAAGAGGTTTCCAGCGAAGGCGGCCCAGTGGAGTCGGTAGAAGCCGCTTACACAGGCCTGCCTGCCCTCGCTCCTATTGAGCCTGGGGAAGAAGTATCTGTATCACCTGGCGCCCCTGATGTTCCATGGCTAAAGCCTGTGGATAAATGGACTCCTGAAGACCTTGCCAAAACCAAACTTGCGAGAGATAAACTGGCGTCTCTGCGCGACAAAGTTTCTCCTGAAGACAAGCCCAAACTGGAAACCATTGTTAAGCGTATGGACGAAATGGTGAGCATGTATGAGGGTGGAATGTCGGGGCTTAGGAGATGGTGGAAAAAAACAAGAAGGCGCCTGAAGAAGAAGGCCAAGAAGGTCGCTCGCCGTATCACAAACGCCGCAAGATATACAGGGGTGGTCGGCCTGGTCGCCCACCATGCCATCAAACGAGCCAAAAGCAAGAAAGCTCGTGCGAGAGGGCGAGAGCGCGCACGCAGGGCTATACGAGAATATAGACCTCGCCTGGACATCGTAAGTCTGGTAGCGGCTACTGATGGCGTCTGGATAGGACAGCCTGCGACCGTAACGTGGGATTACTACATCCAAAAGGCGGCGGCGCTACGGGAGGCCTTGAACCCCGAAGGGATTGACCCTATTGGCATTATAACAGGGCTAAGAGGCCAGGGCTTGAAGGTGGCCTATGGACGCACCAAAAAAGACGAACGTGACCGCAAGAACACCATACGTGCGCTTGCCGACATCGCAATGTGGAACTGGAATCAGGCAAATGGGCTGGTGTCCTACCTCGAGAACTTCATTTCCATCCTCGAGCGGGGGCGCATCCCTATCATCTACAAACACGCGGCGGTCCCGATAGGAACGGACGATGGGTTCAAAAAGGTAGGCATGGTGCTCCCCAAGGTCCGAAAGCAAGCCGAATCCGAGGGCATCGTATGTCCGTTAGCACGCCTCCCAGTTGTTGAAGGGAAGTTGCCAGAGGAAATTCCTTCCTTCAAGGAGAAACAAGCCGAGGAAGGTTTTTCGGTGGAAGACAAAGAGGGAACGCTTGTCAGGGAAGAGACTGGAACGGCTCAGGACGTGTCTATGGTCGTTTCTGGAGGTATGCCAGAAGAAACCCCGCCAGGGAACCTTTACTTCTACGATGAGACAGGGACGTGGACTCCAGCAGAGGAACACGCCCAGAAATTCCCCTGGTGGATTATCCCTGTTGGTGTCGGCGGGCTCGGGGCGGTAGGTGGATTGGTCTGGTGGCTAAGGAGGCGTAAGCATGGCGGAGTTTGAGTATGAGGTCGATGGTCGCATATTCAGGGGGGAGATTGTTGACGGAGACGGAGACGGAGACGGAGACGGAGGTAAATGGACCCAGCCGCCTCTTCCTCCTTTTGTCCAACAGATGTTGCAGGGAGTAGCCAAAGCGTCATGGTTCAGATACACAATGTTTGGGGTAGGTATTGGCGGTCTCCTCGGGGCGATAGGAGGCCTTCTTTTTTGGTGGGTTAGGAAGTGAGAAGGTTTGTAGAGGTCTTCTGGGACGGCGAAGCCTTCGTGGGAGGAACACATGAAGAGATACGCGATTGTTACGGGCTAAGCACCCTCAATATCATGGTCAAAAAGGAACCTCTCGTAATGCCCACCTTCTCTGTTACCGTTACATATATGCACTCCGACCAGCCGAGTGTAGAAGATGTGAGCCTGACCTTTACTCCAGACGCAATGGGAGCAGTATTAGCCAGTCTCCCGATATACTCTCGATACGTCAAAGTAACCCTCGACATAGAAGCAGGACTCGAGGTGAGAGCATGGGTAGGAGCAACGCCATGAAGCCCAAAACCTTGCTTACACGACTGAAGAAGATGCGCTTGGCGACTATATCGGATACAGGAGAAAAAGACTTCGGAGGGGTAGCCTTAAAACGTCTCCCATCTGAACTACTGGCCTCCGCCCGCGAAAAGTATGGCTCCCATCCAAACCCAGTCATCTTTCTTATCGAAAAGGTGTTTGGGTATGTGTGGGATGCCAAATGGGTTGAGTTGTGCTGGGAGGCGGCGCTGGAGGATAGGGCAAGGTCGCTGGAGAATATAAGCCCTGACCCCATCAAGTCTTTGATGGAATTGTCTGACGAAGACCTATTGACAACCGTGGTGGAACAGTGGGAACGTAGCGTCTTGATAATGGTGTGCTGGCCTGTGTTGTTTGGGTGGGACAAAGAGGTTACTGCAACGGCTTTTATGCTTCTTGATGACCTTACGTCTCCACGCGAAGACCACATCAAGGAATTATGGGGACAGGACTTGCGTTTTAACGGAACGTTCTACGCAACAGGCTTCTGGGGGTTCATGGCCCAAAAACTCAAAGAGTGGGGGTATTATCTTGCTCCTGCCTCGATTGGAGCCTCGCTTGCCAACACTTATTTGATATGGTCAGTCCAAAGTGTTGTTTCTGGGTATAGAGGGAACAGAACACTCGAGGTCGCAATTTCCCTCTCGATAGGGGGGAGAAAAAAATACCCAGCGCCTCTGCCTGTCCCAGAAAACATAAAAAGGGCCAAGGACTCTTTCCGTGGAAAGGGGGGCGTTTCCTTCCTCAACACGGCCGAAGCGGCCTTGTTCGAGGGGCTGTCCAGGTGGGCGGCCATCAAGGGGAAGTTGGCAAAACCCTCCGCCCCTCTCCAAAAAATAGAGGCCCCCAAAAAGGTGTCCTGGTGGTGGTTTGTGCTGGGAGGCGGCGCTGCTGGGGCGGCGTTAACATACGCGGCGATAAAAGGTAGGAGGGGATAAAATGCTGAACGAATTGGTGGCTTCTATCGTTCAGAACGAAGACGCTTTGTGGGGGCTCCTTCCTGATTCTCTTAAGGAGCGCATTCAGGCATCGCCCACCTGCGAGGCACCGTTGGTTGGGTTTTCTCCTAAAGTTGCGGCATTCACCGCCTGGAAGGTCATAAGCCCTGAATATCTGACTGGAGTAGAAGAAGAGGTGGCAGATGCCCTTATCAGTGCTCCTCAATCCATAAAAGAAGAGGCGGTTCGCTATCTGGTATCCCAGGCATTGGCCGTATTGCCCTGGGAAACCACCCTGACTGATATAATGATGCGTGAACGCCCTCCCAAAGACATAGACTGGCTTGGTCTTGGTCATGACGTTGGTAGGTCACTCTATGTGTGGGTGATGGATGCAACGACTACATTGTCATACAGAAGAACAGCGCGGATTTTGACCGTAGGGACCATAGGGGCATTCGCCCTTACCTCTCTTATCCTTTGGTGGTATAGTAAGGGGAAGTAAGATGTTGCCAGACCTGGCGGATAGCGTCGGAATAGCACACGAGTCTCCAACATTGGGTCTTGCCTGGTTTTTGGCCGTGCCACTCGTTTTGCTTGGCGCGGGATTCGCAACAGCATTGGGGTGGGGCGGCGCTAAACTTCTTGGAAATCTGGTCGCGCCTCCTACTTACAACATCAAATACCAGGTGGCTAAAGGGGCAAACCCCATACCAAATCAGCCGCCAGGGGGGCCTCCCTCTATGTCAACATGGTTAAGAAGGGCGGCAAAAAGCATCCCATACTTTTTCCTTGCGTATTTGGCTCCTAAACTGCCTGATACTTTTACGTCCCTGCAAGGATACAGGCGCTATTTCAAGTGGGCACAGATTGGGCTTTTGGGTTATGGAATCTACACGCTGTTTTCCGAGGAAGGCCTACAACGACCGAATTTGTCACTCGTGGCACAGCAGGCAGGAGGGACGTTGAGAGGTATGGGAAGAGTATCAGAGCCAGAGGTGACGCTAATTTCCCCGTCTAAAGCAAAGGTTCGAGTGACGTTCCAGGAGCCTCGCACCATTCGTGACCGTTCGAGCGGCTTCCTTGTCTATACAGGCAAGAACGGCCAGACAATATGGCAACGGATTTGGTCTCCTATGACGTTGATTCCTGCGCCTGGAACGTATGAGTTTGTCATCACGCTACCCGTCCCACCCCTCAAGCATGACTTTGCAATGAGAGAAATATATGGAGGATAAACTATGGCAGGCATCTTCAGCAAGTTAAGGGAAGAGGCGGAAACCAAAGTGGAGGAGGTGGTCAGGAGGGAGGAACGTAGGCGTGAAGAACCGAGAGGGATTGTGCGAACAGCAGCCGAAGAAGCCGCAGAGAAAATCCTTAGAAGAAAGAAATGGCTGCGAGAAGCGCTGGGCTGGGGGCGCCTGGTCGTCCCAGCCTTTCTTTTCTCGGCAGTGGCGATAGGAGGAACCACAGCGATTGTTTCGACGCTGCGCAAAGCCCTCGCCCCACCTCCAGGAAGAACGTTCATACAGAAAGTCCAGGCTGCGCTTCCCTGGGCTGGTATCTCAGGGGTGTCCTGGCTAATCGCTGACAACATGGAAAAGGACGCCAAGGGGCGTCAATGGATGTTTGCGGCAAGCATCTTTTCTGCTTATGTCTGTTTCGTTCAGGTTACATCATAGGAGGAGCGCAGAATGGCAAACAACAATGGAGTAAGCATCAAGGTGGTGCTGGCGATAGTCGCCTTGATTGTCACTGTTGCGGTGGCATGGGGGACAGCATCGGCGACGGTGGGGGAAGCCCACGGTCAGATAAAGGGGCTGGCACAGAGAATCGACAGGCTGGAAATAATGCTACAGGACGTGCTGAAAGAGTTGAGGGCGCTGCGAGGACAAGTCGGTGAATTGAAAGGCCGTTTGGAGGGGAGAAAATGAGCACGTGGACGATTGTGTGGACTGTCGTTAAAACCTTGGTGGCTCTGCTGGTTTCTCTTGGGGTTTTCAAGTGGCTCCACAACAAGGCTCGGGAATCCAAACTTGTCCAGAAGCATCATGCCCAGTGGATTGTGGACAAGGTTTTCGATTGGGTCGTTCAGGCAGCACAAACATGGGGTAAAAACACGGGCGCATCTGGGATGGAACAGAGAGAGAAGGCTATAGAAAACGCCAAAGCAATGGCTCCACACCTATCAAACAAAGAGGTAGAAACAGGAGTGGATGCGGCTTACCACCGCATGAAAGAAGACCTGAAGAAGATGGACGCCTCCCCAAAAGCGGATACATAGACCTTATTGGAGGGCTTACAAAAGACAGTCCATGGCTCCGTGCTGAAGCAGGATATAGATTCACAAAGAACGTAAAGGCCCTGGTATCTGCCGAGTGGGAGCGGCCTCATTGGGAACACTCCCGCTGGACTGTGGGGGCAGGCGTGAGGATAGATTTTTAGGGGTATGGACATGTTGATGGACAAGTCGGAAGTCCAAAAACGGCCCGATGTCGCAAAAAGGCTTGTCTCTAAATTGCTTGAGGCTACCAAGCACGCAAACTTTTTGTGGTCAATCGTCCAGACAACAAACGAGATGGTAGAAAGGCTATCAAAGGCCTTTGAGTGGGGGAACGCTACCGCCCCATCAAAAAACTGGTGGGCGACGATGAAAAAAAGAATTGCAGATGAGTTAGAGGACTCTTATTTCGTTTTGCTCAAAACCTTTGGCGACTATCTAATGGCTACCATTCGAGACATCAGGGGTATCCTCGCGAAAGCAAACATGCAGTATCGGGCTGGAGAATTGATAGACAAGGCAGAAAGGGCAATCAAGGCTCAACACTGGAAACAGTTGCACGATACTCTCAACGACGAACTGTGGGACCTTTTGAGCAAACTGACTCCTCCGCGTCCCAAACGACAGCAGCCATCACCGTTTGGGAGATAGGGTATGTTGACCAAACAAGAACTTAGAGACGCCGTAGCGCACATGCCTCGTATGGAAATGCGGGACTTCAGAAACTACCTGGACGCTTTATTGGGGTCTGGCTATCTCGACACATGGTTGAGCGCCTTGTCGTCGTTTATGGCCCTGCTGAAGAACCTTATAGCCGAAGTGTCTTTCTCGGAGAGGCAGTTTTCCAGGGCAGACGAAGTATGGAATAAGTGGGTTGGCCCAATCATTGAGGCTCTTTATGGTCAAATCGACCTGGTGGCGGACATCCTTAAAACCCTTGAAGCCGACAGCGCTGTTATAGACCAGTGGAGAAAACTCCTTAAAAGGCTAATCGCTGAGTATGAATTCTCGGAGGCCAAAATATGGGCAGAGGTCGTCGAATACGCTCTATTGGGGAGGTTGCTCAGATAAACGTGCACGTCCCTGTTCCCGACAGCCCTGTCACTGCACATGCCATAGAGTTGCTTCTAAACGAGATTGTAACGTTAGCAAGTGCTGCCCAAGAGTTCACAAAGTATGCCGTATGTGTTTGGGGAATCATTGAGGAGTGGGCAATGCCACCAGAAAGGATAACAGACCAACTCGATGGATGTTACTGGGAAGGGATAGACCACTTCTCAAGCAGCATAAAGGATGCGATACAGGACATCGGCGTAGAATATGAAAGCGCAGGCCTCGCAAGAGAGGCGCGTTCCCTCGTGCAAGGCCTTGCCCAGCATTTGGAAAGGGCCAGAAAGACGTTTGACTTTGACCCCTTATATGTCTATGCTCTTAATGCGGTTGATACTCTTGTAGGAGCATAATCATGCCTATGATTGGTCACGTGACGCCGCTGAACGCCCCTGTTTGCGGTATGTCGGATAATGGTATTACAGCCCTGTTGCTTGCTACCAGCGGCGCTGTAATAATTCGCCGAGACCCCCCGAACGAAGTCAAGTCGGGCAAGAAATTGCTCGATGCTGTTGCAGAAGCCCTTGACGCCGAAGCCTGCTCGGTCGTTATGCTGCAAGCGGACAAAGATAACACAGGGGTTGTTTACATCGGAGACGACACATCACAAGAACTCCAAATCCAGGCAGGTGATAGTGTGGTCATTGAAATAGACCGTCTTGACCGTATATACGCACGAGGTGAAGGACAGACTATCAGGTGGCTCCTTGTCCGTTATGCTTCGTAAGGAGCGGAAGATGCCCTGGACAGGCTCGTGTATGGTTCCAGCAGATAGCATGGTATCCTTTGTCCAGCATATAGCCTGGAGAACTCTTATCTTTGAAGATTTCGAGGGATGGTCTATACCCTGGAACGGCACCAACAATCTCATTACGGAGGCCTTCGAGGGATGGTCTATACCCTGGAACGGCACCAACAATCTCATTACGGAGGCCTTCGAGGGATGGTCTATACCCTGGAACGGCACCAACAGCCTTATCATAGAGACCTTTGAATCGGGTTGGTAGGGGGAAAGTAATGGGCATGGCAGACTGGAACATATTTGGGAGCGGGATGTGGCAATTGGTTTCTGGAGCCGCCGTATCTGGTAGTTACGTTTTGGAGTTATACTCGCCAGCCGCAGGGCAGCACATAGAACTCCTCTACAACGGGAACACGTCTATCGGGAATACCGAAGTCATAGCCTGGGTGAAAACGTATTCTGGCAACCCAGGGCGCCCGACATTGTATTGGAGAGAACAGTCGGCCACCGATACGCTGAACGGGTATGCTATGATGATACCCAGCGCCACCACCGCAACTATTTACAGGGTCGCTGGTGGCGTATGGACGGCTATGGCTACCATCACAGTCCCAAGCATCCAAGGACAGTGGCAAAAATTCCGCGTGCGAATGAAGTCTTACAACATCGAGGTTTCATATTGGGATGGGGCACAGTGGGTATTGTTAGCCCTGTTCCACGATACAGCCCAACAATGGGCTTCGGGTGCGGCGGGCTTTGGGAATAGAACCCAAGGCAAGAGTTGGTTCGATGATGTGGAAATAGGAGTCGAGACATGATAATCTGTATCAATCACAACCCATTGGAATACGTGAACGAAAAAGGGGAGCCTCTTGAGGTAAAAGAGGTTACATGCCCTGTTCATGGCAATCAGGTCAAGTATGTTGTGGATGGAAGCGAAAAGGTGCTTGTCCAGGCTCCTGGAGAGGAGTTGGGTTGTGAGGCATGGAAAAACGTTGAGGAGTAAGCCATGTGGGTGTGCGCGAAGGGGCACAAATTCTTCGGCCGCAGGTGCCCTGTGTGTGGAGAGGCGCCTGTTAAGAGGCTGCCTGTCCGCTGGAATTTCCGTCGCTCACGGCCTGAACCCGCCCCATGTCTTTCCTGTGGTCGTAATACCCCAGTGGATTGGGTCTGTCCTCGGTGTGGCATCGCTGCGGTGGGCATCGGTCCCTATCTGTGCCCAAAATGCGGAATCCGCATGATACGTGCTTGAAGGACATCCTTATGTGGCATTGCGCCAGGTGCAACAACACAAACCTGAAGTATGAACCACAAACTCCCAATACTGGTCGTATGACGTGTCCCAAATGCGGGGAAGCAACCGAACCATTCCCTATTAGGTATTCGATGTGCCCAAGGTGTAAGAAGGTGCGCGTTATGGCCATCAGGCCAGGCATTATGGTGTGTGTGGTGTGTGGTTGGGTAGGCGAGAAGCGCCCTAACGACTACGGCGAACCAGGGCATGTATGAGGGTGGCGACCAAAACATCATCGGTTTCTGGGGATAGGCGCGGGGCCTTCTTGCGCCGAACAAGCACCAGTCCTCGACGGCGAACCAACTCGAACCACCCCGCCTGTTCAGGGACTTCTTCCTCGGACTTGATGACTCCGCTGGGAGCGACATACCAGAATTCGTGGAACCTTGTTAGCACCCAAGCAAACTTGTCTGGATTGCGTATTTCACGCAAGAAGTCGCTGCGCTCAATCTTGATTTCAAACGCACGTCGAAGGTAATCCCGCGACGGCCATGTTTCGACAACCACTACGTCAATGCGGCGCCGCGCCTTCCCAGCCTCCCATTCAGGAGGAAATCCCTGGAACGAACATACTTCTGGTATGACGACTCCTCCGTAAGACTCGTATTTGTAGCGTATGGCTTCCACTGCGTCTTCAACGGTGATTTTGTCGGTGGTGGCAACAGGGGGTTCTTGCTCTTTCTGGGCATCCTCCATGAAGTCAAACTGACGCTCCATCATACATCCTCCTCGGCAACACACCAAAGTCCTTCAGGCGCCCCGTCAATCGTCCCCCAACAGGGCATCAGGTCTTCTCTTGTGCATCCACACGGGTAATATGGGAGCAAGCATTCCAGGCCTGTTACGCCATAGTGTTTCATCCCTGCTTCAACAAGGTCACGAAGGGTGGTCTTGCCATCAGGTGTGCAGCAAAAAACAGGGCGGGGGCCTAAAGCCCCCGCCTCTGCACACCACATAACATTCTGAAGGCCACAGTTACAGTCTTCTTCTTTGCATACCAACATGTCCACCCCAAGGATACTCATTCCCTTCTTCGCAAGGTCACGCATTGTCAGCCTCGCCATTTGAGGTCTCCTCCCGAGGGATAGAAGCAAGTTTTTGGAGGACAAGGAGCGGTTGACGGCGGAATCCTAATCGTTCCAATTGTTGTTCTACCGCACCTATTTTGGCTACCAACTCCAGGACGGCCGCCTGGAGTATGAGTATGTCGTGCTAATCTCCTTGTTGTAGAGACATGGCCTCTATCGTCAAGGATATCTCACTCACCTTCTCCCCGACGACCTTTTCAAAATGGATTTGTAGTTTCACCGCTCCTCCTCCTCTTCCTTATCCTTGTCTTCTGGTTCTTCGCAGAGCAACCCATTCCAGGAAACGTGACCTTGCGTCCAATCGGTGATGCGAAAATCGGGTCCGAATTTATCTTCCGTTTTGAACACCATGTCTTTTTGGATGGCCTGTCCCAACCCGCTGAGCGCGCGGATTAGCCTATCAACTATCATGCTCGGGTTTGGGCGAGAGGATTCTGTTATGGTGATACGGACATCTATCTCCCCCCGTTCAAATTCTCCGACACTCACGTTTTCGGAATAGTGTCCATGGGAGTCTGCGCCAGAAGGCATTGGCACCCTGATTCTCGCATGGAACGTGCTGCTAACCCTTATGGCTCCTACCATTTTCAAGCCCTCCACAGTGCCTTGGTTTACATTATGGCTATTTTGTTAACCATATATCTTCGCCTAAACTCTTGCTACGCAAAAGTTTAGAACAAATATCGCCCCTATTCCGCTCTTTCAGAGGGGGTGGACTCCGAAGTCTTTGGCAGGTCAGTGCCCTCTGTGGCAGGGGGCTGGCTGGGGTGGAGGCGGCTAATTAACTCTCCCAGTGCGCCCCCCAATCCCAACTTCAAACCTCTCTCCACCACTTTTCGGAGCGCTTCTCTGGTTTCGCGGCCTGACGTGCGAATTACCTCATCAGAGAGGAGGATTTGAGCCTCGTCAATGGCGTCAACGAGTTTCTTCGTCTCCTGCTTGGCCGAACTGAGAGATACACGGGCGCGTTCAATCGCCCGCTGAACCTCCTGGCACATACATCGCAGGTTTTCGAGGGCAACTTTCAACAGCAGTAGATTTACCTTCGACTCCATGCCTGAACCTCCTACAGCAGTTTCAACTGTTCGGGTTTACGGGGCGGCTTCACGTATGGAAGCAACCTCTCGGGCCATTCTCTGATATTCAGGTCGGCGGGGGTCTCCTTGCCTTGTGACATCTGCTTAAAGAAAAAAGGAATGCCCATAGCCTGGCATTCCTTCAAAATTTGATATGCCCAATCAGCCTCCATGGGTCTCGCCCCGTATCCAGTCTCTCCGCCAACGATAACCCAATCCAAGAAGGAAAGGGCGTTCATCGGTGGTGGAGGAGATGGAAGGGCAAGGGTGGAATTGTTTATCGCGATATTCCTCAAAGACAGCGGCCCTAACAACGGTTCGAGAGAGACAAACTTGAAAAAGCACGTATGAACGCTCGCAAGGTAGTATAGGCGAATTCCTTGCTCTGCGGTTTCTACTGTCACTCCCAACCCAATGTTGGAAGGCATCATCTTTGCTTGTGCAAGCCACGAGTGCATAACCTCCACCATCCGTCGTGCTCTTTTGGTGAGAATGAGGAAGAAGTGCGGAGTCTGCACCATAATGCCCAGTAACCTGAAGATAACCTCTGTAGAAAACTTCTCATGGAAGAAATCAGACATGCTGCACACAAATACTATGCTGGGCTTCCGTTTGCGCAAAGGAGCATCGAACCTTTCAGGGTGAACCGTTGGCACAAAAGAGCGCGGCCCGAACCAATCGCTGAGGAGGCGTTTGGCGTAACAGTTGTTACACCCTGGGGAAACAGGGGTGCATCCCGTAAAAGGGTTCCAGGTGTAATCGCACCATTCTATACTTGTGGGATTCATCATGCTTCGTCTTCTCCTAATGCCTTTTTAACCCACTCTGCTAACTCTGGCAGAGCAGCGTGTTCAACATAAACCTGCGTGCTTGTGAGTTTGGCATGTCCCAGCAAGCGCTGAATAATTGCCGCAGGAACCCCCTTCATAGTGAGGTGCATTGCGTAAGTATGTCGGAGCGTATGGGCGTGACAAAGATGCAGCGGGAGGTGGGCTTTCCTTCCTGCTCTTTTAAGGGCTTTGTGGACCGCTTGACGACTAACAGGGAACACTCGATGTCTCTGCCTTTTCCCTTCACAGGCAGCCTTTAACATGCTTCGCAGGGAGGAGGTCAGGGGATATGGCCGTTTCCCAGGTGTGCGGCGCTTCAGGGTGGGTATCCAGACGATACTCTGTCCCCAGTCTATGTCTTTCACAGAAAGACGAAGCGCCTCGGATACGCGGGCTCCCGTGAGCAAAAGGAATTGGGCGACAGGCTTTGTCCTCCCGCTTACGTAGCGAACCAGCCTGCGCGCGTCCCTCATCTTCAGCCATTGCATTTGACGTAATCCTTAATGCGTCCGCCGAATTCCTCCAGCACCAACGCCAAAAACTCGACGGGTGCTCGATGCCGTCCGCTCAACCATTTTTGAAGGGTGCTTAACGACACCCCCCACCGTTCCGCGGCCTCCTTGATTGTGATTTTTTTTCGCAGGAGAGCCGCGCGCACTGAGACATGGTCAAACTCATAGTCCTTGAGTTTCTTCGGCATGTTCTGCCTCCCAATCCAAGGGAAGGGCATTATAAGGCCAAAATAGGTTGTTGTCAACCAAAAAAGACGCCCCGCCACCAAAATTGATGGCGGGGCGTTGCTTATTCTCCTTGCAAGGGCATTACAACAGCACGGATATATTGCGCCCATGGTTGGGGCACCCCTGTAAGGAGAACCGACGACTCACGTGGTTTTTCCTTAGAGAACCGTGCGGTTACGTCCCCTTTTGCAAATAGGTCAAGAATGCTCCTGATGTATCCAGGATTAAACCAGATTGAGATTTCCGTGTTTGTGGCAACTTTTATGCCCCACTCAGAATGTTCGTCCATGTCCTGTAGAACACAAGTCATCACCTGTGTTGTGGGGTCTATGTTCAACTTGAGCACGGTTGATTCTTTGTAAGATACCCGTTTCGGCAAAAAGGGTCGCAACTTTTCTCTTTGGAATTTGACCATGTTCCCCCCGTGTGGTCCATAAGCGACCTTTTTCCAGTCTGGGAAAATCGCTGTTGTGTAGGAGCCGTCCATATAAACACATCCATTAGGCCACTTGGCAAAGACTCCATACTTGTCTCTTCCCTCAATCACGCCTGCAACGAGGGAAATCCTGTCCAACGACTTTCCCGCTTTGCATAGGTCGTAAATGGACCCCGCAGAAACCAGCACATTCTTGCGAGCCTTTTGGGTTACAAGCGTGACAGCTATTCGGGCTTCCACAAGCCGCCTGCCATCTGTTGCAACCAGCCTTAAAAGGTCTCTCCCCAGCGGTTCCATATAAACATACTTTATAGAAGAATGACTATTTCCGTCGGTGAAGTCGCTAACGGTTTTTAGCGCCTTCAACAATACCTCCGCTGGAGCGTTTACCTCCCAAAAGGTCTCTGAGAAAGTCGGGTCGTCAGGCACGTCGCAATAAGACGTGTCCGTCTCAATCCGCTTTCGTTGCGTTTGAATGATTATTTTGTCTGTAGGGCCTCCTTCTTTTGTTGATACCGCGATGTCGCTGAAAGGCTCCCGCGCGAAAATCTTAGGTGGACACATGATGCTGAGTCCATTCCCGTCAATGACGGTGCCTTTGACAGCGACTATCAAGTCGCCACAATAGACCTTCGCAATTGCCTTGTCGCCTTGCGACTCGAGAGTAACCACCGATGGAAGGGTGGATGCTCGAGCCGCAATTTTCGCTATCTGTTGCAGCGCTTTCGCTTCGGCCTTCTCAAAAGACACTACGGTTCTCATAACAACATCCTCCAAAATGGTTCCAGCCGCCGCCCTGCTCCTCAGGCCCCGCGACGGCGGCGGCGTGCGGGGCGACGCGGCGGGTGTGCGGTCGGGTTCCGCACATTAAGCCGACCCCTACACCTATCCTTTCGGATAGAGGGGTCCCCGTCTTTGCACCCGCCGCGTTTCGCTATTCGGCGGTGGTTGTCTGACGCGGCTTTTCCTTTGGAATTTCTGTGAGGCCGCGGTCGTAGGCCCACCAAAAGATGCTTTCCCGCAGGTCGCTGTCTTCAATGCGTATCAGCGACAAAAGCACTTTAAGCGCGTTGATTCTCTTCGAGCGTTTTATGTGGCGGAAAAATGCTCGTGCATACTGTCTCGCTCTTTTGTTGGCATTTCGGTATGCTCTTGCCAATCCAAATTTCATGGTTCTCCCTCCATCTAATCGTCTATTGGAACCACAGTTTCCACCCACGCATCCATCGCGTATTCAACGTCTTTTGCCCGTTGCTCTAATACGCTCATAGGGATTACGTTGACAGGGGCGTGTTCAATCTCTTTGGCATTCACTTCTACCAGTATGGTCATACCGTTAAGGTATCCTTTGAGCAGCACTCCTTGACCTATTACGGGGGCCACAACTATTTGCGATGCTCCCTTTTCCACGTATTGGACGCGACACTTTGGGCACATCTTCTCGTAAGCCCCAAACTTGAGGTCTCCGCTGCACACTGGACACTTAATTATCTTCATAGTCATCATCTTGCTCCTTAAAAAGGACCTTGCAGGCACTCTTCACTCTTTGGGCAGCCTCCCTAACTTCATCGAGCGGGAATGTTATCTTTGACGACCCATATGGGCCCTCTTGCACATACACCAAAATATGCTTTGGAGAAAACCCGCATACCCATAAAGGGCTTCGGACAACAGGCATATACACCATTAACGTATTGCCTACAACCAAAAACCCTAAGAAACATTCGGGGCAGAATCCATCATCGGGGCTGCCAGACAATCGTATGTCTGTGTTACAACGTGGACATTTTTTTGGAACCTTGGTCATAGCACATCCTCCTCAAAAAGGTTCCTTGCCGCCGCCCTGCTCCTCAGGCCCCGCGACGGCGGCGGCGTGCGGGGCGACGCCCCCGAGG
>Ga0164311_10000473_pt1 | contig 17622 bp, 13 predicted proteins | sample GuaBasSedimGuay2_FD_121796 | JGI IMG/M metagenome (GOLD analysis project Ga0164311, IMG submission 121796) | Subseafloor sediment microbial communities from Guaymas Basin, Gulf of California, Mexico - Guay2, Core 4569-9, 9-12 cm | ecosystem: Environmental > Aquatic > Marine > Hydrothermal vents... | reverse complement strand
TACTACTCCCTGGCCGACCACCGGGTCATTGAGGCCCTCGACATCCTGCGCGAGATGCTGGCCGACCTCTTGGCTCAACGGGCAAGTCTGATGGGGATTTCAGGTTGAGGAGCGAGAGAGCCAATATACAAGTGAGCAAGTACAACTGGTACAGGAGAGTGAATTAAATGGGGAAACTGACATCCAAGCAAGAGACCTGGCTGCGCGAGCGCTTCGATAGCCGCTTCAGCGCCGATCTGACAGAGCGCAAAATCTACAGCCACGACGTGGGCGTAATGCCCCCGTTGGTCAAGCCGCTGCTCGGCAAAGCGGTAGCCGATGGTATCGTCCAGCCGCAAGATGAGGAGGAAGTGATAGAATTGGTGCGCTGGGCTGTCCAGAACCACGTTCCGCTGATTCCGCGCGGCAAGGCCACCTCCGGCTATGGCGGCGTGCTGCCGGTCAAGGGCGGCATCACGGTCAACTCTTGGCATATGCGCGATATTCTAGCGGTGGATGAGGAGAGCCTCACCGTCACCGTCGGGCCGGGCGCCATCTGGGAAAAGCTGGAACAAGAACTGAACAAGCAGGAGCTGGCGTTGTGTCTCTATCCCTCCAGCGCCCCCTCGTCCACCGTCGGCGGTTGGCTGGCCCAGGGTGGTTTTGGCTATGGCTCTTTTGAGTACGCGTCTTTTCCCGAAAACGTCCTCTCTGCCCGGGTCGTGCTGCCCGGCGGCGAGGCGCGTGAGTTTACGGGCGACGACCTCGACCTGATCGCCGACGCCGAGGGCATTACCGGATTTATCACCCAAATCACGCTGCGCGTGCGCCCGCTGGAACAAGAGATGGTGGTGGGCGGTCGCTTTGCCGACGTGGGCGGCCTGGCAACGGCCCTGCGGACAGTGGTAAAGGAGCAATTGCCGCTCTGGTCAGTCACCTTTATCAACCCAGAGATGGCGCGTCTCAAGAACCAACTCCCGCCCAAGCTGGAGCACGGCCACCCGGCGGACGAGCAGCGGCCAAAACTGCCCACGGGCTACCTGGCGGTCTTTGTCTTTCCGGCCTCGCGGGAAGGGCAGGTGCGGGAAAAGTTGGAAAGCATCATTGCCCAGAGCGGCGAGCGCCTCGACGACGACCTGGCTGTCCACGAGTGGGATGAGCGATTTTCGATCATGCACGTCAAGCGGCTGGGACCCTCTCTTATCCCCACCGAGGTGGTTTTACCCCTGGAGAATCTGGACCAGGCTTTGGAAGATATCGAGGGCGGTGTCCGCCAACCGCTGGTCATCGAGGGTATGGTCTCTGGCGGTCAGAATCCTCAAGTCGTGTTGCTGGGTTTTATCCCCCACGACGAGCGTAGTCTCACCTTTAACGTGGCCTTTGCGCTTTCCCTATCAACCATCCAAAAAGCAAAAAAATACGGCGGGCGGGCCTATGCCAGCGGCCTCTACTTTGCCCAAGAAGCGGATCACATCTTGGGCGCCGAGCGCGTGCGCCGGCTGCGCCAGTTCAAGCAGCAAGAGGACCCCCGGCGGATCATGAACCCGGGCAAGATATTGGATAGCAGCTTGATGGGGACGTTTATGAGCGTGGCTGGGGCCTTTGAGCCGCTGATCCGCGCGGCGGGCAACGTAGCGAAATCGCCCGTTGGCGAGCGCATCGCGGGGGCCGGCAAGCGCGGCATCGCCGACGACCTGTCCTGGTACGCTTATGCCTGCGCCCAGTGCGGCTACTGTATAGAGGGTTGCACCCAGTTCTACGGACGCGGCTGGGAGTCTCAATCGCCGCGCGGCAAGTGGTTCGTTCTCAAAGAGCACATATCCGGGCGGAGCGGCAAGTTGAGCCAGGATCAGGTAGAGACCTTTCTGGCCTGTACTACCTGCGAGGTTTGTGACGCAGAGTGCCCGCTGGAACTGCCCATCGAACCCAGTTGGCTGCAAGTGCGCGGCAAGTTGGTCCACGAGGATGACCGGCTCACCTTTCCGCCGTTCGAGATCATGCGCGCCAGCCTGCGCAAAGAGCACAACATCTGGGCCGCATATCGCAAGGACCGGGCCGGCTGGGCCGAGAGCATCGGTGATCTGCCCGAAAAGGCCGAGACCTGCTACTTCCCCGGCTGCACCGCTTCCTACGTGGAAAAAGACATCGCCCAATCCAGCGCCGAACTACTGCGCAAGGCCGGGGTAGAGTTCACCTACCTGGGCGAGGACGAAGCCTGCTGCGGCATCCCCATGCTGGTGGCCGGGCTGTGGGACACGTTCGAAGAGATCATGCGGCACAACATCAGCGCCATGCAAAAGCGCGGGGTCAAACGCGTGATCTCGACCTGCCCGGCCTGCTGGCTGGTGTGGAAGACCTATTACCCCGAGTGGGCGGCCAAGTTGGGGATCGACTATCCCTTCGAGTCGTTGCATATCTCCGAGGTACTGGCCGAAAGCATCCGCTCCGGCGATATGACGTTTGATCACCCGGTGAACATGCGCGTCACCTGGCACGACTCTTGCCACATGGGGCGCGCTGGCAGCATCTATGAACCGCCGCGCGAGGTGTTGCAGGCTATCCCCGGCATCGAGTTTGTAGAGATGGAGCACAACCGGGAAAACTCGTTGTGCTGCGGCTCTGTGCTCAGTCTGGTGGCCGACCCGGCGATAGCCAAGGAACTGGGCGACATCCGCTTGAGCGAGGCGGACGCCGTGGGAGCCGATGCGGTCGTCTCCACCTGCCCCTGCTGTCAGGTACAGCTTCGCGTCTCGGTGCAAAAAACGGGCCGCGATATGCCCGTCATTGACCTGGGCGCTCTGGCCTGCCGCGCTTCCGGCATCCCGCACGCCGACCCCACCGAGTACGCGCTGAATATGTGGGCTTCTTTCGACGCCATGATCAACTTGATGAAGCCAGAGCCAATGGCCGACTTGTTTGTCGAGCTATTCCCCCCAATGATGGACGCTATGCCGCTAGGGATGGGCGGGATGATGCGGGCTATCGGCAAGATGGGGCCAGTGGGCGGCGTTATACTCAAAGCGATGAAGCCATTGTTCCCGGCGATCTTTCCCATCGTGATGCCAGGGATGATGGATAAAGTGATGCCCGACATGCTGGCGGCGGTGGAAAAGCGGGTGCCAATGTCGCAGTCAATGAAGGATCAGATGCCAGACTTGATGCCGGCCGCGATGGGCAATCTGATGCCCAAAATGCTGCCCGCCATCGTGCCGCTCATCAGCGACCCGTTGATTGACTATCTGCGGGGGTAACTGACAGGCAGAGCGAGGTTGACCCCATACCAAAAAAGCCAGGTTTCTCGAAGAAACCTGGCTTTTCCCTTGATACTTTTCCTAACCCGTCTTTGTGTTAAGCTAGTACTCCGTCAAGGTGATTCTGATGTATGGCTTTTCTGTGGTAAACTGGGGTTGAATTTACCTTGTACAGGAGGGCAGCAATGGCCAAGAAGATATATATTGTGGATTTGGATGAAGTTGGACTTTGGATAAACTCTGCATCGGTCTCCAACTTGAACTTTAACAAATTCGTGGCAAGATTGGGGCACTATGAATATCCAAAAAAGTGTGTCCCAACTCGAGCAGTTTCGTCAGGAGTTGTATGAGGCATTTGATCTCCGCCCCGATGCGATAATGGAGTTAATCGATGCTCTGTCGAGTACTCCCATGGCGGCAGGAGGGGGCAGCAGCCTAGGGAGGAGTACGTCACCGGGGAGAAAACGGAGGGTTGAGCGCATCGGCGCGTTGTGAAATGTGGCGACTGCGCCTTTCAGGTGCCTAGTTTTGGGTCTGGGACTCGGTTTTCTTGTGCTAGGTGCTATTTGATCGTTCTCCAGGATGTGGTCGATTTATCCGCATCGTGATGGGTCACTACCGGAACTTGAGACATGTGGGTAATCACCAGATAACATTGGCTTGACAACTCGGATGTTTGTTGTAGAATACTGACGCTCGCCAAAGCGGCGGGCGCTGGCCGAAGTGGCGGAACAGGCAGACGCGCTGCGTTCAGGGCGCAGTGGGCTTTATGCCCATGTGGGTTCAACTCCCACCTTCGGCACCTCTCCCCAAGGCAGAACGGCTGCCTTGGGGCTTTGTTTTCTGGGGAGTGTGTTTGACAAAGCGGTTCGCTCGTGTTACCATAGCGCGGCCAAGCCACAAGCCTGCAAGTTTTGTGGAGTAATTCTGCGACGCCCGATGGTTTCAAACATCTTGAGATTGAGGTTACAATGCGCAGTGTGGAGTGGTACAAAGACAAAGGCCGACCAGGTGTCGTGCGGATGATTGACCAGCGACTCCTTCCGGTCGAGTTTCGACTGTTGGAGTTGGAGGAACCGGAGGATGTGGCTCGCGCGATCCGCGATATGGCCGTGCGGGGAGCGCCCGCCATTGGCGCTACGGCTGGGTTTGGGATGGCGCTGGCCGCCCATCGCAGCCAGGCTGGTGGCCGCGACGGTCTGCTGCGCGACCTGGAGCAGGCCGCCGCCGCACTGCTGGCCACCCGCCCCACCGCCGTCAACCTGACCTGGGCGGTGGAGCGGGTGTTGGAGCGCGCGGCCGACGAACAGGATGTGGAGCGCGTGCGGGCCGTCGCCCTGGAGGAAGCCCAGAGCATCGCCGACGAGGACGTGGCGGTGAACCGCCGCTTGGGCCAGACTGGCGCTGCCATAGTTCCTGAAGGGGCGACTATTCTCCACCACTGTAACACCGGTGCATTGGCCACAGTGGATTATGGTACCGCGCTGGGCGTCATCCGCGCCGCCCACGAGGCGGGTAAGCGCATCCACGTCCTGGTGGACGAGACCCGGCCACGCTTGCAAGGGGCGCGCTTGACTGCCTGGGAGCTTCAGCAAGCGGAGATTCCTTTCACCCTCATTGCCGATAACGCCGCCGGTCACTTTATGCGCACCGGCCAGGTGGAAGTCGTGCTGGTGGGGGCCGACCGGGTGGCGGCCAATGGCGACGTGGCTAACAAGATCGGCACCTACAAACTGGCAGTGGTGGCGAAGGAAAACGGTGTTCCATTTTATCCCTGCGTGCCCACTTCTACCATTGATCTATCCACGCCGACCGGCGACGACATTCCCATCGAGGAACGCCCGTCGGAGGAGATAACGGGGATTTCTTTCCTGGGGCGGCAAGTCGTCCCAGAGGGAGCGCGGGTTGCTAATCCAGCCTTCGATGTCACCCCACACCGCTACGTCACTGGCATTGTCACTGAAAACGGGATTGCCTATCCGCCGTTCGCGACGAGCCTGCGTCAGGTTATGGAGGCCTCTTTTGATTCCTGAGACTGCTCAGTCTGGACGTTTTGCCATCCCCGTCGTTGTTTTCTGTGGCGGCGAGGGCACCCGGATGCGGGGCGATACACCGGTCAAGAAAGAGTTGGTCGAGGTCGGCGGCCGTCCCATTATTTGGCACGTGATGAAGATTTATGCCGCCTATGGCCACACCCGCTTCATTCTCACGCTGGGCCATCGCGCTGATGAGGTCAAACGGTACTTTCTCGAATACGAGTCTATGCGTCGTGATTTCACTGTCCGTCTGGGGCAGATGGGTGCTGTTTCGTACCACCAGGCCAGGGCGGAGGAGGATTGGGAGGTCACGCTGGCTGATACGGGGCTGCATACAGAGAAAGGCTCGCGCATCTATCGTGTGGCCCGCTATATTGATAGTGATGCCTTCTTTGTCACCTACGGTGACGGCGTGGGCGATGTGGATGTGGACGCGCTGTTGGCCTTCCACCAACGGCACGGCCGGCTGGCGACCGTGACCGGCGTGCGCCCCCCGTCGCCCTACGGCGCTATCCAGGTAGGCGAGGCCGGGCAAGTGAGCGGATTTACGCAAAAACCGCAGATGGAGCAATGGATCAACGGCGGCTTTATGGTCTTTGAGCGTAGAGTGCTGGATTACCTGGCCAATGGCGACGATGTCCACTTGGAGAGAGAAGTTTTGCCCCGCTTGGCCGCCGAGGGGCAGTTGATGATGTATCGCCACACTGGCTTCTGGCGCAAGATGGATACCTTGAAGGAGGCGCTGGCGTTGGACAAATTCTGGCGCGAAAGCGCACCGTGGAAAACTTGGGAGTGAGAGATTTTATGACCAACGATTCGCCATTTGCCATTCATCATTCGCGCTCTTTTTGGCCAGACCGTCCTGTACTCGTCACGGGCTGTACGGGCTTTCTAGGTTCCTGGCTGACGATTGCCCTGGTGGAAGCGGGCGCTGCCGTCGTCGGCTTGATCCGCGACGGGGCGCCTTTCTCTCACCTCCGCAGTTCCGGCTACCAGGATCGCATCGCCGTCGTGCGCGGCGATGTGACCGATTATGAACTGGTCGAGCGAACGCTCAACGAATATGAGATTGACGCCATCTTCCACCTGGCGGCTCAAACCATCGTTCCCATCGCCAATCGGTCCCCTCTCTCCACCTTTGAGACCAACATCAAGGGCAGCTGGACGGTGCTGGAGGCGGCGCGGCGCTCGCCCACGGTCACTCGCGTGGCGCTCGCCTCATCTGATAAAGCCTACGGCGCGCACGAGACGTTGCCCTACACCGAGGACGCTCCCTTGCTAGGCTGCTATCCCTACGATGCGTCCAAAGCCTGCGCCGAGTTCATCGCCCGCACCTACGCTGTCACCTACGATTTGCCCGTCGCCATCACCCGGTGCGCTAATCTCTACGGCGGCGGCGATCTGAATTGGAGCCGCATCTTTCCGGGCACGGTGCGCAGCGTCATTCGAGCTGAGCGTCCTATCGTTCGCTCTGATGGGACTATGGTGCGCGACTATCTCTACGTCCAGGATGGGGTGAGCGCTTACCTGACGCTGGCCGAGCATTTGGATGAGACTGAAGTGAGGGGCGAGGCTTTCAACTTTGGGATGGATAACCCCAAGCCTGTGATTGAGATCGTGCAGACCATCATTGCCATCTCCGATTACCCGGAGCTGGAGCCGGTGGTGCTGTCCGATGCCCCCAACGAGATTCAGGCGCAATACCTTGATAGCGGGAAAGCGAGGCGCGTGCTGGGTTGGATGCCCCGTTATTCACTTGAGGAGGGCTTGAGGGAGACTTTGGAATGGTATCGGGAGTTCCTGTGCCGGTAGGTTGGGCGGGAAAGCGAGTTCTCGTCACCGGGGCCACGGGCTTTATCGGTCGGCGACTAACGCGGCAATTGGTGGAGGCCGATGCACAGACCTGGACGACCGGGCTGCCCGGCGAACATCCCCCCCCTGGCGTGGAGGCCCACTTGCCTCTGGACGCGCGCGACGGTGACGCAGTGCGGGCAATCGTTGCCGAGGCCGCGCCGCAGGTCGTGTTCCACTTGGCCGCTGCTGGCGTCACAGCTCCGGGCATTGATCCAGCGTTGGCGCTGGCGGTGAATGTTGGCGGCGCACTGCATCTGCTGGAGGTGTTGAGGGAGCGGGGTATTGGACGGATCGTGCTCGTCGGCACGTGCCACGAGTACGGGGCGCGGGAAATGGTTGAGGGCGGCAATCGTACCGATTGCTATGACCCTTTCAATGCCTACGCCGCTTCAAAGGTCGCTGCATGGGCCTTTGGGCGGATGTATTGGCGCATGTACGGTCTGCCGGTCATCATCGTGCGCCCATTCCAGGTCTATGGGCCGGGCCAACTGTCCCGAACCCTGGTACCCGCCGCTATCCGCGCAGCCCTGGCGGGCGAGGATTTTCCAATGACGCCGGGCCAGCAGCAGCGGGATTTTATCTACGTGGACGATGTGGTGGACGGAATGTTGGCAGCCGCGGCCGCGCCGCACCTGGACGGCGAAAGCCTCGATCTGGGTACTGGGCAGGCACGCGCCATTCTGCGGGTGGTGGAGCGCATCTGGGCAATGACCGATGCGCAGGGAAAGATTTTGGCCGGGCAATTACCCTACCGCACCGGCGCGGTGATGCGCCTGGTCGCTGACGCCGACCGCGCGGCCCATCTGACCGGCTGGCGGGCGCGGGTGGGCTTGGAGGAAGGATTGAAACGTACAATAGAAATGATTAGATTTTCCGATGACTGAACGAGACGAACTGCGGGAGCAAATTCATACATTGGTTGCCGCTTATTACCGCCAAGCTCACTCTGCGGTTCCTTTCACGCCGGGAGAGAGCCGCGTCAACTATGCTGGCCGCGTCTACGATGAGCGAGAACTGACTGCCGCCGTAGACGCGGTGCTCGATTTTTGGCTCACCGCCGGCCCGCGAGCAGCGACATTCGAGGATGGGCTGGCCCGCTTCCTGGGCCTGCGCCACGCCCTGGCGGCCAATTCCGGCTCCTCGGCCAACTTGGTCGCCGTGTCCGCCCTCTGCTCACAGCGCTTGGAGCGCCGGTTGCAGCCTGGCGACGAGGTCATCACACCGGCGGTTGGTTTTCCCACCACCGTCGCGCCTCTCGTGCAGAACGGACTGACGCCGGTGTTCGTGGATTGCGAACTGGGCGCGTACAACCTAGACCCGGAACAACTGGAGCCAGCTCTTTCGGAGCGAACGCGCGCGCTCTTCTTTGCCCACACGCTGGGCAACCCGGTGGAGATGGATCCGGTGATGGCGTTCGCCCGCGCTCACAATCTCTATGTCATCGAGGATGTGTGCGACGCGTTGGGAAGCGCTTACGATGGCAAGATGGTGGGCGCATTTGGCGACCTGGCGACTTTGAGCTTTTACCCCGCTCACCACATCACCACCGGCGAGGGTGGGGCGGTCGTCACCGGTAACTCAAAGCTGGCCCGCATCGCCCAGAGCGTGCGGGATTGGGGACGTGATTGTCATTGCCGTTACAATAGTCCCCCTAATGGCGCGTGCGGGCGTCGCTTCGAGTGGCGGATTCCCGGCCTGGACGAGCCTTACGATCACCGTTACCTGTTCACCGAGATCGGCTACAACCTCAAGATGACCGATATGCAAGCGGCCATTGGGTTGGCGCAGTTGGAGAAACTGCCCGACTTTATCGCGGCTCGCAAGCGTAACTTTTCCTGTCTTTACCAAGATTTGAGATGCTACGAGGAATTTCTGATTTTGCCAACCTGGAGCAAGCGCGCCGACCCGTCGTGGTTCGCTTTCCCCATCACCGTTCGCCCAGGAGCGCCTTTCTCTCGGCGTGATCTGATCACCTTCCTGGAAGGACGAAATATCGAGACGCGCCTGCTCTTTGCGGGCAACATCGTCCGGCAGCCCGGTTATCGCCACATCAAACACCGCACCGTGGGCGATCTGCCAAACTCGGACATCGTTCTGCGCTCCACCTTTTTCATCGGCGTTTACCCCGGCCTGGACGACGCCCGCATCGCCTACATATTGGAGACTTTTGCCGACTTTGTCGATTCGCTATGAAATTATCAATCATCATTTGTGCTTACAATGAACAAGACACCATCATGACTGTCTTGGAAAACGTCCGGGTGGTGGATTTGGGGACTGGGTGGGAAAGAGAGATCATTGTCGTGGATAACTGCTCCACCGACGGCACCCGTGAATTGTTGCAAGACCTGGACTGGCCGGAGGCGCGCGTCATCTTTCACCCACGCAATCTGGGAAAGGGGACGTCTGTCCGCACCGCCATCGCTCACTGTACTGGCGATTACGCCATTATCCAAGACGCCGACCTGGAGTACGACCCGGCGGAGTACACTCTGTTTCTGGAACGGATCGCCGGCGATCATCCCGCCGCTATTTATGGCTCTCGCACGCTGGGCGGACGGGCGGTCTACGAGTACGCGGCGAACTATTGGGGAGTTCGTTTCCTCACCGGGTTGACAAATCTGCTCTACGGCGCGCACCTCACCGACGTAGCGACGGCGGCCAAGATGGTGCGGGTGGATGTGCTAAAGTCGCTCAACCTGACCGGGACGGGGTTTGACCTGGATTTCGAGCTGACCGACAAAATCTTGCGCGCCGGATACGAGATCGTCGAGACGCCGGTCTCTTACCGCCCGCGCACCATCGCCGAGGGGAAGAAAATCCGCGCCTGGGATGGCCTGTGGGCGCTAAAGATCATCACCCGCGACCGTCTCTTGCCAATGAGCCGTATCGTAAAGATTGAAGGAGAGGATCAATGAATATCGTCGTCACCGGTTCCATTGCCTACGATTATCTGATGACCTTTCCGGGTCGTTTCGTCGAACACATCCTGCCCGACCAGTTGGACCACATTTCTCTGAGCTTTTTGGTGGACGAGATGCGGCGGCAGCGGGGTGGGTGCGCGGCCAACATCGCCTACAACCTGGCGTTGCTGGGGGAGCGCCCCCGCTTGATGGGCACGGTGGGGCAGGATTTTGGCGAGTACCGCGTCTGGCTCAAAGATCAGGGGGTGGATACCTCTCTCACCCGCGATGAACCTGACCTGTTCACGGCCTCTTTTTTCGTCAACACCGATCAGGACGGCAACCAGATCGCCAGTTTCTACACCGGCGCGATGGCCCGCGCGCGGGAGCTTTCGTTTCACGATCTGAACGGTGAGCAGGTTGACCTGGTCGCTATCTCGCCCAACGATCCAGAGGCGATGGTCAAATACCCGGCCGAGTGTCAGGAGTTGGACATCCCCTATCTGTACGACCCCAGCCAGCAGATCATTCGTCTCTCTGGCGAGGATTTGCGGGAGGGCTTGGCGGGGTGCGATATCCTGGTCGTCAACGAGTACGAGTTTGAAATGTTGCGCGAAAAGACGGGGCTGAGCGCCGAGGAAACCCGCTCTGCTCCATCCCGCGCCTGTGTTGTAACTCTGGGAGAGCAAGGCTCGCGCATCTGGGTGCAGGGGACGCTGCACATCATTCCCCCGGTCCCGCCCCGGCAGTCTGATGATCCCACTGGCGTGGGAGACGCTTTCCGAGCAGGGTTGATCAAGGGGCTGGCCCTGAACCTGTCCTGGGAACTGGCGGGAAAGATGGGCGCGCTGGCCGCCACCTACGCCCTGGAGCAGCCCGGCCCTCAGAGCCACAGTTACACCTTGAGCGAGTTTGTAGCCCGTTTCCGCGAGCACTTTGATGACGAGGGCGCTCTAGATCAACTAATTGACTAATTAGATTCACACAAGGAGTTAATAATGTCAACAGATTACGATATCAAGGACCTGGATTTGGCCCCCGGTGGACGGTTGCGCATGGAGTGGGCGGAGCGAGAGATGCCGGTGCTGCGCCTCATCCGCGAGCGGTTTGAGAAGGAAAAGCCCCTCCAGGGCGTGCGCCTCTCCGCCTGCCTGCACGTCACCACCGAGACGGCCAACCTGGCCCGCACCCTTCAGGCGGGCGGGGCGGAGATGGTGCTCACTGCTTCCAACCCGCTCTCCACCCAGGACGACGTGGCGGCGGCGCTGGTATCTTATTATGAGATACCCGTCTTTGCCATCAAGGGGGAGGACAATGAGATTTATTACAAACACCTCCACGCTGCGATTGACCACAAACCCCAGATCACGATGGACGACGGGGCCGATCTGGTGAGCACACTTCACAAGGAGCGCACCGAGTCGCTGGGCGACGTCATCGGCGGCACCGAGGAGACCACCACCGGCGTCATCCGGCTGCGCGCGATGGCGAAAGACGGCGTGCTGCGTTACCCCATCGTCGCCGTCAACGATGCTCTGACCAAGCATTTCTTCGATAACCGGTACGGCACGGGACAATCCACGCTGGATGGCGTCATCCGCGCTACCAACGTGCTCATCGCCGGCAAGACGGTCGTCGTCGGAGGCTATGGCTGGTGCAGTCGCGGCATCGCTATGCGGGCCGAAGGACTGGGCGGCAACGTCATCGTCACCGAGGTTGACCCGCTGCGGGCGTTGGAGGCGGTGATGGACGGCTACCGCGTGATGCCCATGGTCGAGGCCGCGCCGCTGGGCGATATCTTTATCACCTCTACCGGCGACATCAACGTGATTGACAGCCATCACTTTGAGGTGATGAAAGATGGGGCCATCGTCGCCAACTCGGGTCACTTTAACGTCGAGCTAAACATCCCGGCCCTGGCAGAGATGGCGCAAGGGCCGCCGCGCCGCGTCCGTCCCTCGGTGGACGAGTACACGCTCCCCGACGGCCGGCGCGTTTATCTGCTGGCGGAGGGCCGTTTGGTCAACTTGGCCGCCGCCGAGGGCCACCCCAGCGCGGTGATGGACATGTCGTTTGCCAACCAGGCCCTCAGCGCCGAGTACATGCTGCACCACGCCGACGATCTAGAGTGCGTTGTCTACCCAGTGCCGGAAGACATTGACCAAGAGATTGCCCGCATCAAGCTGCAGGCTATGGGCGTGGCGATTGACGTGCTGACGGAGGAGCAGCAAAAGTACCTGACGTCGTGGGAAGAGGGGACGTAATTCAATGACCAATGAGCAATGACCAATGGCTCAAAGTGAGGCCGCTCCTTCTTGCCTGGCATAGCCGGTGAGAAGGAGCGGTTTTTGCTTTACCAACATTACGTTTGACCGCTACATCAGTTCACTCCTGATCGCCAGCCCCGCGCCGCCGCACTGCGGATACCAGCGCCAAGTCTTGCCGTCCAATGGCGCGCGATGCAAAAAGCGCGATTGCAAACACCACCAGGGAAATCGCCCATGCCGCCGGAAAACTCCACTGCACTGCGCCTAAGAAGCGAACCTGAGTCGCCGGCAAGTTCAATTGCATTATGCCTAGATATGCCAGCACGCTCACTAACACGCTCACGCCGGGCCTCAGCAGAGCCTGGCCGAAATCGAACCGGATGACCTTGCGGGATACGTAGAATAGGTTCTGGGTCAACCCGATCAGTTCGGTACACGCGGCCGAGACGGCGGCCCCCAGCACGCCGTAGCGCGGGATCAGCAGCCCGTTCAGCGCCAGGATCGCGATACTGTTCACGATCACGATCCTGACGGTCAGGCGCTCGTTATTGCTGGCCAGGATGGTGCGGTACAGTAGCCGGGCGACGAAGGACGGCACGATGCCCAGCGCATAGATGCGCAGCACAGCGATGGACGGAACGTACTCCCGGCCAAACACGAGCAAGATCGCCAGGTCGGCGAACGTGATGATCGTCAGGGCGACGGGAAAGATGCCGATGAACAGCAGCCTGAAAATCTGCGCCACCAGGGCCGAGAATCGCTCCCGCGATGCGGTGTAGGCCCGCGATAGTACCGGGTACAGGGCATTCATAATCGCCGGCGCCAGCATGTACATAACTTGCACGAGCATGATGCCCGTAGAGTAGATGCCCACCGACTCGGTCTCCCACAGCTTGGATAGAAATACGCGATCAATCTGCTTGGACGTCTCTCCTATAGAGATGGTCATCACCAGCGGAACGGCCTGGATGGCGAGCATCCGCATCAGCGACCGGTCGAACTGCAAACGAAAAGCGGGCGCAAAACGTTTGAACAACAAGAGATATACGCCGCACATGGCTGCGTGATAGGCGGCCAGGATGATGAGCAGCGCTTCCAGGCCAAATCCCTGGGACAACAAAAAGACCGAACTGGCGATTCGCAACACCGCAATCGGAAAGCGCACGGCCGCGATCCACTCCATCTTTTCCAGTCCGTTGATCGCGGCTTCGCATAGTATGGCCTCGGTGCGCGGCAGGAGGACGCAGACGATCCCCAGATAGATCAGGTTCTGCACCTGGGGTGGGTAGTGTAAGAAATGCACGATCATGCTCACGGCTAGCGCCGTCAGGATGGAGGTCGCACCGCCCAGCACTCCCGCGCTGGCCAGGAATGTGCCTGACCGCTTGCGGTCGCGCGCGATTTCACGCGGCAACAATTGATCGAGTCCCCAGTACGCAAAGCCAGACGCGATCACCACGAACGTCATAGCAGTGGCGTAACCTCCATAGACCTCGCTGCCCTGAACGCGCGCTATGTACCAGGGCAGGAAGAAGGCTACCGCTCGCTCGAGCAGAACGGTGAGCGACAAAGCGGTCGAATTTTTCAACACTCGTAATACTGGGTTCATTTCTCACCTCACGCTAAATATCCAAGCTCACTCAGCCGGTTTTCGACTGTTCTCTCTTCTTTCCGGCTGAACGCCCTCTCCGGTTTGTCCATTGCGTTCGATTCAGACTCTGCATACCGGGGCGCAGGGGCGCATCCTGGCGCAAATATCTCGGATAACGCGCGCCCGTTCATATATTCGGGTATCGCTACGTCCAGGGCCGCCAGCACGGTCGGCGCCAGATCGATGATTTTGGCGTTCTGGACTTGGCGCCCTGGCGATACATCCGCTCCCCAAGCGATGAGAATGCCATCCAGGGTGTGGTTGCCGGAGTATGGGAGCGACGAGCCAAAAGGGTTGTCTCCGTCTGGGTTCAACGCACTATCCAGCACAAAATTGTACGCAGCGGCGACCTTATCCCGCTGCGGTTCCAGGATCAAATCGGGCGCCGCGCCGGCAAATGGGCCGCGATAGAGCTCCTCGCGGAGAAACACCTCTGCTAGAACGAGCTGCTTCGTCTCTGGGTCCCTGATGGTCAGTAACGCCTGACGCAGTTCGTGGCGCAGATTGTCGTACTCGCCCGGCGGCACGATGCCTTCCGGCTCGCGTCCTTGCACGTTCACTCTCAGGCCGCCGTCCATTCCAAAATACGCTTTCGTGCTCGACCAGTCAACCGCTTGGGCAAACATTCGAGAGCGCAGGTCGAGGGAACTCCACCGCGCCGGCAAGAGCGCCCGCTTCAAGCGGCGCAGCCAGCGGACTGATCCAAGATGGGAGAGCGCCGGCGCCAGACCGCGCCGGTCGCCGGATTCGCGCAACGTCAGCCAGCCCTGGTCTCGAAGCCAGCGGTTGACGTAAAAGCGCCGCGCACAACCGTTAAAACCGTGATCGGACATCAAAAGCACCAGTGTGTCGGGGGGCAGGCGGGTCATAATCTCGGCGACGGCGTCGTCTAGCGCCCGGTAATGTTCCAGGAGCGCGGAGCCAAAGCGGCTGGACGTTGCTGGATCGTGAAACGGATGCTGGTCGTCCACGTCTGCCCAGAGGAAATGTTGCAACCGGTCTGGGCCGGTCAGGACCAGCGCGAAAAAGTCCCACGCTTCTTCTTGCAGGAGGAACAGGGCTGTCTCTCGCTGCTGCTGGGTGTGCGCCCGCGCGCTCTCGATCAGAGCGGCTTTGTCCTGGGTCGAATCGCCGGCGTCAAACACGTAATCCTCAAAGCGGTTCAGCAACCGCTGCCCGAGTTCACGCGGATAGGTGAAGGCAACGTCTGGGCCTGGCGTCAGCATCCCCGTCACCAGAAACCCGTTCACCGGCGCTGGAGGATAGGTAAAGGGGATGTTCAACAGCCCTACCTTCAGTCCCTGTTCGCCCAGGATGTCCCAGAACCGCCGGGCGCGGACGCTGGAACCGTTCGCCAGCCTGAACGCATACCCCGTCCCCGCGCGTTCGGCGAATCCAAAGACCCCGTGCTGGCCGGGATTTACGCCGGTGGAGAAGGATGACCAGGCGACGGAGCTTTCCGGCCGGATTGTCGAGCGCAGCCGGCCCGTCGCTCCCTCAGAGACGAGCCGGGACAGGGTCGGCAGGTCGCCGCTCTCGATCCACGGTTCGATCAGCCGCCAGTCCGCGCCGTCCAGGCCGATCACCACGACTTTTTCAGCCATCAGCTACTCGGTGCAGTGTAGGGCAATTGGGCAAATTGTCCAGGGACGAATTTGAAACGCATCCTATGACTCTTCTGAAAAAAGGTCATCTAACCACAGAGGCACAGAGGACACGGAGAAAATTTGATATGGATTTGATATTTGACTCCCCTGAAAAAAGGTCATCTAACCACAGAGACACAGAGGACACGGAGAAAATTTGATGTCTAGTTTAAGAAAATTTCACTTTGCGCGTCAAAAAGTTAATTTTCTCAAGGCCAAGTTTAAAATCTCTGTGCTCTTTGTGTCTCTGTGGTGAAATTTCTGGTTTTTTCAGTAGAGTCATATTTGGTTTAAAAAAATCCACTTTACACGTCAAAAAGTTAATTTTTCAAGATCAAGTTTAAAATCTCTGTGCTCTCTGTGTCTCTGTGGTGAAATTCCTAGTTTTTTCAGTCGAGTCATCCTATTCGATGTAACCGAGACCACGCAAGCGCTGTTCGATCTCGGTTTCTTCTGTTTGGGAATAGCTGGGCGTCTCCTGCTGGCCTGCTGCTTGCTGAAGGAGTGATAGGTCTTGCCTTTGAATGGGGTTGGCGGTCAGATACGCCGGGTCAAAGATTTCCTGCAACACCCGGCCGTCGAAGGATGATGGCACGGGCAGCCCCATAGCGTACATGATGGTAGGGGGCGTGTCGAGCAAACACATGTTGGTCAGATCGCCTTGAGAAATGGTAGCAGGCCCGGCGGCGATAAAGATGCCGTCTTGGCGGTGCTCGCCCGGTCGCGTGGGGTCGTGAGGTTCTACCAGAGAACTGCCCGCGAGGGAGGGGACGCCGATATAGTCGGGATTCAGCACGAGGATCACGTCTGGGAACTGGTCCACGTAAGGGCCGTCGTACAGTTCCTCGCGGCGGGCGGCTGTCTCCACGATGGGCTGGCCGCTTTGGGGGTCTTTCAGTTCTCGCGCGGCGCGCACGATGCGATCGCGCAGCGCTTCATACTCGGCGCCGGGTGGCACGATGCCCTCGCGCCTGGCCCCCGCCAGGTTGATCTCGACGCCGCAGACGTGAAAGTAGATGGGCGCGAGATAGGCGCTGGTTTTCGACCAATCCATAATTTCCTTACTCGCTGACTGTGTGGCTGTCGTGGCTTTCTCCTGGGCGGATGCGGGCAACAGGCGTCGCACCAGCGCCTTTAGGCGTTTGTGACGCCCGATCCTCGTGCGCCAGTATTCCAGGTCGAGAATCCCTTCCGCCCCGCGCGGCCGGAGCAGGCCGAGTTGCTCCAGCCAGACGTTGACGAAAAACCGCTTTGTCTGCGCCGGGCCGAATCCGTGATCAGAGAGTAGCAGCACGGTCGTGGAAGGCCCGGCCAGGCCGGTCAACTGGCCGATGCCGTCGTCCAGTTCCCGGAAATAGCCTTGGACCTTTTGCTGGATGGGATCGTTCGCTCCACCGTCCGCTACGATGGCGGCCAGATCGTCCCAGAAAAAGTGCATGACGCGATCGGTGCCGGTGAACACGACCATGAAGAAATCCCACGGCTCGTCTCGCAGGAGACGGGCGCAGACCTGGGCGCGCACTCGTGACATGTTGCTAACCTGGGCGATCATCTCGGCTTTGGGCGGGAATCCCCGCACGCGAAAGTTTTCCTCGTCGCGGATAAAATCGACGTCAATGACGTAATCCTGGTCCAGTTGGAGGGTTCGCGCGAATTCAGCCGGGTAGGTGAATTGCTCTGCGCTCAGGGGCGTCAGCATCCCTGTCACCATATATCCGTTGACCGGGCGCGCGGGGTAGGTCAGGGGTACGTTGACGGCCCCGATCTGCTTGCCGGCCGCGCTCAGAATCTCCCACAATGTTTGGTCAAAGCGCTGCGCGTCAACGAACCCGCTGCCGCGCACGTCATAGTTGAAACGATCACGCTTGTAGCGGAAGGAGAGCACCCCGTGCCGCCCCGGGTTCTTGCCGGTGATGAATGAACTCCACGCCGCTGCGGTAAAGGGCGGGATTGTGGATGATAGCTTGCCCCAGCAGCCCTGCTCCATCAAAGCCGCCAGGTTGGGCATGAGGCCCTGCTGCACGAGAGGGGTCAG
>Ga0164311_10000472_pt1 | contig 17630 bp, 18 predicted proteins | sample GuaBasSedimGuay2_FD_121796 | JGI IMG/M metagenome (GOLD analysis project Ga0164311, IMG submission 121796) | Subseafloor sediment microbial communities from Guaymas Basin, Gulf of California, Mexico - Guay2, Core 4569-9, 9-12 cm | ecosystem: Environmental > Aquatic > Marine > Hydrothermal vents... | reverse complement strand
GAATATTGGATTAACGTAGTTGCTGACACGGTAACAAAATAAAATATGAGTAGAGGTATGATCGTCTGCATACAGTAGTGTAACCTATATAGGATGAGCCCCATTATTATTGCATGTAGGATGCCATAGAAATTCCCTGATAACAATCTGTTCCAGATATTTGAGGAAGTTGCCCTTCTCACTTCAAGCGTTATTATCGTTGCTAAGATGAACAAAAGAGTAGCTATTACAATGTATATTGATAACATAAAAGCGTACGTATTTGACGTGGACAGAAAGTTCTCCATGTGCAAAATTTTAGCCTCCCTTTAAAAGTATTTTTCGCCACCGACGTCTCCTATCTATGATCTCAATACAGCTTTTGGGACACACTTCAACACATTTCATACATCTATTACACAGGTCTTTGAACATGACATTGATTTCCCACTTTTCAACTCGGGGATGTGGATTGGTCCTATCTGATATAGGTTTCAATACTAATACTTTTGCAGGGCATGCTCTTATACATTTCATGCAAATTTTTGGATCTTTGCATTTCACTTTGATTTCCATATTACCATAAGTTTTTTGCGGGCGTTAATCTTCGATCGATGAGTTCTATTGCATTGTTTTTACAACCTGTTACACATAACCCACAGCCAAAGCATTTGTTTATGTCAATGAATGCTCTTTCTTCATTTATATTAAAACGTATTGCTCCAAATGGGCATCTTGTCAGACACATTTTACAACCCACACATCTGCTATTGTTAACTCTTGCAACGTATTCTCCTTTAATCATTGCGGTTTTTAAACCTAATACAAATCTAGCTTTGTACCCTACGCAATAGGGAGTCGTGCAATTACAAATAGTAGTCACGTATGGAGCTTTACTCCAGAGAATGAGATGATAAAAACCTTTTTTATCCCACTCTATTAACAATTTCTTGGCTTTGCTTACCGAAAGTTCTTCCATATACTCGTCAGGATTTGCCTTCTCATAAAGTTCGGGTAATATTCCAAAATTAAGACAGTAGTATCCTTCCTCTCCGCTCATACGTCTGCATATACAGGGAAATAATGCGGGATTTTCACAAAGCTCTAAAACCTTTAGAGCATCGTTTAATGATATTATCTGCCCGCCTTGAGTTTTTTTGATACGTTTTTCTCCGATAGTTAATACTAATTTGTTGAGCAAGGGAACTTTCTTTAATCTTTCTATAACTCTAAAGTCTTCGATAATCCACCCTTCGAAATACTTTTCATCGGCAATTTTTTCTAAAAGTTTTTTTCTTGCTTCCCCCATATCTTTATTGTAATTTTTAGGATTGAAATACCATCTATTGCCACCACCATGTTTTTCACATAATTCACACACACTAATCCCCTACCATCTCACAAATATTTGCCCACAAACGAGGTGAATATCTCCTCGGCGTCATCCTTTGTCATCTCACATTTTAGATATTTAAGCGCAAGCTTAGTGTCTCTCTTTTCCACCATGGTAATTAAACTCTCCACCAGGGTCTGCCAGTATTCTTCTGTAGGAACCATGAGCAACTTCTCAGCGACTTCAAAAGTCTCTCCCACGTATTTGTCGCATTTTTCCTTATATCGTCTCAGGAAGTCCTCAGATAGGTCCCCCTCGCTGATCGCCTCGTATGCCGTTTCGGCCGCCATTTTCCCAAAATTTAATGCGTATCTTATCCCCTCACCTAACAAAACGCTGTTCTGGGAAGCTGCGTCGCCTGCGACCAGCAACCCATTGGCGTAAGGCATTTCGAGCATGTTTGTCATGGGGGACTCCCCTTTATGTATCTCGAACGGCTGGGCATCTTTTACTATATCATACACCGGGGACTTTTCACTAAGGAATACATTCTCATAATATTCTATTTCTCTGACACCTTCCTCAATGCCGAAAACGGTGGACACGCCAACCCTTGCTCTGTTCTCACCGGTAGGAAAAACCCATGCATAACCGATGGGCACTATGGATTCGCCGACGTAAAGGTCCACAGAGCTCCTTTTTCTCACCTTAGCGTTAAACATTTCATACTCAAAGCCCATGCCTTGCAGCTCTTTTTCGGGCAACAGACCCAACCTTGATGCAATAACCGCGGATGGCCCCGAACAGTCTATAACCACCTTTGACACGAATTCCTTCCCGTCTTCGGTTCTCACGCCACACACGAAATCGCCATCCATTATCGGTTCGGTTACGGTTTCTGAAAGAAGCATTTTCGTTCCGTTTTTTATAGCCTTAAACGCAAGTTCTTGTAGAAACGTGTGAAAATTTAAAGTACCTCCAATAATTTCCCCAAAATTTATCTCTACATCTTTATCAGAGGGGACATGACGTATGTAAAAGGAGTCCATCCATTGGCATACAACTCGCTCCGCCGGAAGCCCCCACTCACTGATGACCTCTTTCCAAGTAAACGCTGAAGATTTTACTGGATATCCTATTTCTGAACTCCTTTCAATTAGGGCCGTTCTTAAACCTTTCGAAGAGCTTGTTATAGCTGCTCCTAGTCCTGCCGGCCCCGCTCCTACAATCACCACGTCATACGGGCTCTTCATAAGGTGATAGTGTTTCGCAACCCTTATTATTACTTTCGATTATAGTATCCCAGGTGGTTCCTATGCCTGAAGTCGCCATTGTGAGTGGTAAAGATGTCAGAGAGATGCTTAACACTGCCATAAAGTTAATAGGGGGGCTAGATCGCTATATAGAGGAGGACAGCGTGGTGCTAATAAAGCCAAACATTGGTGGCGGCATCCCCGGAAAGCCGGGCTCGCATACGAACGTCATGCTCCTGAGAGGGCTTGTTGACATACTAAGTGGCATAGCTAGAAAAGTGATAGTGGGCGAAGCCGATTCTGTTATGTATTGGGCAGATGAACAGTTTAACCTTATGGGCGTTAGGGACGCTCTAAAAGGCACGAATGCGGAGATAGTGAACCTGAGCAGGGGTGAACTCGTAGAGATAGAAGTTCCAAATGCTTTGGTAATGCCTAAGATTGCAGTTTCAAGGATCCTCACAGAAGTGGACCATATAATCAGCGTCCCCGTGATGAAGACCCATGCTCTTACCAAAGTGAGTTTGGGAATGAAATGTATGTTTGGAGCTTTACCCTTGAAAAAGAAGACGATATACCATAAAATGGGTCTGGACGGAGTGATTGTAGACGTGAATAAGGCTTTCCCGCCGACACTTACGATAATCGATGGTATCGTGGGAATGGAAGGGGCGGGGCCGTTCCATGGTGACCCTATAGAAATGGATGTCCTGATATGCGGGGATAACGTGGCAGCTGTTGATGCCGTCGGCGCCTACATAATGGGGTATGAGCCTAAAGAGATAGAGCATCTTCGTATTGCGGACGCTGCTGGAATAGGACCTATAGAGCTTAGCAAGATAAAAATCAGAGGGGAAGATGCCCATAAGATACGAAGGAAGTTTAGGCAGACACCTAAAGTATTGAAATCAGAAGCCAGTATAGGAGAAGCTTTCTGCAAGATATCAGCAAGTGTGGCAAGCATAATGTACCACAAGGCATATATGGGAGCATGGAAAGACTGGGAGAGAAAGATGAAATCAGGTTAGTTTAAACAGATGTCTCTTTAACAAGCTAGCGCACTTTCTGAATCTCATGCAAGACAAAGCTAGGACGTATATCATGTTCACCACATCAAATTTCAACTTGCCTATATCTACACCTTTCTCTTGTAACTCATCAGTGATCTCAAACACGAACTTAAGGTCCTCATTATCCAAAGCTTCGAAAATATTACGTAAAATGAAGGCAAGCCTCCCACAAAACTTTTTTTTTGCCTCCTTTTCATACGTTCTTAAAAGGCTGATGTCAACTCTCTCTTCTTGGAGGGCATTTACACAGCACCTCGCTGCAAGATACGAGCTTATTATGGCGGGCGCCATGCCGTAGCCGAGTAGCGGGTCTATAAGCCCTGCGGCGTCGCCGACGAACAAAACGTTCCCTTTGCGCAGACGGCTCAGCCTGAAAATCGTGGCGCTCCCGGAAAACTCATTTTCTACACGCTTTATCCTGTCAGGCATGTTTTTAGAGACGAATACGTAAAAACGCCTTTTCACATCAGCCTCGCCGGGCATGACAATGGCAGCAGTCGAAAGTCCGCTCCTTGCTGTCAAAATATAAAAATATCCGCCGGGAATGGCACTGGCATCAAAATAAACTTCAGAGCTGCCATCTTCCGAAAAACCTTCGCCAGTGACTCCAAAAATTCTCCCAATCCTGTAAACACGTTTTTTCAAATTCAAATGGGTATGCAACGAAGAGCGGCAGCCGTCAGCCGCAATTATCACTTTTGGCCTTATAATTTGTTCTTCCTTCACGCCAGCCTCGCCTCGTAACCGCAGTAAAACTTCGTAACTGTCAGGCCCGTTACCATATCGCAATCGCTCGATCTCCGTGCCGAGCAAGAGTTTACAGCCATGGTCCAACGCCAAAGCGACTGTTGAATGCTCGAAAGAGTCGTCATCGCTGCCCCTCTTGAAGTAATATTCTCCCATTTCAGAATTTAAGACGAAAAATCTGGCAGAAGGCAGGTGAAACCACTTAGAAGTACGGACGTAGTGCTCGGTGTGCAACTTCAACTCCTTCACTATCTTAGAAAGTTCAAAATTTGTGTCCGGCGACGAGTCCAGCCGCTTACCTGCATGCAGCCCCACCTTTCTGTTTTTCTCCACCAAAACCGTATCAAGTCCACTTTTTGAGCAATAAAGGGCGGCGACCGCACCTGCAGGACCCGCCCCCACGACGAGCACGTCGCACTCCAAGTGCTACCAGCCCCTGACCTGTAGCATTTCCTTCTCTAAAAGTTTTCTTGCCTCTAAGCCGCGCATCGGCTCCCCGAGACCTTTTGAGACCTCCGCGAGAACTTCCGGACGGTCGTAGTTGTTCACAGCTTCGACAATCGCCTTTGCCATTTTCTCAGGATTTTCGGACTTAAATATCCCAGAACCCACGAAAACGCCATCCGCCCCGAGAGACATCATGCGTGCGGCGTCTGCGGGCGTCGCCACACCGCCAGCCGCAAAGTTCACGACAGGAAGGCGTCCAAGCTCTTTTATCTCCTTCAGAACCTCAAAAAGCCCCTCAGCGACCTCGAGCAGCGTGTATTCTCTGAAAACAGGCGTGTCTTCAGTAAGCGGCATGCCGAGCTCCGCTCGCACCTCCTCTGCCAGCCGCTTGTAAGGCTCCGCATACCTCCGAGCGACGTCCATCAGAGCGTCATCGTCGAGCTTCGTCACGATGGCTATCGCCTCGTTCATGAGCCGCATGTGCCTTATTGCCTCTGCGACGTCGCCAGTCCCGGCTTCTCCTTTCGTCCGAATCATGGCGGCGCCTTCCCAGATGCGGCGGACCGCCTCGCCGAGGCTGCGGGCGCCGCAGACGAACGGCACCGTGAAATCTCGCTTGTCCACGTGGAAATACGTGTCGGCGGGCGTCAGCACTTCTGACTCATCAATCATGTCCACGCCGAGTGCCTCCAGGATTTTCGCCTCGGTATAATGTCCAATGCGACACTTCGCCATCACCGGTATAGTAACTGCTTCTATGATTTCCACGATTTTCGCAGGGTCTGCCATCCTCGCAACACCGCCGCTCGCTCTTATGTCTGCAGGAACCGCCTGCAACGCCATCACGGCGACTGCGCCCGCCTGCTCCGCAATTATCGCTTGTTCCGCCCTCGTCACGTCCATGATAACCCCGCCCTTCTGCATCTTGGCAAACCCTCTCTTCAGAAGCTCGGTGCCGTGCCTTAGCCTGCTAAGCTCCATGATTATGGATTTTAACCATAGGTTTAAAAATATTTGGATGCAGCTTGCCTTTGAACTTTCAGGGGAGCATGAGACGCTGCCGAGAGCCGAAGTTCTCGCATGTTTGGATTTGCTTGGAGCACGCTACAAGGAGGTAATTTTTAAAGGTGCACTACTCGTCATTGAGGTTCAATCAAAGGATGAAAAACTGCTGGCGACGCTGCCGCTGCTTTTAAAAAAGCGGCTGGCGCTGACACACAGCATCTTCACGGTCTTTGCGCTCTGCGAGCCATCCGAAAACGTGATACTAAAGACATTTTGCGACGCTGAGGATGAAATTCGTGAATTTCTGAAGAACGGTGGGTTGAGCTTTGCGGTGCGTGTGCGCAAGCGTGGCGTGCTGCCCATGCAAATAGACTCGATGTCTCTCGAAAGACGGCTTGGAGCAAAGATAAAACGCTTGGGGTTCAAAGTGCGCCTTAAAAGTCCCGATGGGATTATATGCGTGCTCGTCACTAAGGATTTGTGTATGCTCGGCGGCATCCTTCAAAACATAGACAAGAAGCAGTTTTTGCGGAGGGCACCGCAGGCACGCCCTTTTTTCTTGCCGGGCGTCCTCGTGCCGAAGTTCGCACGGGCGCTCGTGAATCTGAGTAGAGTGGGCAGCGGGGAAATATTCCTCGACCCTTTCTGCGGGACCGGTGGTATTCTGATAGAGGCGGCGCTCGTCGGCGCCGACGTTATCGGGAGCGACATTTTGATGCGCGCGGTGCGGGGCGCTGCCAATAATTTGAGGTTCTACGGTTTGAGCGGCGAGCTTGCGGCATGCGACGCCACCGCGCTCTGCTTACAGGACGAAAGCATCGCCGCTATCGCCACAGACCCCCCCTATGGCAGGTCCACCCTCATGTATTACTCATCGGAGAAGCTTTACGAGAATGCTATTTCCGAGATGCATAGAGTTTTGAAGAATGGGCGCTTCGCTATCGTCCTTTCAAGTTTTAAGGATGTGCCACATGACGGCTTCGAGCTTTTGGAAACGCATGAGTGCTACGTGCACAAAAGTCTGACGAGATACGTGAGCGTGCTTAGGAAAAGGTAAGCTCTCCGTCGGTTGCGGTAGAACTTTTAAGTGCGGAAACGAGTGGGATAAAGATGAGAGCAATGGTTTTAAAGAGAGTCATCCGGTTGAGGAGGAGCCATTGGAGTTAGAAGAGCTGCCGACGCCTCGGCCGGGGCCTAAACAGATTTTAGTGAAGGTTTCAGCCTGTAGGGGTGTCATACAGAGCTTGATGAGATAGAGGGCGGCTCAAGCCAAAGCTCCTCCAATAATTCTGGGGCATGAAGTCGTGGGGAGAGTAAAGGTGGGGGGGGGGTTCTGAGGTGACTAAATTCAAGAGGGGTGAAGGTGGGAATTGGCTGAATTTACTCAAGCCGCTGCTCCCGCTATTACTGTCGGACGGGAGAGAGAACTTATGCGAGCGGTTTCAAGCTACGGGCTGCGGCGGCGGCTACGCTCAATACATTGTGGTCTCCGAAGACCTCACATATCTGATTCCTGAGAGGTTCACAGACACGCAGGCTGCCCCCCATACTCTGCGCCGGAGCCATCGGCTACCGAGCTTTAAAGCTGACAGAAATATCCAAGACAGGCAAAACATCGGACTGGAGGGAATGAATCAAGCCCTGATTTCCTTAAAACATGGGAGATACCGAGGGCATGGAGTTTTGATAGATTAGAGGGAGCACGCGGCTCAATGCGTCGTGTGAGTGCAGTCATGCTGAGTAGTTTATCTGAGACGCTGCATGTAGTAACCGCCTTATGCCCCAGCTCACTTCAAGAGCCGTGTCAGCAGCGCCCGCCCTTCTTCAGTCTTGAAGATTGGTATGTCCCAGAGCTGGACGAGTTTTTTGCGGACGATCCTTGTGTTCTTGCCACTTCTTGCATCGAAGCATACTTTCTCGTATTTCTCCCAGGCGACGAGGATGCCCCGCCGCTGCCACGCCGGCGTCTCCGCAACGTTTATGCCTTTTGAGAAGAGGAACTCGTGAATTTCCGAAGCTTTCATGCCCCTTAGCATTTTCTGCGCCTCCTCGCCGCTCAGTCCTTCTCTACGCAACGTGTAGTAGCCGTATGCGTTGACGTGGTTGCGCCAAGCCTCCGCCTGCCGCCACGCAAGGTATTTGACAAGCTCATGCTCGCATATTGGAATGACACGAGCATCAAAGCTCAAAGGCTCGTCCGCCCCGAAAATTATCGTGAAGGCGCTCGAAAAGAAGCTTGCGACCACGGAATCCAGCTTCTCGACCCTGCCGTTAAACGGCACAGTTCTGAAAAAAAAGCTCACCTCGTCAGAAAAAATATAGGCGAGTTCGGGGTGGAAGCCGCTCTTTTTGAAGAATAGTTCGGTGGCGTTCGCCATCGCCTCCGCAAACCTCTTGTCATATGGCTTCTGAAAGCCTTTTTTCTCCAAAAATCTATGAAAATTCCTACCATCAACCCTTATGATGAGTGGTAGCGGCGCCCTTATCTCTGCGAAGACCTCCCGCTCCTTCATTCCACCCTTTCTCCTCGCTCCTCCTTTTTCCTCCTTAGTCTCTCAACTTGCTTTATGAGTATTATGTCGCCGATGGCTAAGACCCACCGATGCGGAATTATCACGCCTTTTCCCTCGACTGGAAACAAATCCTTATTGACATTACCGACGGCAATGCCCGCAATCTTCCTTTCCTTAATATCTATGGCGACGTCCTTTACTTTCCCGACATATATGCCCGTATCCGTATACACGTCAAGCCCATACAGCGAAGTTACCTCCACTCGCATGATTTTCTTTAGTAACGAAGTGACATATAAAAGACCGCTCTGCCACTACGCTGCCTGCAACTCAGCAGGGACGAATTTCGTGCCGTAGTAGATGATGCCGCGCTCGCCGTCCTCGCCGATTTTCCTGAACGCCGCCCTCACTTTCATGCCAACACGCATCTCCTCAGGGTCACACATGACCTCCGCAAGCAGGCACGGACCTTCTTCTAACCGCACTATCGCAAGCACGTAAGGGAGGCGCCTGTTAAGGCTCTTCTTCCCTTGATGCACGACAGTGAACGTTACGACCTCACCAACACCCATAAACTTGTATTCTTCGATGTCACCACCACGCCTACATTTCGGGCAAATATCCCTCGGCGGGAAAAAGTAAGAATCACACTTCCGGCAGTGCGTTCCTACCAAGTTGTATCTGTGGCTCAACTCTCTCCAAAAACGGGCAGTCGCCGCCAATACAACACCTCCTATTGCCTCATAGTCCTCCCAACATAAATAATTTCAGCCTCTTAGGTGCAATTTTTACCAAAACCGTCGTTTCGTTCAATTAAAAACGTTCTTCACGTTATCCAAAGCCAGTTCTACTGCCCAAAGCAATCAGAGGATTACCTCAATATCCAGCTCTTCAGCCAGCTCTTTATAACGGTTGCGAATGGTAACTTCGGTAACGCCTGTGACTTCTGAAACCTCTTTTTGTGTCTTGTGCTTCCCACAGAGGATTGCAGCGATGTAGATGGCGGCAGCTGCTATTCCTATCGGACCTCGCCCGTTCGTCAGCTCTTTCTCCTGCGCTTCCTTTATGATCTCTATGGCCTTCGCCTCGACTTCGCCGTCAAGCCCTAACTTCGAGCAAAAGCGTGGCACGAAGTCCACGGGCGACGTCGGCTGCAGCTTTAGGTCGAGCTCCCTCGACAAAAACCTGTAAGAGCGGCTGATTTCTTTCTGCGAGACCCTCGAGACTTCAGCCATCTCGTCAAGAGTCCTCGGGACGCCATGCAGCCTGCATGCTATGTAGAGGATGGCGGTGGTGATGCCTTCGATGCTCCGCCCTCTTATCAAGCCTTTCTTCATCGCCTTCCTATAAAGCATGGCGGCAGTCTCTCTGATGTTCGTTGGCAACCCGAGAGCTGACGCCATCCTGTCCATCTCCGAAAGGGCAAATACGAAGCTCCGCTCACTGGTGTTTGTAACATGCATGCGCTGCTGCCACTTCTTGAGGCGGTGCTGCTCGGCGGATGCCACCTTGCCCTCGTAGCCGCTCCAGTCTATCAGCGTCGAGAGCCCCTTGTCGTGTATCCGGTAGGTCATCGGCGCCCCAACGCGAGCGCGGCGAGAAACTTGCTCGAAGTCGAACGCCCGCCACTCCGGACCGAGGTCCACGATTGCCTCCTCGATGACGAGGCCGCAGTCGTTACAGTAAAGCTCCGCACGCTCGGTGTCCAAGACGAGGTCCCTACTATGACATTCAGGGCATTCTTTTATCTCTCGGTATAACCTATCCTTAGTCCTCTCAACCGCAGAGATTCTCTCAATATCCTCTAAATCCTCCTCAACGTCCTCAAACTTTTCATACCTTTTCTCTTCCACTTCCATATCCTGTTTTTCCTTCGACATAATGCTACATCCGCACCTCCGTTACTTTTATATGTGCGTTAATTTTATATATAACTTGCTCTGTATTGTGGTCTTTGAACCTTGTTTTTGAGAAGCTCTTTGGCAGTCTTCCATGAAGCTCTTACGTATGATGGTAGCTCCCCCTGCTCCAAAAAATCCTTTAATACTACCTTTTTCAGAAATTCTTTGGTTATCGGGTCGGAGGGATAACCGCTGCCTATCCTCTCGCCTATTTTCTTCTCAAGCTCTCTTATGGAAGCATCCCGCCGCACTTTTGCGACGATGGAAGCGGCGCCCACCACCACGTATTTCTCGTCGGCGCCGTGCTCTGCGATTATCTTGGGTCTCTGAGGGCGAAGACGTTCTTGCAGCCGCTTTGCGAACCGCTGCGGGTTCACGTCGGCAGCGTCCACGAACGCAACATCAGGATTGAGATGGTCTAAAACGGCAGAGAAGTAAAGGACGGCGATATCGTTCATAGTCATCCGCTCCCGCAACTTGTCTATTTCCGCAGGAGATACCTCAAGCACGTAAACCTCCGTGAGCGTCTCTATCTCCCTCGCCAGCGCCTCTCGTCTCTTAGCGCTCAACTTCTTAGAGTCTTTTATGCCTAATTGTTCGAGCGCAGTCGTGTACACGACGCCGGCAACGAACATCGAGCCTATCACAGGACCCCGTCCCGCCTCGTCAACGCCCACGACCCTCATTTCTGCGCAAGCCCAAAGGCGTCGTGGATTGCCCTTACAGCCTCGTAGGCGTCGTCCTTTCTGACTACAAACGAAATATTGTATTCGGAGCTGCCCTGCGCAATCATAATGATGCTGATACCCCTCTCACCGAGTGCTGAGAACACACGTCCGGCGACGCCGGGCGTGCCCGCCATGCCGGCGCCGACGACGCCGATGGCGCAAACGTCGGGATTGAAGTAGAAATCCTTTATTACGTTCCCGTTCATGTTACGGAGCGCATCAAGCGCTTCCCTGAGCTGCGCACCGTCAACAACGATAGAAATCGTCCTTTCAGAGCTACCTTGTGATACCATTATAATGTTGACGTTCTTGGCGGCGAGGCTTGAAAATACGCGGGCGGCGACGTCTGAAATGCTCGTTATGCCGGTTCCCGCAACGTTTATTATCGCAACGTCCTTTATCAGTGTGATTGCCTTCACGACACGCTCTCGCTCCGGCTCCTTCCAGATGAGCGTGCCCTCGTCATCAGGGTCACAGAGGTTCTTGACACGCACCGGGATTTCATTGCGGATTACTGGTAGCATCGCTCTCGGATGGAGAATCGAAGCTCCGAAATACGAAAGTTCCATTGCTTCGACGTAGGAGAGCGTCGGAATCTTACAGGCGTTCGGCACGATTCTTGGGTCGGCGGTCATGATGCCCTCGGTGTCCTTCCAGAGCCAAATCTCGTCTGCTTTTATTGCGGCGCCGATTATCGTGGCGGTGTAATCCGAGCCGCCCCTGCCGAGTGTCGTGACCACGCCGCTTTCCGTCTCACCGATGTAGCCGGCGACCACGGGCACCTGTCCCTCTCTGAGCAGTGGCAGTATCCGCCCGGCGATGATGCTCTCCACGCCGTCCACGGGCTGAGCGTTTCCGAAGTCGTCGTTCGTGATGATGCCAGCTTCACCGCCGGTGAGGTGCACGGAGTTTATTCTCAAGGACTCAAGCACGCCCGCAAGGAGTGGGGCAGAAAGCCGCTCACCCGAAGACGTAATGTAATCAAGAGAACGCTTCGTTAGCTCTCCTAACAAGCATATACCCCGCAGGGCTTTCTCTAAGTCGCCCAACCGCCTTTCAAGCTCGTTGATGACGCTGTTCAATACGTCCTTGTCGTCGATAGCTTCCTCCGCTGCCCGCACGTGTCGTCTTCGTAGCTCCTCTACGAATTCCTCGATGAGCTCCGTTTTTGTCTCTGTGGCGATGCGCTCCGCGTTTTTGAACAGCAAGTCCGTGACGCCCGAGAGCGCCGAGGTCACGACCACTATTTCGTGCGCCTCGCTCTTAAAGCGGCGGACAAGCTCGCCCACTCTCCGTATCCGCTGCCCGTCCGCAACTGCGACGCCCCCAAACTTCATCACCAGCCTCAACTCCACCACCTCAATCACCTTAACAGCTCAGCCGCCGGCGGCGGGCGGGAATATCGCAAGCTCGTCGCCGTCCTCTACCTTTGCGGCGAGCCCACCTACGAAATTGATGTGTCTACCATTTTTCAGGACATGAATATACTCTTTTAGATTTCCATTAGCGTCAAAAAGTTTATCATAAATGCCATAGACCCCACAAAGCCTCTCCAATACGTCTCGAACGCTACTGCCGTCGTCAAGCTTTAATGTCACCTCTTTCTCCCCCGTCATCTCCCTGAACATCGCAAACATCCGCACTTTCACTCTCACACATCTCACCCCACAATCTCGCTCCATGCGTCAACGCAGCGGTGCTCGCTAAACCTTCCAGTTTTTCACTTCTATTTCTTTACCCTTAAGAGTTGCCATGCCGACTTTTGCGAGGCTCTTGGCACTCACGAAGAGCCAGAGGGGCGAGTATATGAAATAATACGCCAAAAAGTCGTAAGGCTTGACATCGCTGCCCCATTTTGTAATCCTAAAACCTAAGGCGGTTGCGCACATCCACACCGAGAACGTTATCAGCGCGGCGAGCATGCCTTTCAGGATTACGAGGCTAAAGGAAAGGAAGAAAAGGGCAGGAAGCACCAATAACACCGGAAGCTTCAGCAAAAAGAGCATTAAAATGATGAGAGAAAGGAATCCGTATACTAAGTTGTCGGGAATCATCACGGATGCGAAGAAGTGAATCATGGCAGGGTAATGCATCATTATGATGAAAGACCAAACCTTAGGTTTCCTTATTATGAATTTGAAGTATTCGAGCACGCATAGGGCGCCGCCGACCGCCCATCTTCCCCGCTGCCTATACCATTCCCGCCAGCTTCGGGGCGGCTGCGTGAGGACGTAAGCTTTTCTTGCGGTTTTCACTGACACCCCACTCATCGCCGCCCGGATGCCGAGGTCAACGTCTTCGGTGATTGTCCGTCTGAAACCACCAAGCTTGAAGAAGTCTTCCCTTCTCACTGCGATGCATGCGCCGTTCAAGCCCATGCAAGTGTTAAATTTTGTCGAAAAAAGCGATGATATATACATGTTGAAATAATCGATGTTCACAAGCCTCGAAAGTAGCCCGTCGCACAAAATCCTCTTCTTAACATCCAATATAGAAGTTTCTCTCATCTCCTCTATAATGTTTTTCAAAAAATCTCTCTCCACCTTAGTGTCAGCATCAAGGAATACCAAAATGTCGCCTTTTGCCTCTCTTGCGCCGGCGTTCAAAGCGTAAACTTTCCCACGTCTATTTTCGTTCACGATGAGCTTCACGGAGTATTTGCGCACTGTGCTTAACGTCTCCGCAGTCGGCTCATCGGCGACAACGATGACCTCCGCCCGCACGCTCTGCTCCATTAGGCTGCGCAGGAGGTCATCAAGAAGTTCTGAGCCTTTGTATACGGGAATGACTACACTGACGCCGCAGCCATCCATGCTTTGTGTTGTTCTTTTCAGCCCCCATATTACTCTTTCGGTTAGCCGAGTCTTTAAGTGCGGACGCCAACCCATTTTCATGAAAAAACCATTCGTCTTCATAAATGCGGCGATGAGCGCCGACGGCAAGATCTCGACGTGCGAGCGGCGGCAGGTGAGAATCAGCGGCGCTAAAGACCTCGAGCGTGTTGACTCCTTAAGGGCGAGCAGCGACGCCGTGCTCGTCGGCATCGGTACCGTTCTCGCAGATGACCCCTCGCTGACAGTGAAGGCGGAGCGGCGGCGTGCCGAGCGGAAAAAAGCAGGCAAAGACGAGAACCCGTTACGCGTCGTCGCGGACAGCAGGGCGAGAACGCCCCTAAACGCAGAAATCCTGAATAAGGGTGCAGGAAGGCGGCTGGTGGCGGTCTCGAAGCGAGCGCCAGCGGAGCGTGTCAAGGCTCTGCAGAAGAAAGCTGACGTGGTCGTTTGCGGCGCCGAGAAAGTTGATTTGGCGGTGCTCCTCCGCACGCTCCGACAGCGTTACGGCGTCCGCCGACTTATGGTAGAGGGCGGCGCCACGCTGAACTGGTCGCTCCTCTCGCAGGGACTCGTGGACGAGCTTTACGTCTTCGTTGGCAATATGATAATCGGCGGCGTGAATGCGCCGACGCTCGTGGACGGCGAGGGCTTCAAGGATAATTTTTTGAAGTTAGAGCTTTTGGGCGTTGAGCCGCTCGATGAAGGCGTTTTGTTGAAGTGGCGTGTTTTAGCAGCCGGCGCGCGGCAGCACGACGAAAAGAGAAAATATGGTTGTGACGGTCAGGTTCGAGTGCGAAGGGGAGGGCAAGGGAAGACTGACGCATTTGTGATGCACGGGGAAGATTCCCCGTTGTGACCTCCTCCCTCCATTGAGGGCATCCACCGGACGAGGTTGGGGAGTGTGCCGATTGCTGCGGCGCTCCCCGTCGGGCTGAGCACACAGCCCCTACCGTGAGCATATAGCCCACGGCTCGCTTCAGTATGTTCTTAGAATCTTTCTACTTAAATACTTTTCCTACCCCCTTCCCCTGCTGCCTCCTTAAAGGAGGGGATTAGCAGCAACATCATCCTAAAAATCGACCCTGATTGCCTCTTCTGGGCAATCGTAGACAACTGCGGTGCAGGCGTAGAGGAGAAGCTGGAGGAGCTATATAAAAGGGTTCGAAAAGAGCTTTGTGAAGAGCTCAAGAACGTTCGTTTCAGCGTCGTGCCGACTGCCGTTTACGTGAACCCAACCGATGCCTGCAATGCCAACTGCTCCTACTGCTACGGAGCGGCTTCGCCGCCGAGGGGCGAGCATGAGCTACGCGCAGCTCGACGCCGTTGTCTCAAAGGCAGAAGATATTTTTGACCATTTCGGCGTCAGTGGGACGATAGTTTTTCACGGAAGTGAGCCGCTGCTCATGAAAAAGACATTGTGGGAGGTTGTAGAACGGCATAAAGATACGAACTTCGGCATTCAGACGAATGGCATCCTTTTTGACGAAGACGATGCCGCTCTTGTGAAAGAGCGGAGGATAAGCGTGGGCATTTCCTTGGATGCCCCCTCTGAGGAAGTGAATGACTATTTGCGAGGCAAAGGGCAGTTCAGAGCGGTGATGCGTGCCCTTGAAATGCTGCAAGGTTACGAGGGGCTGAACGTCATAACGACCATTTCAAAGGTTAATTACAAGGTGCTACCTGCGCTCGTTAAACTTCTGCATGAGAAGAATGCGCAGGTCTTCCTTGCAAACCCGGTGCGAGGGACACAGCCGGGCGGTCGAGAATTACGTCCTGACCCTTTGGAGGCTGCCCACTATTTCTTGGGAGCGGTGGACCTCTGCATAAAGCTCACCGAGCAAAGGCGGCGTATAGTGCTCGCTGACTTCGCAAATATCCTACTTGGTATAATAGCACCAGCGGCAAGAGTGCTGACGTGCGACATTTCCCCGTGCGGCGAGTTCTTGGGCTTCGACGAATTCCAGGGTGGAGACGTCTTCAAAGACCCGCCGCTCGAAATCTTGGAGGCGGAAAGCTTTAAGCTCGTCCGCTCAAGAATTGTCGAGAGAATAGAGGGGTGCAGAGAGTGCGTTTTCAGGAATGTTTGCGGCGCACCATGCCCGGCGGAAGTTTACGCTGAGCACGGGATTATGTTCAAAAAACCATATTCCTGTGATTTTTATAAGCGAATCATAGAGCGTGCGTTTAGGATCATCGCCGATGGAAAACTCGAACATGTCGTTCGTCTATCGAAACTTAAGAAGAAATACGAGTTTGTTTGGGGCGGTAGGGGGGCGCTACAATGCCCTACTGAACTTCGCTTCAACTTCCGCTCGGTGTAAAGTGTTGTAGGTGCAGAACGGGATGATGCGGAGGTCAGGCGTCACGTAATGTATGCCGCACCGCTGCACACGCTTGATGTCGAAATTGTAGGGATCCATGAAATGCATGCAGCCGATGAAGAGCGTGCGACGGTGGAACTCCGCAGTTGACTCTCGGTCGCCCCTCGTCAGGATGTCAAGAACTTTGCGCATGGACTCTGCGCCGCTTGGCGCCTTCTCGGCATCTATGAACTTGTTAATCTGCGTCGCCGCGCTTATTGCAACTTTCAGCTTCGCAAGCGCCGGCAGCCTCGTCCGTTCCAGCTCCTCTGCTTTCTCCTTCAAAAACTCAAGGATGCCCTCGACATCCACGAAGTCAGTAATCGGAATAAGTCGCCCCCCGTCGATGAACACGTAAGTGGCGGCGCCGCAATGTGGGTGCACCGTGAACGTGACCTGCGGCTCTCCCTTCCACGCTTCAACGAACCTTGAGACGGTGACGACCGCAGGCACGGGGTAAAAGCTTTCTTTTGGAATTTGGTTATCCGTCTGCTCCTCCACAAGCTTTATGAAGTCAGGGATTGTGATTCTAAGCTTACGAAGCTCGCTTCTATCGATTCTTCCCGTGAAGGATACGGGTTGAACATTTACCGCCCGCACCACGTCCAAGTTCTTAACGGCGTATTTGATGATGTCGCCAATTTGGTCGTCGTTCACGCCTCTTGCGAGCGTCGGCACGAGCACTACGCTCTTTATTCCACCAGCCCTGCAGTTCTCAACAGCTTTTAATTTCGTCTTCAGCGCCTTTCTCCCTCGCAGCTTCTCATAAGCTTCTTCTTTGACACCATCGAACTGCAGATAAACGGTATGAAGACCCGCATGCACGAGCCGCTCGCAGAACGCCACGCTCTTCGCAAGCATGATTCCGTTCGTCGCAACCTGAATTTGGGCAAACCCCAGTTCTTTTGCCATTTTGACGAATTCAATGAAATCGCTACGAACGGTCGGCTCACCGCCTGCAAACTGGACTGCGGGACACGGTGGAACCTCAGAACGCAATACCTCAAGCATTTTCCAAATCTCGTCCTGCGAAGGCTCGTATAATCGCCCTGTGGCGGCAGCGTTTGCAAAGCACGTTGGACACCGCTGGTTACAGCGGTTCGTCACGTCGATATTTGCGAGGAGCGTCGTAGTCTTGTGCGATGGGCAGAGCCCACAGTCGTAAGGGCAACCACGTTCCGTTGCTCTTGTTGCGAAGCCCGTGCCGATGCTTTCAAATGCGGAAAACCTTTTGTATAACGCGGCGTCAGCCCAGTAGATGTCCTCAAACTCGCCGTGCTCCTCACACCTTTTCTTTATTAAGATTTTTCCTCCTTCCTCATACACCTCGGCTGGGACTACGCTGAGACATTCCGGGCACAACGATTTCGTTTCCATCATTTACCCGCTCATACAACTTTGAATTCAAAACCAGCTTTCGTGTAAAGCTCCTCAAACTCCTTCTTCTTCTCTTCCTTTGG
>Ga0164311_10000470_pt1 | contig 17640 bp, 22 predicted proteins | sample GuaBasSedimGuay2_FD_121796 | JGI IMG/M metagenome (GOLD analysis project Ga0164311, IMG submission 121796) | Subseafloor sediment microbial communities from Guaymas Basin, Gulf of California, Mexico - Guay2, Core 4569-9, 9-12 cm | ecosystem: Environmental > Aquatic > Marine > Hydrothermal vents... | reverse complement strand
TGTGGGCTCGCTACGTACATAGGTCTTAAGCTTGGTGCACCAAGCATAGGGGTTACCAAAAAGAAACTCTATGGAAGAGTAGAAGAGCCAGAGAATGTTATGAAAGCTGAACCCATCTACGATGACGACGAAGTTATTGGCTATGCCATAAAGACGTGCAAAAAGTGCAAACCGATCTACGTTTCTCCGGGACACCTGATCAGTCCAGAAACTGCCGTAATGCTAGTAAAAATGTGCGTAAAAAAACATAAACTACCAGAGCCAATAAGACTTGCTCATGAGCTTGCTTCAGAGTCAAAGTTTAAGCTTAATCACTGACTCTCTCGAGAATAATCCTCGCTGCAAGTTTTTCGGAAACCATTATCTGTTCTCCATCAACTTCAATGCCTTTTTCTCTAACGATGACTTTTTTGTCCGGTACAACACCAAAAGATTCTGCTACTGCGGGGCAGGCAACAACTAAGTACCTTCCAGGCTTAGCCTCGCTCAGGCTAACTATGTTAAACTCGCAGTTTTCGCAAATGTTACATCTACTTGCTATAATTTCACAAACTTTCCTAGCAATTTCATCTGTTACGTGATGCTCTAATTCACAACTCAACCTGTGGGCTTCACTTCCTTCAATTCCAAGGAAGCCCGAGAAAAACTCCTCAAATATGCGGTGATATCTCTTGATCCTCTTAGCAACTTCTTCACCTTTTCTCGTAAGCACCGCTCCTCTATACGGGCGGTACTCAACATAACCCCTCTCACTTAGCTTTAAGAGCATTTCTGTTACACTAGACGGTCTTACTTCTAGTTTTTTTGCTAAATCGCTTGTCTTTGCAGCCCTCTTTTTTTCCATCTGAATATCATAGATTGCTTCGAGGTACTCTTCAATCCTCTCCACGTAAAATTCTCTACCCACTAAATTAAAAAGGTTTCTTTATCTCGTTCTTCGATCTCGTTTATAGCTTCCCTTGCGGCTTCCCTCACTTCGCTGTCTCTACTCTCAAGAAGTTTTTGCAGTAGAGGAATGTCTTCTTTCCTACCTATCTTGCCTAGTATAAACGCAGCGTCTTGAGCCTTGACCGAATCATCGCTCAATAGGAGTTCTCTTATCTTCCTTTTTGCAATTTCAATTGCTTCTGGTTTGTCTCTAAACACCCTTTCAAGCAAAATCATCGCCCCTATTCTCGCCATAAGTTCAGGCTGGTCTAGGATTTCGCCGAGAACTTCGACATCCTCCGGCTTTTTACTGATGATTTCCATCACTTCATCAATCCTGCCATCCCTTAGTAAAGTAACGAAATAGTCGAATTTATACTCACTATTTGCTCTGTATATCCACTCTACCAGCTCATTCTCGCTCAATTCACCTACGAGCTTTATTTCTCCATTTATCACCACCGTGGGAGCAGAAGTTATTCCAAAACGCTCTCCTAGTTTTGTCAGTAAAGACACATCGACTATCCTAACCTTAATTTTCGGGTTTGCTATAGCTATTTTGTTCGCTATTTCAACTACCTTTGCGCAGTGAGGACAGAACGGGGCAACGAAAACAACTACTTCTGCGTTACAATCTGCTATTTTTTTCAAGTTCTCTTCTTTTAGATTGCTGTTAGACCGCGCGAGTCTTGCAATTGTTCTCAAAAATGGTTCGTATTCCATCTGGGCTGGAACTGCGTTGTAAACTATCCTTATACCACTCTTCTCCAGTATTATTGCGGGTTCCTCTCCTTCCTCCAACTCCACATCCATTCCAAGTTCCGAAAGTCTTAAAAATTCCCGCATCTCTGCAGTTGGATTTAAAATTCGAACCTTAACGCCCTTAAGTTCTAAACCTTCTAGAATTTCTCTAGCCTTGTTTATGTTAATCAAGCTTACCCTCCCTCCGCATAATGTTCTCAAGCACGAGCTTGTTATAGTTTGCAGCAGAGTTATCTGGATCGATTTCGAGAACTTTATCGAAGCACTCCATGGCTTCTTTGTACATTTTTAGCTTTCCATAGGTTATTCCGAGGTTGACAAGTATATCAACCGATTCCACCAATGATAACGCCTTTTTGAAACTGTTAAGTGCATAATCGTACTTCCCAGAACTGTAGTACGCAACTCCTAGATTGTACCATGCAGTAACATGCCCTTCGTCAACGCTAATAGACCTCATGTAGCACTCTATAGCCTTCTCAATGTCTCCCCTCTCGAAGTAAGAAAGACCCATGTTATTCCACGCTGCCGCATCGTCGGGGTTCAATTCCACGGCTCTTTCAAAGCATTGTATGGCTTCTTCATGCTTTCCAGCATCGGAGAGGATAATACCTCTGTTATACCAAGCATCTGCATAGTCGGGATTTAGTTCAATAGCTCTGTTGATATAGCTTTCAGCCTCATCAACCCTGCCAAGCTCGTAAAGTGCAATACCGAGGTTGTTTAAAGCGTACACATTATTTGGTTCTATTTCCAAGCATTTTTTGAAGCATTCCACACCTTCCTCCGGGCTTCGAGCATTCATACCCCTCTCGAATAGCTTCCGGAATTCCTCATCCATCAAACCACCAGCCGTAGCTCGGAAAGAATAGATAAAAACTTTGTCATGAATCCTTAAAAAGTAGCAAAATAAAGTTTTTTAAGATTTAGCTTTTACAGCCTTTTTAATTCTCTTCTCAGCTATTATACACCCAGGATCTGCTTTCATAAAGTCTCCGGTATAGGCGTACGCCCTAGCTCTACACCCACCACATACGTAGCGGTAGCGACATTCTCCGCAGATCTCTATAGAATCCTTGTCCCTCAGCATGTTAAGAACTTCGTTCTCTTTCCAGAATCTCAAGAAATCTTCGCCGCTTTCGAAGTTCTTTATGTTATCAAGCGTAAGGGGGAAGAACACACAAGGTTCTATATTCCCATTAGCCCTTATGGCAATGTAAAACCTGCCGCAGCCACAACCACCGATGAATTCTGCAAGACTTCTGAGCCTCCCTTCAAGTGTAGGGTTATAGAAGTGGGTCGGAATCGTTGAACTTTCTTCCTGCATCGCTATTCTTGCATAATAGGGAGCCGTTGACATAAAGTTGATACCAGTCGTTTTCAGCCTCCTCCAGAGTTCCTTAAGAAGTTTTTCTCTTTCTTCGCAATCTAAATCCATTTCGAAGTCTCCTCTTCCCGTCGGTACGAAATTGTAAAGCATGAACCATTCAACTCCCAGCTCTTCGGCCATATCCATAATTGCAATGATGTCGTGTTTGTTGAACTTAGTTGCCGTTGTAGATATACACGTTATAAGGCCAGACTCAATCGTATTTTTTATACCTTCAATGACTTTCTCGTAAATGCCGCTTATGCCCCTAAAAGCTTCGTGTGTTTCCTTTGTCCCATCTAGACTGATCTGAACGAAGCCCACTCCAGCATTCTTCAGCTCTTCAACCTTTTCCCTTGTTAGCAGCGTCCCATTTGTTGCAACAGCAACAAACATACCTTTGCTGCTAGCGTACGATGCTATCTCCGTAAAATCCCTGCGGAGGAGGGGTTCACCGCCAGAGAATGCTATAGCAGTAACTCCTGCATCCCCAAGCACATCAAGGGCTTTCAAAGCTTCCTCCGTTGTAAGCTCATCCTTCCAAGCTTTGCCAGCAGTCGCATAACAGTGCTTGCATCTGAGATTGCATGCATACGTCAGGTCCCATACAATAAGAAAAGGTGCGCCTGGAACAAACGGCTTTCTAACGCCAAATTCAACCAAGCCCGTTAAAACATTTACAAAGCCCCTGCGCCAGTACGCATCTCTCAACCTCTCTTTAAGCTCTTCCTCCTTTCCTCCAAAAATTTTCAGTCCAGTTTTTATTACAGATTTAATTATCTTATACTCCACACTACCAATATCTTTGCCTTCTGCAAATGCCTTAAGGTAGTATTCGAGTTTTGTGGAGCCCTCTTCTTTTTTGAGCGTTCTCTTTATCACCATTTTCGTGACGGGGTTGTTTACAGTGACACTAAAGAATTCCACCATTTTGCCGGTGTCCATGTAGCTCCCCCCGAAAAACCTATTTACTACCGATGAACTACAAAGTTCATAGTATTAAGTTTAACGGTGATATAACATGCTGGACAATGTAAACAAGCTACTCCGCTCGATGATATTCCACGCATCAGAAGTGGAAATTTATAAGCTTCTCCTACAGAGGGGGGAGATGACCGCAAGTGAGATTGCACGGGAGCTCAAACTATCTACCCGTATAGTTCGAACGAGACTTAAGAGGTTGCTCAACGAAGGTATAGTTAGGAGAAAGCTCGTGCAGAGAGGATGGATAGGTTACGTTTATTTTGCAGAAAAACCGGAAAAAGTTGCTGAAATCATAAAAAGAAGACTTGCGAGAACAATACACGCGATAGATGAAATAAAAGAGTAGTTATTCTGGAATTTCAATAAGTCCCTCGTCTATTTCCCTCTGAATGTCCTTGGGATGTTTGCCCTCAACGGTCACCCCCATTGAAATGCACGTGCCCAAAACCTCCTTTACTGCTGCTTTGAGTGTATAGCTGAGCATTTCGTCCTTTTTAATCTTTGCAATTTTTATAACCTGATCCATCGTCAGATCGCCAACGAATTGCTTTCCCGTCTGACTCGATCCCTTTTCCAACTTGAGCTCTCTCTTAATCAATGCCGTCGTTGGAGGAATGCCAACTTCTATATCGAAGCTCCTGTCATCCTTTACTATGATCTTAACAGGAACAGATAGCCCGTCGTATTCCTTTGTAGCTTCATTAATTGCGTCCACGACTTGTTTAACGTTTAGCCCCAGTGGGCCTATTACAGGCCCCAAAGGCGGCCCAGGTGTCGCTTTACCACCAGTCACAAGAACTTCAACTACCCTCATGCTAACTCTCCTCTCTCTTATCTACGACCCTTACATGGTCCGCCTTAACCGTAACTGGAATTGGTACCACTGCCTCAATCAGTTCCACGGTTATCTCATTTTTTGCCTCATCCACCCGCTTGACTATGGCGAGCTCTCCCTTGAACGGGCCTGATATAATCTCTACAGTAAATCCCTCTTTTATCTGCTCTGCAGCTTTTCTTGGGGCGAGAAAATGCTCTATTTCAGAGAAACCAACTTCTCCCTTAACCACTCCTTTTACGTGCGGTAGACCCCTTATCGCTTTCAGCAAGTCCTCCATCCTCTCTGCTTCGATTATAACGTATCCCTTAAGCTCTTTAGGGGCGAGAATTGAATATACTCCAAGCTCGTACTTTTTCACAGCCATTTCCATGAGGTTTGCGACTACTCTCTCTTGGTTTGCCGTGGTCTTTATAGCGAAGAACTTGTTCATTTGAATGCCCCCGGAAGTACATTCATGAGAACGTAAACTAGGAAGCCGAAAAAGCCTACAACGAACATTACTGCTATCGCTACCTTTGCCGTCATTACGAACTCTTCTCTATCTGGCTTTCTCGTCATTTTTAGGACATTCAAGTACTCCTTCAGCTTGTCTTTGATATTCACCTCTGTGTTTATCATCCAGATCCCTTTATCACTTTAGATTTAACTTACCTCACGAAATCTATTCCAAATCTCTTGGTGACTTGGGTTTTCCTTCCGAGTATCTGGGGTGACCTTACACCTGTAATTATGACCAAAGTTCTCATCGTATTTTCAAGCTCTGGGTCAATCATGGCACCCCATATAATTCTTGCGTCCGGATCAACCTTGCTGTATATTTCCTCCACGACACCTTCAGCTTCTTCGATTGTCATGTCAGGGCCGCCTGTAACGTTTACTAAGGCTGCCTTAGCTCCCGCTACATCAACCTCAAGCAATGGGCTCTTCAACGCCTTCCTCACGGATTCGGCAGCTTTGTCTTCTCCACTCGCTTCTCCAAGTCCAATCATTGCAACTCCGCCCTTCTCCATCACCGTCCTTACATCTGCAAAGTCGAGGTTAACCAAGGCTGGCTTCGTTATCAGCTCGGTAATGCCCTTCACAGCCCTCATCAATATCTCGTCTGCAACTTTAAAGGCAAGCTGTATCGGGTAGTTTGGCACTACTTCGAGCAACCTGTCGTTGGGTATGACTATCACGGTATCGGCTACCTCTCTCAACCTTTCGAGACCAGCTTCAGCGTTGGCCCTTCTTACCGCTCCCTCTGCAGAGAAGGGGAACGTTACCACTGCAATTGTTAAGGCTCCAGCCTCCTGGGCTGCTTCAGCCACAATTGGGGAAGCTCCGGTTCCGGTTCCACCTCCCAAACCGCAAGTTACGAAAACGAGGTCCGCTCCCTCTACAAGCCTCTTTATGTCCTCCTCATTTTCTCTTGCAGCTTCCTCACCAACTTGCGGCAGGCTTCCGGCTCCAAGTCCTTTCGTCCTCTTTTTGCCTATTAAGAGCCTCTTATGGGCTCTCGTGTGGTAAAGATGCTGTACATCCGTATTTACTGCGATCAGTTCTGCTCCTTCAATTCCTTCTTCAAACATCCTCGAAATTGTGTTACAACCGCTGCCTCCCACGCCGATTACCCTTATCTCGGTCTTAAGCTCGTGTAACATCTGCAGTATTTCGTCTTCCACATTCTCAGGCGGTTTAAATCGCTCCAGCTTTTCCCTCTCAGCTCTCGCCAAAGCCTCCTCAACTATCGATTTCATCATAGCCCCCTCGCCTTAAGCATAAAACTATTTTTGGGGCTTACGGAATAGTATATAAACCTTTGTTCCGAATGCATTCGATGATTCTCAGGGGCAAGATTCTTTACAGAGGCGAGATACTCGAAGCTGGAATCGAGTTTGATGAAAGGATTCTCAGGGTTAGTAAGGAGTTGAGCGGGAAGGCTGTGAGGGGTATAATACTCCCCGCCGCAATAGATGTTCACGTTCATTTTCGCGATTTTAGGGAAAAGCACAAGGAAACAATAGAGAGTGGCTCGCTTTCAGCCCTACATGGAGGTATTTGCCTAGCAATAGACCAGCCGAACTGCAAGCCAGCGATAACAGACGAGGAGGCTTACTTCGAAAGAGTGAAGAAAGCTGAGAAAAAGTCCCACGTGGACTACGCGTTGAACTTGGGTCTGACAGAGGAGAACTCCGGAAAAATAGAGGGAATAATATCCAAGATTTGTGAAAGAGGGTACTTCCTACCGGCCATTGGAGAAGTTTTTCTTCAACACGACTCGATGCAGGTTAGCTACGATACACTCGAGAAGGTTAAGGATGTGTACAGACTGAGTCTGCACGCTGAAGATGCAGAACTCATTGCATGTAACGAAGTTCCCAACTTCAAGTGCAGACCGCCGGAAGCGGAAATAGAAGCCGTAAAGAAATGTGTTAAAATCGGTAGCTTTCACTTCTGCCACGTTTCAACGATAGATGCGCTCAACGTCATTGCTGCTACGGATTCCAGTTCTGAAGTTACTCCCCACCACCTCCTACTGTCCACCGAAGATTCTGAAAGGCTCAACGGCTTTGTTAACGTAAACCCTCCTCTTAGAAGTAAAGAGAACGTCCTTGCAATGCTTGAGAACATAGATCTTGCCGACGTAATAGCCTCAGACCACGCTCCCCATACGCCAGAAGAGAAAAAAGACGGCATGTCCGGCTTTCCTGGAGTAGAAACGCTCTATCCACTAATGCTTAACTTGGTTAGGAAGGGGGCTATAGGACTAAAAACCGTCGTGGAAAGGCTGTCCACAAACCCTGCACTGATCTTCAGCCTTAGAGGTTACGGCGGTATAGAGGTTGGAAACTACGCTAACCTTGCTGTATTCGACTTCTCAAAAGTTGAAAAGATAAAAGCCGAAAAACTGCACTCCTTAGCAGGCTGGACACCTTATGAGGGATTTGAAGCAGTATTTCCAACCAACGTGTTCATTCGGGGCGTGGAAGCTATCAGCGATGGAGAGGTTCTCGTAGAACCAGGTTTTGGAGAGGTTTTAAGGAGTAAAAATTAAAATACTTCGAGTGCAACTAAGCAATGCTCCGCTTTCCACGCCCGGGTGACAAAGCATGAGCCTGGGTCGGTTGGCGGAGCAACAATTCCAGTAACTTTTTTAATATCCAATACAAGCTTCTTTATGCTTGAGGTTATCTATAACCCAGATTCCTTCTTTCAAAAAGAGAAAGAACAGAGGTCTTGGAGGGGATTTGCTGTTGTGATAATTGCAGCGTTTCTTTCATCCGTTAACGGCTATATCATCGCAGCCCCTCTATCGGAATCGATATATGAGTACATGTCATCAAGAATGCCAGCTGAGCAGGCAAGGATCGTTGCAAACACAACCTATGTGGCGTCAACATTTTCTCCCTTCGTAATTGTTATCATTAATTGGATAGTTATCTCTGCCGTTCTTCATGCAATATCTGCCATATTCGACGGAAAGGGAAAATTTGCGGACACACTAAAGCTTATAGCTTACAGCTTTGTGCCATCCATTGTACTCTTCCCGGCAAACCTTTACATGTCCATAGAGAATGCGAAACTCATCGAAGCCTACGGTTTTGAAATGCTAAAAAACAGCGAAATCGCCACAGCATCAGCACTTCTTAGCTTTGCAGCGCTAATCTGGCAGTTTACGCTGTGGAGGTTCGGAATATTGCATGCAAGAAATTTGAGTGGAAGAAGTGCCACAATAGTTGCGCTCATTCCATTTGCCGTGCTTGCAGCGATAAGTATCTACTCTTTAATTAATCTCCGAGGATTGACTCCCTAACAGCCTTGTTAAGCGCTACCTCCCCCAATCCCCTTATCTGCCTAGAGATGCAGACAAATTCTCCATTTGCCTTCTCAAGCTGTTCTGCAGACTTTATAGCTTCTTCAGCCATTTCAGCATCTCCTTCAACGTAAGCATTGACAGCTTTTTCAAAGACCTTTTTGACCTCACGCAACAAGGGGAGCAAATCTGAGAAGTTTTGAGGCGAAACTGATGCTTTAACAGCGAAATCGTAGAACATATCTGCAAGATCTTCAAGGTGTTTGGCAACCACCCTCGTTCCGAGAATTGACCTCAAACAAAGCCTACCCGAACACGCCTCCCTCAGCAATCTATTTCCCTGCCTTACAGCAAGCATGTAAAGTCTATCCGCATCTCTCTCAAGTTTTGCAACTTCTAGTAGTTCTCTGCTTCTATTTTCTTCAATTCCCTTTTCTAGTAGGTGAAGCATTGTTGAAACTATTTGAAAGAGTCTGTTGATTATTTCTCCTAGCTCTACTTCAGCTATAAACTTCAGTACAACCCTATCCGACTTTGCATCTATTATTTCCATCCCGATAAGCCCTCTCGCTACGTCGCTCATTTTGGTTATTAGCTCTGGCGTGAAGCTTCCCTCAACTACAACCTCGTCAAGGCCCTGAACGTACAAAGAATGCATGAACCGCTTAAGAAAGCTCGAGTCATATCTTTTTAGTTTTATAGAGCCTTTCAAAGCAGGAATACGGTTTCTCGGATGTATTCTTATGTGATTTGAATCGATGTGGAGAATTAGTTCATCGCCTTTCTGTAGAGAATTGGCGTCTATCCAGCTCTTGGGGAGGCTCACCATATAGCTTGAGCCCCCGATGAGCTGGAGCTTTCGGATTTCCATGTGGGTAGTTATTTAAATACAATTAAAAGTTTTTTGCTCAATCATTGAATAAGATTTAATACACCTTATGTTCCGCGTTGGGCAATGAAGTACGGTATCAAGGTCAACGATAAGGAGTTCATAGTGGAGATTATAAGCGCAAAGCCACCTGTGTTCGAAGTGGTAGTTAACGGAAAGAGAGCCACGCTTATCGTAGAAGAAAGTAGAGAGGTTGAAGTGGTAAGCGGCAACGAAATAAAGGCCGAAATGGCCGGAACTGTAGTGAGGATAGTGGTTGAGGAGGGTGAAAGGGTAGAAAAGGGGCAGCCACTTCTAGTTCTCGAAGCTATGAAGATGGAAAATGAAATTGCTGCCCCAACAAGCGGTGTTGTAAAGAAAATTCTCGTAAAGGAGGGAGAGAAAGTTAGTGTTGGAACTTCGCTTATAATCCTCGATTCAGGAATAGGGGAGCCAATAAAAGTAGCGATGTCGGGTGTAGTAACAAAGATTCTCAAAAAGCCTGGCGAGGCTGTAAAGGCTGGAGAAGCTATTCTCATACTCGAGGCGATGAAAATGGAGAATCCAATCACCGCTCCTTTCGACGGAGTTGTAGAGTCTATAAACGTGTCTGAAGGAGATAGAGTCTCTTCAGGAGATGTTGTCGTAAAAATAGCAAGAACATGAAGTTTCAACTAAGGGCCGCAAAGGCAATAATAGGACGTGACGTAATTGACTTGCTTGGAGGAGAGGTAAAAAGGTTCGGAAAACGCGTTCTTGTAGTAACTGGAAAAAACGTCAGCAAAACAGAATTCTTTAAAAGAGCTTTGGAAGGCCTTAGCGATATCGACTACGAGGTCTGGAGGGGAGTAAAACCAGAGCCAGACGTTAACGTTATTGAAGAGGGCGTGGAATTTGCTAAAAATTTCAATCCGGACGTTTTCGCTGCCGTAGGGGGTGGAAGCGTAATAGATGCTGCGAAGCTGATAAACCTCTGCCTGAACGGTGGGGAGCTTTTTGATTACGTACCACCTCCAATAGGAAAGGGAATAGTAGCGCAAGAGCTAAAACCGCTCGTTGCCGTACCTACAACGTTTGGAACCGGAAGCGAAACAACTTGCGCTGCTGTAGTTAAAATTCCCGAATTAGGCATAAAGGCGGGAATCGTTCAGGAGTGCTTACTTCCAAAGCTTGCAATAGTTGATGGAGGTATAGAATTGCCAAAACACATTGCTGCAAGCGCTGGGATGGATGCCCTCATGCATGCAATCGAAGCTTACACGTGCAAAAGCTTTGACGAGGTAGAGACGTACTTTTACTCCGGTTCAAACCCGATAAGCGATGCTCTTGCGGAGAAGGCTATAGAGCTGATAGTAAAAAACTTCGTTCCGTCCATCAATGGCGATGATAACGCAAGGATGAACATGGCCATAGCAAGCCACATCGCTGGGATTGCCTTTGGAAACGCTGGCGTGCATATTCCGCATGCTGCCTCGCATGCAATAGGCGGATTAAGCAATGCTCCACACGGCGTATGTGTGGCAAGCGTAGCTCCGGCTGTGCTTGAGTTTATCTCCGACTGCCCGAAGGTAAAAAGGATTTCCGAAATTTTCGGTTGTAAAGCTTCAGAGGGAGTACTTAGAATAATGCATGAAGTGGGCATACCCACACTTTCTAAGCTTGGAATTGGTAGGGACGATATCGGAACACTTGTCGAAAATACAAAAAAGCTGAAAAGGTTGCTAGTTCTCTCCCCAAAACCAGTAGGGGATGAGGAACTCAGGCTTATTTTCGAGAAAAGCCTCAGCTATTAATCACAATTTCTTCCAGAAGGTCGCGTGTTGCGAGCCTGACTGCCTGTTCGCTGCTATATTTAGGTTTCCAGCCAAGAGACTTCAGTTTCTCAATAGATAACAGCATAACGGGCACGTCCCCCTTCCAGCCTCTCCTCCCACCGGTGAACTTGAAAACAGGGTTTAACCCCATTTCCTCACACACTATCTCAGCGATCCTTTTAACCTTCACCTGATCCTCGCTACCAATGTTGAATACATTCACAGCCTCATCAGCCTTCAAACCGTAAAACATTCCGTCAATACAGTCCGATATGTAAATGTACGACTTGTTCTGCTCTCCATCACCAAGAATTTCCAGCTCGTTTGGGTTCCTTCTGAGCTTCATTATGAAGTCGTAAATCACGCCGTGGTTGCTCCTCTTCCCTATCACATTGGCAAAGCGGTATATCCACGCCTGCATGTCGAAGGTGTGGCAGTACGAAGATATCAAAGCCTCACATGCAACCTTCGACGCTCCGTAGATAGAAATTGGCATCGTTGGGTAATTTTCTGGAGTTGGAGTTGGAGCTTCTCCATAAACGGTCGACGTTGATGTAAACACTATTCTGGCAACGCCAGCTTTTCTCATCGCCTCAAGCAAGCGGTAAGTTGCAAGGACGTTGTTCTCGTATATAGCCTGCGGGTTCTCACTTCCAATCCTTACGTCAGGATTGGCAGCTATGTGCCAAACCTCCTCAACACCTCTCATGAACTCCGAAAGGTCATCTTTAACAAGATCGACAACATGAAGGGTTGCGTTCTCATTAACGTAGTCCTTATTTCCGGAAGAGAGGTTGTCAATAACGATAACCTCCTCGCTTTCAACAAGCCTGTCAACAATATAGCTTCCTATGAACCCCGCTCCCCCAGTGACAAGTATTGTCATGGTTACGGGATAGCAGAAGATATATATACGATTTTTGATGTTCTGGACTTTCGCTGTCGCAATCCTAAAATATTTGGTTTGCAGAAAGTTAAAGGAGTAAAACAGAGGTGATGACATGCTACCGAACCAGATGGTAAGGTCTCTCATCGGAAAAACAATCAGAGTAGAGATGAAAGGAGAGGAGAGCGACCTAGTCGGAAGGCTCGAAAGTGTTGACGACTACATGAACATCCACATGAGCAACGCAATCGAATATAAAAACGGAGAGAAGCTTAGAAACCTCGGCAGCATAGTGCTTAGGGGGAACAATGTGGTATTAATCCAACCCTTTGAGGAGTAACAAAAAATAGGAGACCCTTGATGGATACAAGAGAGGAAATACTCCAGATTCTCGAGCAAAAAGGGGAAATTCTTCAAAAAGATTTATGGAAGGAGCTTAAAATAGATAGCAGTAAATGTTCGAGAATCCTCAGGAAGCTGGAGAAGGAGGGGTTAATAAGGAGGGTTGAGGTAGTAGTCGATGGAGTTAAGACTTTCAAGATAGTTCCAGCCGGAGCAGAGGAGGAAGAGGAGAAAGAGGATGAGCTGAGCCTCCAAGCTATAATGGAGAAGATGGAAAGTCTCGTCGGTCTTCCTCCCTGCTTCGGCTGTCTTGAAAAAGATTGCGAGGCGAGGATGTGTTTAAAGCTTGAGGTCTGGTTTTTGAAGAAGTCCAAGTTTTGACTTTCTATTTAGAGTATCTGTAGAATTACGCGTCTTCTCCTCCTCCTTGTGTCGAAGTTTACCACAACTATCTGCTGCCACGTGCCCAACAAAAGCTCGCCATTGCTAAACGGCACAATAATGCTTGGCCCGATAATGCTGGCCTTGATGTGACTCGAACCATTGTCGTCATGCCAAGTTTTGTGATGCTCGTATTCCTCGCCGTACGGAGCTATCCTGTCCATTATGCGTGGAAAGTCCTTTTTTAATCCGGGTTCGTATTCAATTGTCGTTATAGCTCCCGTTGAACCGACATTAAAGACTAAGACCGCCCCCTCACTTTTTCCACTTTCTCTAACAAACTTCCTTACCTCTTGAGTTATATCGGCCATCTCGTTCATGTCCAGCTCTACGGAAATCTCCTTAATCATACCAAACCCTCCAGTGTTTTTTTAACCGCCTCCTCCGGGCTGTTTGCTACAATCAAACCGGGAAGGACTACAAGCGGTTTTATTGCCACAACCCTCTTACCTTCTTTTAGACCTATCGCCATCTCCGAAATCGTTCCGTATCCGCCGCCTATTGCTATTATAGCATCACTCGAATGAACTATTATCATATTTCTGGCATGACCCATGTTTGTGGCGATTGCTATGCTTACATACGGATTTGCCTGTTCTTTGTCGGCAGTTGGAAGTACGCCAACAACCGTTCCTCCTTTTCTCCTTGCTCCCCTCGAGCTCGCTTCCATGACCCCGCCTAGGCCACCATTTATAATCACGCAGCCGTTCTCTGCAAGCAACTCGCCAACTCTTTCGGCAATCTTCAACAACTCGCTGTCGCACTTCCCTGAACCGATAACACCCACTTGAACCATGCAATTTACTGAGCAAGAAGGTTTTTACGTCTTTCTTCGATTCAAAATTTCTGTGTCTTCACCTTTACATACTCAAGAAAAACAAAAGAGGCGAAAAAAAAGATACAGCAACGAGGATCTTAAAGTAGTAATAATCGATGAATCTAACGAAGTTGTTCGCAGAAATTATACATCCTATAACAGAATAAACCGCAAGAAGAACATTTCTAGATGCAGAGAGATTGAAGATCAAAAAGATTTGACAGAGCGATAGTATAAAAACGATACCCCAGTAGCTTTAGAATTAGAAGACCCACAACTCCAAATAGAGAGTACAGCCCTCTCGCTATAGAATTTGCTTCAAAAGCGCTTTCAATGCCATAAATCGTAGACAAGATATCAAGCAAGCCATACGTAACGATGAAAACAGCAACAAGTGCCCAGTAACGCATGTTAATTGTTTTCTCCAGCTGTACTTATTATTTATCTCTATTATAATAAGAATAACTACTATTAACATTATCATGATATTATATTTCACGATAGTCAAAATATCATCCATCATCTAACCTTCTCCCATTTGTACAGCTCAACAACTTCCGCTAGCGTCCTGCCTTTCTCCTCTATTTCTGCTCTAACTCTTTCTTCATGCTTTTTAACTTCAAGGGCTCTTCTCGCAACTTCGTAGGCGCGTTGCTTCGGAATAACCATAACGCCGTTGTCGTCCGCGACTATCCAATCCTCGGGATTGACTTCTATTCCTCCGCAATTGATGCGAACGTTTATCTCACCAAAACCCTTCGGTTCACCAGCATTCGGTACTTCCCGCCTTGCAAAAACCGGATAGCCCAACGCCCTTATGTCGTCAACGTCCCTTACAGCCCCGTCGATTATCACGCCTTCTATTCCTTTGTTGAGGCAGCTCCTCGTTGCAAGCTCTCCCCACACGGCAGCGGTGTCTCCAGAACACTTTATAACTATGACATCTCCTTTGCCCGCAACGTCTATTGCTTCAACGGGTTTTGCCCAGTCACCATCCATCGTAAAAACCGTAACAGCCCTTCCAACGACTTTCTTTCCTCTAACAAGCGGGTAAATTCCTTTCATCGCTGGGCTGCGATGCATGGCATCACTTATATTTGGTGTAGAAACTTTAAGCAGGATTTCTCTCGTCTCTTCCTCGATTTTTTTCCTCTCAACCTCAAATTTTTTGCCTCGAAAAGCTTCATCTATCGCTTTTCTGACTTTCCCTGCCGAAGCCCTTACATCTTTCGACTTGATTATGTTACTGCCAACTATGACAATACTCGCCCCCTTTGAAACGCAAAAAGCTGCTTTTTCAGCATCAAGTCCACCAGCAACAGCAATGGGAACGCTAACTTCCTTTGCTATCTTTTCGAGCATTTCAATCGGATCGAAGCCTAGCATCTGCTGATCGATACCTACGTGTACATTTATATAATCCGCAAACTCCTCAACCTCTTTTGCCCTTTCGAGAGGATTCGGGTGGTTAATTAAATCGACCATCAGCTTACAGCCGTATTTTCTCGCAGCTCTTAAAGCTTCGCTGAGCGTTGCGTTGGAGCTCAAAGCGAGGATAATTACAATATCCGCCCCGCTCTTAGCAGCCATTTCAACTTCAGTGCTTCCCACATCCACTGTTTTCATGTCCGCAACAACCGTACAGCGGTAGCGTTTCTTGATCTCTCTCACAGCATTCATACCCTCGCTTTTGATTAAAGGAGTGCCTATCTCAATCCAATCCGCTCCCCCCTCAAGAGCTTCTCCCGCAATTTCTACAGCCCTCTTTAGTTCCACAACATCGAGAGCTACCTGAAGAATTGGCTTGGCGTAAGAGTGCATGTAGCGTTTCTTTTCTTTTTTATATTAAACTTTTCCCTCCTCCTAAATCAGCAATTACTCTTTTGAAAGATTGCCAAAAAATTCTGAGAATAAGTGAATGATTTTTAAGTTTTCAGCTGAGATTCGAAAATATTATATATCCGGCTTTAAAGCGATGAATAGAACTTTAAAGGGTGATCTGCGTGAGCGATGAGGTTGAAAAGGCGAAAAAAAAGCTGGAAGAGGCAAAAGTAACCAATGTGCTCTGCTTGTTTAGCGACATAAGAGGAATCCTGCAGAGCTTTACGGTTCCGGCAAGAGAGTTTATAGAGGGCGATGCATACGAAACAGGAATCGGTTTCGATGGTTCTTCGATAAGAGGATTCAAGACGATCGAAATGAGCGACATGGTCTGGATGCCGGATGCTGCAACCACAACGGTAATACCATGGATCGATGACCCGATTCAGAAGTCTGCAATAATCTTCGGTGATGTTTACGAGGCTTTTGGCGAAAAAGATGGCGGTACGGTTTCAGAAGTCGATCCGAGGGGATACGTGGCAAAGAGAGCAATGAAAATGGCAGAAGATATGGGATATAAAGCGATATTCGGGCCCGAAATAGAGTTCTTCGTGTTCGAAAGTGTTGACCCAACGCATCTCGTATACGATCTATGGGTTTCCCCTGCAGGAGGAGAAGGAGACTCGTGGGGCCCACCAAGGGTTATGCCAAAATCGCCAGAAATAAGACCGGGTGGCCTTATCCTAAGGCCGAAAGAAGCGTACTTCAGGGCTCCGCCAGAGGATACAACAAACGACTACAGAAACGAGCTTGCGTACTACCTAACAAAGATGGGAGTTGAGATAGAATACCACCACCACGAGGTCGCTACTGCAGGCCAGATAGAACTCGACTACAAGCCAAGGGAACTCGTTCCTTGTGGAGATGCGTTTTACATGTTCAAGTTTGCTGCCAGAAACATTGCCGCAAAGTATGGCTGGATTGCCACGTTTATGCCGAAACCGCTTTACTTGGACAACGCAAGCGGAATGCACACGCACATGAGCTTGTGGAAGGGTGAACCGTTCAAGGGCGAAAACGTGTTCTTCGACGAAAACGATGAATTCGGAATCAGCCAGACATGCAGGTACTTCATTGGTGGACTTATAGAACACTCAAAGGCGTTAACGGCAATCTGCTGCCCAACCGTAAACAGCTACAAGCGACTCGTTCCAGGCTTTGAAGCTCCGATAAACATCAGCTGGAGTCCAAGAAACAGATCTGCTCTGGTAAGAGTTCCGATTTACTTCAAGAGCCCCAAGGCTACAAGGTGTGAGTACAGAGCTGTCGATCCGAGCTGCAACCCATACCTAGCGTTCTCAGCTTTACTTGCAGCTGGTCTGGATGGGATAAAGAAGAAGATAGATCCCGGTGATCCGCTCAGAGTTGACATGTACGAACTGAGCGAAGAGGAGAAGAAGAAGTACGGCGTTGGTGAGCTACCGACAACGCTTAGAGATGCTCTAGACCATCTTGCAAGCGATGAGGTTCTGCAGAAAGTGCTTGGAAGTCACGTGTTCGATGCGTTCATGAGCATAAAAATAGATGAGTGGAACCAGTACTGCCTCTACATAACTCCGTGGGAATTCATGAAGTACTTGGACATCTAAAGTTCTGTTTCTTTTTATCCTTCTTAACTATTCTTAAGTTCAAAATTTATTCTTTGCGTAAAATTAACTATTAATTTTATTTTTAGAGAGATGTTCATTAAAAACTGCGTACGAAGGCAATAAACTCATATAACCCTAATTTTTCTTTATAAGATTTCATAATTTTAGCAAATAATAAATATGAGTTGGACGTACTATTATTTGGAGGTGTTAGAAAATGGGTGTGCATCGCATAACAAGTGAAGCTGCTAGGTATTATGCAGCCCGAGAAAAGGTATTGGGCTTGGGCATTTCATTGCTTGGTTCCGCAAGCGAGAAAGTTGCCA
>Ga0164311_10000468_pt1 | contig 17669 bp, 21 predicted proteins | sample GuaBasSedimGuay2_FD_121796 | JGI IMG/M metagenome (GOLD analysis project Ga0164311, IMG submission 121796) | Subseafloor sediment microbial communities from Guaymas Basin, Gulf of California, Mexico - Guay2, Core 4569-9, 9-12 cm | ecosystem: Environmental > Aquatic > Marine > Hydrothermal vents... | reverse complement strand
TAACACTGCTTGCGAGGATGTACGAAAATACCAGGGATCCAAGTACGAGGTAAAAGGCGATCTGTAGGTTTCTCCATATCAGCTCATTTATAGCGTGTTCCACTGAGCCGGTGGAGAGACCCAGCAGGAGAGTATCACCGTTATAAGCGCGGGAGATAAATAGCTTTATCGCCTCTCCATTATGACTGCTGTCCTGAACTATTGTCCCATTCGTAAGGGGTATGGAATAATTAATAAACCTGCCCGTCTCGCCTTCATCGCTGGAAAGATAGATCTCGCCGGTGGGTTTTACTATTTTGTAGAATACAATCCCCTGGTGGAAGGATATCTCCTTAGCAATCTGTCTTTTCAATATGCTGATATTCCCTTTATTATCATCAATATTGGCTATAATTCTATTACTTGTCCTAAACCCCTCTCTGAGCATAAACCTGGTCAGGGTCTTGCGTTCGTAATTAACGATAAGGTACGTTTGTATCCCGATTGCCAGGATTAATAACAGTGTGATGATTAGGGTAATCTTGTATATCAGCCCGATCTTAATCTTCTTGCTTTTATCTGCCATTTTTCTCTTTAGTTCATTAATCTGATTCAGGCTTTTTATAAGGTTCATTTGATTTCAATTTTTCTTCCAGTTCCTTTATCTTCTTTTTCAATTCTATCATCCTCAGTTCCCTGCCAACGGTCAATCTATGAAATCTCTCCAGTTCGTCGACCCTTGATTGAAGCTCTTTTGTTCGCTCTTCTACCTTTCTTTCCAGTATACTGCGAGATTCTTCAAGTTTAGCTCTGTATTCCTTCAGGTCATTGGTCATCTTATTAAAAGCAACTGTTAATTCCCCAATCTCATCTTCGCTCTTGACCTCAATAATATGGTCGAGATTACCCTTTGATATGGCATTTACTCCCTCTGTTAAATCCCTTAATGGTTTGGTGAGGCTCTTAGCCAGATAGAAAGAGAGTAAACTGGCTACGATAATTACTATAATAAAAAAGCCAATACTGGTAATAATGACATCATTTCTGGCGGCGACAACCGACTTTAAAGAGACCCCCATGTAGAGCATCCATTGCTCTCCTGATTCCTCCTTTATATCGAGTGGATGGATGATAAGTTTTATCCTCTCGCCCATTTTCTTATAGAAAACATCATTAATTACGGGTTCATCAATATCTGGAGGGGGTTTACCAACTTTTTTGCCCCACATTTCGACATTATTAGCCAAATAGATCGTTCCATCTGGTTTAACTATCCACCAAAAGAGAATATTTTCAGATTCATCGATCTGCTTGAGTGCCTCAAATGGCCACCGATGGGCGAGATAACCGGCCTCAATACTCCGAGCTGCTATCCGAGCGAGTAGCAAATTCTCTTCAATAAGACCCTTTTCTACAGTACGAGTCTGTTCACCAATAGATATAAGTAGGATGAGTGCCCCCGCTATGGTAGACATCGATACCATTGATGAGAGAACCTTTATGAATATAGTCCTCTTCCTGTTCATCTATGGAACCTCCTTTACTTTACCCGACTAAAAATAATCATGGAGTTAACGAGATTTCCGTGTCTATTCCCCACTCCCGGTAGAAAACCCTGTTCTCCGAAGGTAAATGTACCAATAAATGGCACATCCCCTATGCTATTGCTAATCAGCAAAGGTATTTTAGGTCTCTCCTCTTCGGGTATGGCAAGCATCGTACCGGCACAGAAGGTATAGATACCGAATGAGCCCTCGCCTTTTGGAATATTTCCGTTTACCAGGGCATTATATGGAGTGGCCTGAGCGCGATTCAAGAGCAACTCCCAGTTTCCATGCATTAACAGGATATCATCTCCTTCCTCTACATTAGCAAAAACGGTAAGGGAACTCTCTGGTAATTCAACCGACAGGGGATGGATAGAGAGATAGTGAATTTCACCACCCTTGCCACGTATGATCTTGGCCAGGGGATAATAGGTAGTTTCAGACAGAACTGTACCTCCCGTTTTGAGTTTCTCACTTATGACCCCATTCGTCCACTCATTATAAACCTCGGCTGCAGGTCTATTGTTGATCTCATAGATAACTCTCCCCTCGGCTTTAGTAATTGAGCCCATATTTTCGGTCCTCAAGTATCCTGCCTCATATGCCCAACCGATATTTAAATCAGTATAGATTGCTGTTAGACTAACACCATTACTATAAACCTTATCATTGGCAAACTGTCTCCATTTTCCGGAGATATCATCATCGGCACTACTCCCTCCAATTATTGGAACGTCCTTACCTACAACATCCTCTACACCCAAAAGTATCTCTTCTTCCTTTCCAGGCGCTGATGTAATCAAGACAAGTTTTGGCTTTCCATCTTTCTTTGCATTTTCAATCGCGGATAAAATCGCTTTCTTTCCGGCCTCCCTGGGTGGCAATTCATCCAAGCTGGCCCCGCCGACACCAAAGGTTATCTCTGAGGAAGATACAGCCAATAGAGCCAGAGAGCCTCTTTTACCAACGTGGAAGCCATCCTTGGTCAAAACACCGAGACAAGATGTACTACCATAAATCTGGGCAGCAGGTAGAAGACGCTTGACCTCTCTTAGGATCTCATTGGGATTATATCCAGCGGTAGAGAATAGTAGAACATAATCCGGAGATTTCCCATTCAATCCTTTTTTAAGCAGGGATACCGCCTCCTCTACAGCCTCTCTGGGCTCATCTCTTGTACTCCAACCATAACCCACAGTTACTACCCCGGTTCCCTTTTGTTCAACCACTTCTGGAGAAGGTTCCGGTAAAATCACTGAAGGCTTCTCCACGTTCATTTCAACCATCCAGGCAATCAAAATTATCGCAACCAGACCAATACAAATACCGATAGTACTTCTTCGATCCATTTCATTCACATCCTTTTCAATTTTTCTTCCAGCTCCTTTATCCTCTATTCTCTTCCGCCTTCCTTTCTCTCTGTAACATCCCCCAAGATGACCATAGGATTCAATTCCATACCCCTCGGGGTGGGGATATCCTCCAGTTATGGGGTCTTTTCTGATATCGGGGATGACCATCGATGGAACTCTCGAACAGTGTTCTGTATCTCCCTTCAGGTTCCTTCGAGTTGATTTTCACCATTTAACCTCCCAGTCTTATCACCTGGTCAAAAAAGGGAATGAGCTTTCGCATCAGCCTTTTATCCTCGCTCTCGACAATAAAAACAATTATCTTTACCCTCGCCCTGTACGACCTCTCGGTCAGATTCTGGATGAATCTCGCTATGAACTCCGGTGTGTGATAGATCCAGAGGGTGTGTATTGCATCAATCACCAGAAATTTTTCATCGGGAATCTTATCAATGAAACGGGTGATTGCAATTGACAAACTGCTCAGGTCTGAGATATCGGGGATAAATGAAACATTATCACGGTCTTCCTCACCCGAGGTGGTTATACAATCTACAAAGAATATCTTATCTGTATTGATCTCGTTTTTTATGAAGATGTCATTTATGGTTTTATACGGCTTATTGATGCTCACGTAGATCCCGCTCAGTCCATTGCCTCTCAGATCTTCGACCACGGAGATTATATTATCCTGGAGTTGATCCACCGGGGTTTCTATCAATATCGAGTATTGATCATTTAATTCTCCGGTTTTTTTCATTGGGTCCATAGTTACTCCTACATCATCCTATCTGTTTTTTTACAAGGTGACGTCTATCATCCTTCATAAGTTCGGCCCTTGGTTGAACCTCAAAACTGCATTCGGGATAACCTGTACACTTGCATGCGGTCTCTATACACTCAATATCATCTCTTTCGAAAGCAATCTGTGAAACCCCCGCCGCCAACCCCCTCATTATGTGACACGATGGTCGATCGGATTTCCCATAGATATTCGCTATATTACTGTTCTGTACATTAAAGATGCATTTTGCCTTCTCCTCGTTCACGTCTATAACTATAAATTTCCCGAACCCTGCAAAGGAGGACAGCTCCCATGTGCAAAAGAGCAGTTCTGAACCATGCCTATGATAGGTTTTCTTTTCTGCGTTTGCGATTTCCCTGCCCACCAGTTTGAATTGATTGTAGATATCCATACCTCCCCTGTCCCTCCCCGATCTATCCTCAAGGATCTTTTGGAATGTTATAAAGGCGGAAAGGGGCAGCATTATTCCGGGCATCCCCATAATTGTGAGATAGCCGTCATCCCATTTTATTTGTCCCTCTGCCATCAATTTGGCACCAAACAGCCTGCCCCTACTTATGATCTGCATTCTACATCACCGATACCCTGTATGCAATCGCAAATACCAGTTCAGTAAGCCAGGTCAACATGATTGACCACTGCATGATTCTCTCTCTTGAAAAATTCAGGGTAATGAGCTTATAAACCAAGATGCCAACTGGAATAAGGGTAAGAAACGACCATAACATGATCCGAGGGTAGAAGTTCAGCACTGTAAGAAATCCAACCGCAGGGTATGGGATCAAAAAGAATGCAGATTTGACTCTGGTTGCCAGTCTCTCTCCCAGTACCACTGGAAGTGTGCGAATATCACTTTTTGCGTCTCTCTCCCTATCCATAAAATCCTTGCTGATGCTCGCCCCGAAGGCGAAAATCGCACACAGTAGGGCAAGAATCCACACATCTAAAGGAGGAATTATGGCGGGTGCATAAATCGAATAACCTGCAACTATCGGTAAAAAAACATAACCTATACCGATCATCACGTTTGGTGTGAACGGGAATCTTTTAAGTCTCGGATAAACGGAATACATAAAGGATAGGAGAACCATCGTTCCAAACATTAATGCAAAGAACCAATTTAGAAGGAGATATGCGAAAATTACGCCAGAGACGTGTACTATAATGCCAACACCCAATGCCTCGTAGGGATGTATGTGTCCCTTGACTATCATCCTTGTATGTGAAAGAGGGTCTCCCTCCTGAAGGCTATCGACATCCTGATCGCCGAAGTCATTAATGTACCTAACACCACATTGGCCGAAAACAGAGAATATGAATGCCCCGATAAAAAAAGGGATTAGATTCAAAGACTCTGGAATTGACATTATGGCCCCCGCAGTAACCCCAAAAAAGAATATCAGCCATTTTATAAATGGCTGTGTTATCTTCATGTGCGCGATCAATTTCCTTTTAATTTTTTTTCTTAACATTTCGTTAAACCTCTACAACGATGCCATCACTCGTTATCTTGAAGAAATGAGCTTTCCTGTCCTGTTCGGTTTCCCTCATTTTCGGTATCCGGAGTATCCTCACGGGATCTTCACCGAATACTACATCATCTAATACGATCACACCATCGCAGACAAATTCAGAAACCCCGTCTCTGCTCAACCATTTTGAGTTCTTCGGTAGATCCGATGTAACTATGGATGTAACGCCAAGTGATTTCACCTCATCTACGAGACGCTTTAGGAAGAGTCTAATCTCGCCATCACCAAAACCCCTTGGCAGAGACAGAGTGAGTGTGGAAAGAGAATCTATAACCAGTCTTTTGGCATCTATTTCCGCAACCGAATCCCTGATTACCGGAAGGATCTCATAATGGATCTTGGATTCTTTAATGGTTTCTGTGATATTTTGATTCCATGCACTTCCCTTTGAGGGTCTCATGAATCTAACAAACCCCCCCATCTCATATTCATGGAAGTTCCAGCCGAACTGCTTTGCCTGATTTCGTAGATCCTTTATACGTTGATCTAATGTTATATAGACACCTGCTTCCCCCCTCCTGGCGCTCTCCATCAAAAATTGCAGAGTAAAAATGGTCTTCCCCACCCCAGGGGGACCGGAAACCAGGATGCAGAAACCATCGGGGAAACCTCCCTGGATCAGATTGTCTAAGCCCGTTATACCACTCGGTACCCTTTTAATCATCATAATGATCACCCACTTTCGTTATTCCTCATCTTCCGGCAGCCATGGCTGCGTCGAGTATACAACAATGCCCCGATTCGTTATCTCATAGGGTCTTATCTCCCTGTGATGTTTTACGCCTCTCATCTTTCTCACGGTAATGCCCTGAAGGAAGGATTGGCCCTGTTTAATATTATACAGGGCAATTACACCGTCCACAACAAACTCCTCGAAGCCGTATCTGCTTATATCCATCGTCTGCTCCCTTACCTCGCACGTCAGGAGAGACGTACATCCGAGCGCGGTAAGGTGCTCTGCTAAGGTGGCTAATGCCATTCTTCTCTCATCATCCCCATCGAACAGCATGAGAAAGAGATTTATAGGATCTAAAACCACTCTCTTTGCGCCAATTTCACTGACTATCTCCTCTACCTCACTTATGATGTCCTCAACCTCTGCTTTTGTCTTCTTCTTGTATTTATAAACGGTAGCTATCGGACCGCCGACCAGTCTGAATCTATCTCCCAATTCGTTGAGGTTCATCCCAAGGGTGGACATATCCTCCCTTATCCTATCCTTATCCTGCTCAAATGTCATGTAAACCCCCGGTTCACCGAACTGTTTTATTCCATTATAGATAAACTGCATGCCCAGGGTGGTTTTCCCTGTCCCGGTGGAGCCGGAGACCAATACAATCCTCCCCCCGGGCAATCCGCCATTAAGCATCGCATCCAGACCCTCTATTCCCGTACTGATTCTCATTTTTTAACGCCTCAATATATATTTCCGTCTTTTAATCGAAACGGATGATACTACCGCCCCAGAAACAAACCCTATGAAGTGATAGAATTCACTCTCGAAATATTTCTCAAAGCACATGCCGCATCTCAGAAAATTCACAATAGACATGGAGAACATGAGCAATATAAATAAGGGAACGCTTATCTTGATTGGAATGAGTTTTCTACTCTCGATCAATGTCATCGATAAGGCCCCATAGATCCCGGTAGAATTTCCAGCAACGGGGCCTTCTGATGATAGTAGAAAGACGAAGGGTATTACCACGAATACCGATGCAAAGTAGGCAAGCGAGAACTTCCAGAGGTCTGCGTTTATCTCCATTGCAATAAATCCCACCAGAAGAAAACCAATGATATTCTCCATTAGATGCATCTGATTTAAATGACAGAACTGGAACGTCAGGAATCTCCAGGGCTGATTAAAAGCTTTTTGTGTCAGCATAAATAAATCTGAGTCTAAAAACACAAAGACGAGCGCATTTATGATACAGATTAAAGCGACAAACGAGAGTATCTTGTACATCTTAATCAACCCTGTCCATTATCTCCTCAAATCTCAAAACGAAGCGTTTCATCCTGTTTTTTACCTTCTTCATGTAGAGCAGAATCGTTAAACCCAGAATACTGCTGCCAATACCGAAACTCAATAACAGTCTGTCCATCTTATCTATTTGCTTTATATAATCTTATTTACTTTATGATTAATAAATGTTAATATCTTACATATAGTGAGTCTATAATAAAATAATATGTCAGAAAATTAGCTATCTGACTATATGACTTAGGACAGGGATTATTATGGTCAGATGGGAAAGGAAGATCCAGAAAGGCTTTATAGACGGTGATTGCTTTGCAAAAAATTAAAAAGGAGAGTATCTTATTAACAGTAATTTCAGTATTTCTGCTCGCCCACGCTCTAAATGTCCTCCAACCGGTCATTGGATTCATCCTCCTGTTTTTCCTCCCAGGATACGCATTGACGCTAACTTTATTTTCCAGTAAGGAAATAGACATATGGGAAAGAACATCATTATCTATCGGTCTAAGTATTTCAATATGCATCCTTTCCGTATTTATCGCAAACTATTTCCTCGGGATTCCGATAACATCGCAGACAATAATGCTTGAGATTTTCCTCCCGACCGGGATCTTCGTTCTGATCTATTTTCTTAGAGCCCCCAGATCAGTATTTGGGAGGGATATAAGCCTGTGCGTTACAAGAAAATGCATTCTCTCCATATTTATCATCCTCCTGATTCTGATACTTACCTTCAATCTGATCTATAGGATACACTGGAACTACAGCTACCCATTCCATACGGACGAATGGCAGCATATAGCGGATGGAATCCAGATAGTTGAGGACAGGTCCATTAGATTGACTGTCCCATACTACAGGGATAAGCCACACCGATATGACCTGGAGATCGGCTTTCACATATTCTTGGCCGAATCTTTCCTGCTGACTAACAGAGACCCGGTTCTCTTCTATAAATTTTTTCCCGGGATATTCGGATGTATTTCCGCCTTTATCCTCTTTGTCTTCATCTACGAGATTACGGATAAATTTCTCGCCGGGGTTTTCTCAATGCTCTTCTTTGCCGGCCTGAAGAGCAATATCTTTATCCTTGGACCGTGGTTCTTCGTTCCCCTTACCATGAGTTTCCCCCTCCTCTACCTGCTATTCTACTCCATGAGCAAGGGTCTTAGAGAGGGCAGCCTCCCGCTTTTGTTCTCTGCAACCATTACCCTGTTAGCTTTGGCTTTAATCCATCCATCAATCGCCAGCTTTGCATACATGTCGATAACCCTGTATCTCATCCTCATCATTCTCTACTCACTTGCAGTTATAGTTCTATATCTCGTATCAAGACGCGAATCCTTCAGAAAGGAAATTAATCTGCTATTAAAATTCCCGGTTCAACGGGCTGCGGGAATTCTCACCCTGTTCCTGATTCCCCTCCTCTCCCTTATCTACTTCCTGAAATTCCTATGGAAAGATTCCCCGATTGAGACATTAAAATACTTCGTAACAGAATTCATGATCTTCGGTCAGATGGTAATGGTCGAGGAACTCTATAAACCGTTCTACCTGCTGGATATCTATGGCTTTATGGGGATTTCTCTGGCATCTATTGGCATTCTATATGTCCTTATAAAGAAGAGAGGGATGATCCTGCTCTCCGGGACACTGGTAGCGCTCGCAATAATGGCTCTGTATCAATTGCACGGCTTTACCATACTGCTCTTTTATGAAAGAGCCGTATACTGTGCCTTACTGTGCCTCGCTCCCCTCTCCGGGACCGGGCTCTATGTACTAATCCATTTCATCGGGAATATCTTCAGGAATTCGAAATTGATCTCAACTGTAATCACTTTAGCCCTGCTCCTTTTCGTTTTTCTCGGCGTATTCTCCGATTACTACCTTTACAGGGATAAGATCTACAGGATGATCGATGATGACGACTATAAGGCCATTAAATGGCTTGGAGAGAATAGAGGAAGCCATAATATCGTCCTTGCAAGACCGAGGATCTCTGATGCAATATACCCGATAAGCAGAAATTATGTTGTTGCTGTAACCCCTCACGGGAGGAGCACCGCTCCGAATCTACTGGATACAAGAAGGTTTCTCATGTCCGGCTGTGAGGGAAGAAAAAAGGTCCTTGAAAAATACCAGGTAGATTACGTCCTGGTGAAATTCAAGATCAAATGCGATTTTCTGGAAGAGATATATCACCGGGGAAAGGACTACATCTATGAGGTTCGGATCTCCTGATCCCTATATCCTTCCCGTCTGTATCATGAAGGCAATCGTTATAAGTACTATAGCCGTTAGAATAATTGCCCCCTCCGTTATACCCAGAGGAATGCCCGGCGAGGGAGGTATTGTAGTCGTTGTCAGTGCTGCGTGAACAATCGTAGTTGTTGTTGTCGGTACAGTCGTTGTTGAGGTAGTGGTTGTAGTAGTAGCAACTGTTGTAGTAACCTCTGTTCCGACTGTTGTCGTCGTGACCCTGCAGGGAGGACAGGGACCTCCGCAGTCAACCCCTGTCTCTCCCTGATTCTGAATCCCATCCGAACAAGAAGGACATGCCTTACAGGGACCCCCGCAGTCAATACCTTCTTCACAATCCCCATCGTGACAGTTCTTTATCCCATCAAAGCAACTCGGCTTGATCCTGGCAACATAGGCCGGTCCGCCGCCCCCACCACCGCCTCTTGACCTGTATCTTATGGTCGTTGTGGTCGTCGTTGTGGTCGTTGATGTTGTTGTTGTGGTTGCTACCGTGAAGTCTGTGGAGTCCGACTCTGAGATACCGCATGCGGTAGCGTTTATCGTTGCAGTATAATTCCCCGGGATCCAATCCGAGGGAATTTCCCAGTATATCCACTCATATGTTATCGTATTATTCCCCCCATATGAGGCACAATCATGGGGGTGCGTTTCGGTTACGTTCATTACAAGGCTGCAGTTGCCACCTTCGACATAATATCCATAATCAGCTTCCAGGGTGCAAACCTGTGAATTCCCATCCGTTATCGCCAATGAAACATTGTCTTCCGTAAATAAACCACAACAACCCGCTTCATTCACGAGTACAATAGAACCAGTAAACGTTACATTCTCCCCGAGATAATAACTACTCTTATTCGTATCTATGGAAACGGTCATCGTGGCAGAACAGGTACACGGGAGGACTACTAAACCGATTAATGCAAATCCCAATACCAGTAATTTTTCACTTGATTCCATGATCCCACCTATATGATCAATAAAACCCTGTACACGACGATGGCAATGAATGCAAACAGCAGGGGAACGCAAACGATACCGGATATACTGACAAATGATGAAAGAACGGGGCTTTTCTCTGCCTCGGCGCCAAGGATCTCCCTTAACGCGAGGAGGATTATCAGGGTAACGACAGCCACCATCCCGCTAACAAAGATCTGGGAACCCGTAACAATTGTTGTGGTCGTGGTTGTGGTTACTGTGGTTATCATATCAACCCCCTATTATATAATCAAATATTTAGTTTTCTTTATATAAATACCATAAATCTGACTATATAAATTCATTCAATTCTTGATTTAATAATCATTATGTAAAAGAAGTATATAAATGCATCGGTCCGGGTGCGGGATCTCATAAAATGGATGGCAAGGTAATTATCACCATAATCTATCTGTTGGTGGTGACGGGTGCAGAATTGGTAATGACCTATCACTCCGTTATTCTTGGCTTATGGATCTATGCCATCCTTCTTTTATCCCTGATTGCATCATCTACCCTATCCATAAAGCAGAAAACAACCCTTGAGAGAGCTCTTTCCGAGAGAGACCTACTGAGATCAACCCTGCTCGGACTCAGAGGGCAAAACCTTAGAGTAACAGTGCTCCCATGGTCTCGTCCTCGAAAAAAATTTAAGGATTCATCGATACACAGGGAGTACGATTTCTCAAATTTAATGAAGTGCCTTACCCTCGCCCCCCTGATAAGGATGCTAAGTACATCGATGCCGGTAGCCCCCTTAGAACAGATATACTGGTTCATTGTGATAAATATACCACTTTTTGTTATTGCAGTTCTCCTGATAAAATCGCAGATGTTAACAAAGGGATTTATCGGTTTAAGGCTTGGTGACTGGAAAATTCAGTTTCCGATCGCTATGACGGGTTTTTTTCTGGGGTTTATGGATTACTCACTTCTGAGACCATCTCCTTTAATAGCGTCTCTTACACCGGAAACCCTTCTAATTCCGGCCGCAATACTGATGATATTCACCGGCTTTTCGGAGGAGCTCATCTTCAGGGGTCTGATACAGACCCATACAGAAAAATTAACGGGAAAGCTCTATGGATTGATCTTCACAAGCGTTCTATTCGCCTCAATGCACATCGGCTGGCAATCCCCTCCCGACCTTCTCTTCGTGTTCGGAGTCGGTCTCTTTTACGGTTATGTATTCCAGAAAACCAGGAGCCTTACGGGAATAACTCTATCGCACGGAATAACGAACATCACGATGTTCCTCTTGGCTCCGTTTCTGTTATAAAATCAGAACTTCTCGTTCCGTAGCTGATCTTCTTCTTGATTACGAGTTCTCTTAACGCCATCCCTACAGGATTGTAACCTGTCATATTTACAGATACTCCTCCTCACCACTCATTTCATACATCGCCCTATTAGCAATATTCACCGAATGATCCGCAATTCTCTCAAGGAACTTTGCAATCAGTATCAGGTTTAGCGCGTCGGGATACTTCTCATATTTCTTCTCAATAATATTTTTTAAGGTCGGAAAAACGGACTTATAGAGCTCATCAACCCTGTCTTCTTTCTTTAGAATTTCATCGATATTCTCCCTGTTCTCGTTTACAAAGACGTCTGCTGCGTCTCCGCTCATCTGTGAAGAGATCCTGCCCATCTCTGAGATCTCATCCAGCACGAAGTATCCCTTATTCATATAGTCCAGAGACTCTGCTATATCCCTGGCGTAATCCCCTATCCTCTCGAGATTGTATGCAACATCCAGGGAGATGCTGATAAATCTCAGATCCTTGGCTACCGGCTGATGCAGAGCTATGGTTTGTATAACTCTCTTCTTTATATGGGTATAATAGTTATCTATCAGCTCATCGCCAATTATGACCTCATTGGCCATTTTTTTGTCATTGTTCTCGAGAGCAGTTATCGCTTTCAGTACCGCATCGCTGACAAGCTCCGACATCTCCAGGATATCCCTTCTTATTTTATCTATCTGCCTGTCCAGGGCTTTTCTGGGCATTTTAAACCTCCCATAAATTTTAATTATCCAAACCTCCCCGTAATATAATCCTCCGTCAACTTTTTCTTCGGGTTTTCGAATATCTGCTTTGTCTTTCCGAACTCTATCATCTCCCCCAGAAGGAAGTATCCCGTGTAATCTGAAACCCGAGCTGCCTGCTGCATATTGTGAGTTACAATTACTATTGTGTATTGCTTCTTTAATTCATGAATTAGGTCTTCAATCTTTCCAGTAGCTATCGGATCCAGTGCCGAGCAGGGTTCATCAAACAGGATAACCTCTGGCTTTACCGCGAGGGTTCTTGCGATACATAGTCTCTGTTGCTGTCCACCGGATAGATCTAATGCATTCATGTTCAGTCTGTCTTTAACCTCATCCCATAGGGCGGCATTTACCAGACTCTCCTTGACAATCTCCCTCAGCTTTTTCTTATCCCCGATACCGTGAATCCTGGGACCATAGGCAACATTATCGAATATACTCATTGGAAAGGGATTCGGCTTCTGGAACACCATTCCCACCCTCTTCCTTAATGAAACGACATCAACATCCTTATCATAGATATTCCTTCCATCCAGAAATACCTCCCCGGTAACCCTTACACCCTCTATCAAATCATTCATCCTGTTCAATGCCCGGATAAATGTAGTTTTCCCGCATCCAGAGGGCCCAATTAAGGCAGTTACTTTGTTCTCCTTGATGTCAAGATCCACATCCTTCAATACGTGGTTGTCGGTATACCATAAATTTAATTTCCTCACCATTATCTTGTTCTTATCGTCCATTCCCAACGTCCAACCTCCCAACTAATTTAAAGTCGCCTTTTATATCATCTCCTGATGTTTCTGGTGAGATAATTGTTCAATGTCCTTGTAATGTAGTTTGATATTAATATCATCAAGAGCAATATCAGGGCTATTCCAAACGCTCTTTGTATGAAGAGGGGGTTTTGTGCCTCCGAGATCAGGAAATACATGACTACTGTCAGTGCATTACATGGCTCAAGTGGTGAAGATGGAAGGTTTGCTGGCCAGAAAGAGATCAGCCAGATTATTGGAGCTGTTTCACCCACGGCCCTCCCAAATCCCAAGATCACCCCGGTGACTATCCCCGGGAGAGCGGAGGGAAGAACGATCCGCCTTATGGTCTGTAATTTCGTAGCGCCCAGGGCATAACTCCCCTCCTTATCTGGTACGGGAACCGCCCTTATCGCTATCTCTGATGTTCTCATGATTGTTGGCAGTATCATAAAACCCAGGGTCAAACCCGCAATCAACAGGCAAGGCTTCATATTTAAATAGAACAGGAACAATGTTAATCCGAAGAGACCGAAAACTATGGAAGGCACCGCATTCAGTGAATCGGCACCTGTTCTTATTAGTTTCGTTAATTTTCCCTCCTTTGTGAACTCTGAGAGGTATATTGATGCCCCAACCCCAATGGGCACTGCAAACAATAGTGCTACTACTCCCAAGAGCAGAGTTCCCACGATTGCAGGCAAGATACCCCCCTCCAACCAGTTGTTTGAGGGCCACCCCAAAAGAAAATCAATACCTATAACAGGAAAACCCCTCTGAAATACATAGAAGATTATATAGAGCAGTATCAGGATTATCGATAGCGCCGAGATCCATAGGGATGTAATAGCTATTCTGTTTGTCTTTTCTGGATCTATCGGGTTCATAGTTTCACCCTACTTTTCGATAGCAGGTAGTTTGATATCAGACTAAGTATGAAAACCGTGATAAGGAGAATTATTCCCAGAGAGAAGAGGGCAGAGTGCCATGTACTCCCCACGGGCACATAGGACATCTCAAGCAGAATGGCAGCGGTTAAGGTCTCTCCAGTACTCTTTGCCCCGAACAGAGTACTTGTAATATGCTTCGCATTACCGTAAACGAGTATCACAACTATTGTCTCCCCAACTAATCTTCCCATCCCAAGAATAGACCCTGCGACAATTCCTGGTAGTGCCGTGGGCAGTGTAATCCTCCTTATCGTCTGCCACTGTGTTGACCCCAGGGCAAAAGATCCCTCCTTGAATGCTCTTGGGACGCTTTCCATGGAATCCAGAGATACGCTGATAATTATAGGTAGAACCATAATTGCGAGGGTAAGGGAGACCGCAAAAATACCCTCACCAACCCTGAATACTTCACCCCTTATTAGATTTCCAAGATCGTACTGAACAAAAGGTATGAGAACTGCCACCGCTATGGCCGCATATACGATGGATGGAATTCCAGCCAGTAACTCTATTGCCGGTCTGACCATATTTCTTGCCCATCTTGGAGCCACCTCAGACAGGAATATCGCACATGAAAGACCGAGAGGTATTGCAATAATTAAACCACCCGCCGTTACTAGTATCGAGCCAGCGATAAAATTGAACGCCCCAAAAACACCCTTTGATGGCTCCCATCTCGTTCCAAATATAAAATCGATCGGCGATACCTTAGCAAACAAAGGAAGTCCCTCTCTCAATAAAAACACGAATATGAGGGAGAGGATCAGTACTGCGGTCATTGCGAAAAGTAGCAGTGCCCCCCTCACAACATTCTCTGAGTTTATGGATACCCCCTTAACCATTTTATCATGGAATAAACGGCTCCCGCTCTGTCAGGAGTTCTTTAAAATCCATGGTCCTGCCGCCAACAACCTTCAGTCTGGCATCAATCTTGTTACCCTCTACCTCGATGACATTGTATGAATTTGCGAAGAATCCACGAAATCTCTCGGATGAAACAGTTCCCGCATTTATTATAAGGGAATTGCCCATATTTAAGCTCCAGGGTCTGTGTCTATGCCCGCAGAGAACCAGATTAACATTATGCTGTGTTATAGTTCTGATAACGTCTCCGGCGTCTATGACCGTGTTCCTCTCCAGACCCGTGTCGGGAATTGGAACCAGATGGTGATGTAAGGCAACTATCTTGAATCTATCCTTGAATCTATCCAGGATCTTTCCCAGCCATTGTATCTGCCTGTAGCCTGCTTCACCTTCATCCCTGTCCGGTCTTGCAGTGCTCAGATAAACTATGATCGAATTCTCAACCTCCAGGATGTGGGGTTTTTGAAAGTATCTCCGATAAAGTAAATAACCTGTAGACCTGTAGTCATGGTTTCCAGAACCTATGATCTTTCTCTCGCACTTTATCTTCTCTATATATTTGACAGCCAGCCTGTAGTCGCTGAGAAACCCATTGTGAGTGATATCCCCAGTTACAACAACGACATCTGGCATTAATTCGTTGATTTCTGTTATCGCTAAATCGAGGGACTCTGGATTAAATCCGGCACGTGATCCACAATGGAGGTCTGATATATGTGCAATTAGCATTTTTAATAAAAAGGAAAAAAGAAGAATAAAAGTTTATGTAACCCTTATGAAACCCGCTTTCTCAACTATCTGCTGTCCTTCATCACTCAGAACAAAGTCTATGAATTCCTTCTTCAAACCGGTTGCTTCGCCCTTGGTTATCATGTACAGTTTCCTCGATATCGGGTAGTCCCCACTCTTTATCGTCGCTATGGATGGTGCTACCCCATCTATTTTTAACGCCTTCACTGTTTCATCTACATAGCCGAGTCCTATGTATCCTATGGCATTTTCATTACCTGCTACGGCTGCTTTAACTGCCCCGTTACTTGGCTTCTGTAGGGCGTCTGCTGCATTCGCTACCTTTCCTTTTTTCATGACCAATTCCTCAAATGTGGATCTCGTACCGGAGCCCTCTTCTCTGATTATCACCATTATTTCCCTGTCGGGACCGCCAACCTCTTTGAAATTTTTTATCTTCCCCGCAAATATGTCCCGCACCTGCTGCTTTGTCAGATCGCCCAGAGAATTGCTCGGATGTACCACTACAGCTATGCCATCTGCTGCTATAGCATATGGTTTCAGATCTGGGTGTTCTGTTTTCTCGGTATCTTTAAGCTCCCTTGAGGAATCCCCTATATCCGCCGACCCCTCGGCTACCATTTTTATCCCCGTTCCGGAACCACCACCCTGTACCGATATGATCACATCCGGGTTTTTCTTCATAAATTCCTCCGCGGCACTGGCTGCAATCGGCTGAACCGTAGTAGAACCGGCAACTGTCAGACTCCTTTTCTCTCCGCTGCCCGTGCAACCGGAGAGCATCGCAATTCCCATCATCAGGAATATGATCCCTGACCAAACCAACTTTCTGTCCGTTTTCATTTTTTATAGTATATACGGAAATCCTTTATAAGCTCATTGGGTATAATGTATATAGACTATATAGTTTGTCAGGTCATGTTTATAACGACCTCGGCGATGTCCGAGATATACTCCCCAATCCTGCGAAAGCTCTCGTAGATAAGAAGTGTTTCGGGTTCTTTTGCCTTTATGCTCTTCATTATCCTTTTTTCCTCGACCCTGAAGCTCTTTACCTTATCAATTATCTCACCGGCTCTTTTTGAGCTCTTATTCATCAGAGCAAACTTGAGCGAGGAATACATGTCTATGAGTTCTTTATATATATCGATGTCCTCCTCCCTGACTTTCCCCCCTTGAATAACCAGATTGGCAATATTCTCGATGTGGTCGGATATCCTCTCAATGGATTTTGCGATCTGAATCCACATGCTGCATTCATAACCCCCCGCCGAGGATAACTGCCTGAAAATGAGGAAGTAGAATTTATCGATTTCGTCATCCCTCTGGATTATGTCCCTCAGGATATGTTCGTTGTAATTCTCTGGTGTTATGTTCCTCAAAAGTTCCTCCAGAGATGAGAGGGACATCCTGTGCATTCTAAGTACGGTATCCACTAAATCCCCCTTTTCCCTCATTAACATTCTAAAGACCAGTTCGTTTGAGGTTTCACCGAATTGCTCCATTCCGATCAAAAGACCTGAGATGTCCTTTAAACCCTTCCTTATCTCGGATGGTATGTATCTCTTTGATCTTATTATCACGGTGTCAAACCCCTGAATGTATTTTGTTATCAGGGATCGAGAGATCAGTTCAAAGCTCTTTTTTTCCAGATCGATCTCTGCCTCCATCTCCTTCTCCTCCCTGGGCTTCAGTAGAAGGGTGTCTCCCCTTTCCATAACCGAGAGAACATCACCCTTATCCAGTTTATTCTTTTTCACCCACCTCTTCGGGAGGGAGAGAATATAGGTAGATTCCCCGGTGAGCTGTATTTTCCTGTATTCCATCTTTATTTTATACCTCAGAGTTATCTATATAATCC
>Ga0164311_10000467_pt1 | contig 17671 bp, 12 predicted proteins | sample GuaBasSedimGuay2_FD_121796 | JGI IMG/M metagenome (GOLD analysis project Ga0164311, IMG submission 121796) | Subseafloor sediment microbial communities from Guaymas Basin, Gulf of California, Mexico - Guay2, Core 4569-9, 9-12 cm | ecosystem: Environmental > Aquatic > Marine > Hydrothermal vents... | reverse complement strand
ACCCTAACCTCATCAGGAATAGTACCGACGTTTTGGGAGTAAATAGCCCTTGCAAGCTTGCCCCTCCTTCCGAAAACCCCCTCATCGGGGTCATACCAGATCTTCCCGTAAACCTTGTACATCTCCATCTGAGAGTAGGCCCCAGACAGATATCTGAGCACCCTCTCGAAGTCCTTCCTATCGAGATCTTTGTATGGATATGCCCTCCTAACGAGTTCATATGCCTCTTCTACGTTCCACTTCTGCTCAATTGCCATGCCAGCTATGTGCTGTGCCAGAACGTCTAGGGCATTTCTTGGCATGTGGGCCCTGTCCAAGTGCCCAGACATCGCTTCCTTCAGCATTATCGCGACTTCAACAGCATCATCCCTGTCTGAGCAAATGAAGACTCCCTTGCTCACCTCTCCAAGCCTGTGGCCAGCCCTCCCTACCCTCTGTATTGCCCTAGTTACCGATTTCGGAGAGCCAAGCTGAACAACGAGATCTATGTAACCTATGTCTATCCCGAGTTCCAGCGACGTCGAGCTGACTATCGCGCGTAGCTCCCCGCTCTTCAGCTTCTCCTCCACGTCGTGCCTTACGGTCCTTGAAAGCGAGCCGTGATGGGCAGCAACATCGTCCTTCTCTATCTCCTCCACGTAAAGTGGGAGGAGCTGTCTCAGCCTGAAAGCTACCCTTTCGGCTCCGCTCCTGGTGTTGGTGAATATGAGAGTTGTCCTGTGTTTCCTAATTAGTTCACAAAGATACTTGTACATTTCCTCGTTTATCACACCAAAGGGTGTGTAGATTAGGTCTGGGACAGGAGCCATCACGTGTAAGTCCATCTTCTTGGCGTAGGTCGTGTCTACGATGAGGCAATACCTTGGCTTCCCGTCTTTATAGCCAACTAAGAACTTTGCAACCTCCTCGAGGGGGTTTATTGTGGCAGAAAGACCTATCCTTACGAAAGGTCTGCCTACAAGGTGCTCCAGTCTCTCTAGGGAGAGGCTAAGGTGTACGCCCCTTTTGCTTTCCACCAAACTGTGAATCTCGTCAACTATAACCCATCTAAGACTCCTGAACTTCTCCCTAAACTTAGGGGCTACTAACGTTATGGCTAGGGTTTCTGGAGTTGTGATGAGTATGTGAGGGGGCTTTGTCAGCATCTTCTGCCTCTCGCTTGTGCTAGTGTCCCCCGTCCTCACAGCATGCCTTATCTCAGGGAGCTCAATCCCCTTCTTCTTCGCAAGCTCACGTATCTCCTCTAATGGCACCTTCAAGTTCCTGTAGATGTCGTTGTCCAGAGCCCTCAGAGGGGAGACGTAGATGGCATACACGAAATCTTCCAGCTCACCTTTCCTAGCCATAGAAAGGAGCTCGCTTATTATGCCGATAAAAGCGGTCAAAGTATTGTGAAGGACTATGCCACCTCTTCCTCCGATGAAATTTTGGAGGTTAGGAACAGTGAAGTCGATTAGTTTACCTTTGTAACTTACCTTACGGATTTTTCTTATCCTGAGGTAAAGAATATCCGAATCCCTAATTTTTTCGAGATAATCCAGGACACGTAAGTTTTTCACACCAAATTCTCTGCAATCCTCTTTTAGAAGCTCATACAACTTGTTTGCCGCATTTAATGTGATTTTTCCAGTTCTTCTTGCGACTTCGTATATGTTTCCGTATCTTTCTTCAAAGATGTCCCATGACATGTTAAGGGATTTTGGAATCTCGCTTAAGTATTTTAGATCTATTAGAAACTTGAATAAGTGGTCTCCACTACTTTTGGTTTCTAATTTTGTTCTGAATTTCAGCGGAGGATCTCTTTCTAGCCCTATTTTCTCGTAAAATTTCTTGAGGTTTTCTTTACCGTGAATGTAGAGGAGATGATATGTTTCCCTTTTTCTCTCAGGTGTGTTAGATGCGTATTTACGTTGTTCACCTAAACATGGAAATATTCCAAATCTTAGGAGCATAAAGGAGATTTTGTCTATTACGTCCCTACTTGCTTGGGCTAATGCTATTTGAGTCCCTATTTCTGCATCTAGGCTTATGAACCACCTTAAGAAGGTACGCATTAAGTCCTTATCCAGGTTAAGAATCCAACGAGGCATTATCTTCCTTTTTTCCCTGCTGCAGGGTTGCAGGTCCAAATAAACAGATACAAATGTGCAAAAAGCTCTTGAATTGATGTTCCAATCCCTTTCGTTCTTTTGCGTCAGCTCTATCCCAAATAATTGCTTGGAAATCTCCAAGAATTCTCTTAATAGCTTCACATTCTTTGACTGCGATACTGAGATAGAGTCGACAACGCCTCTCTTTACTCGGCTGGATTGAATATGACCTTCGCTAAGGACAAAAGATATCCACTTAACAACTTCCTCAGTGACAGATTCTGGATATTTGAAGGTATCTATACTTCCGTTCTCTAATAAGACGAAGAGCCTATTTCTCTCAATATCTTTAGGAAAGGCACGTTTCAAGACTTCGATGATGAGCTCTCTCCCATAACTTGTTTCACCTCTGAAAAACTTCCATACGGTAGTTGTCCCGATGCCAGTTAATTTTGCAATTTTCGAATAGCTTAACCCACAGAAGACTCTTACCAAATTCAATTCCTTATCGTTAAGAGACTGGAATCCAGATTTGGAGATTTTCTCCCTCAGTTGGACATAATCACTGTATGTCAACACCTTAGCGAAGTTCTTCCTCAGCGTATCAATAGCTTTGCCCAGGGGAAGATCGATTCTTGAGCTCTGATAATCAATTCTCCTGATAACAGCTATCATGTCTCCAACTCTTAATTCCTTGGCAGGAATCCACCTTCCAAAACCGTCCGCTGTAGCTACCAACAAAGGATGATCTGGAGTGACTTTGATCTTCCGTCCTGCTTCTGTTTCTATAACCAAAATTTCGCCTTGGTAATCTTGAATAAATACAAAGGCAGGGATCTTAACAGTATTCATTTCCTTTAATGAAAATACTCTTAAAGATGGAATGAAGTAAAGTTCTCCCCCTTCAACGCGAGCCAAGAGTTTTCCCACGTTTTTTGCTTTGGAGATGATCTCTTCTCCTCTCACTAACTGTACAAGGCCATCAAGCTCGATTAGAACTTGCTGATCTGATGTGATACATTTTCCTGAGCCAGTAGGACTTGAGACAAGCACGTTCTTCCCTTCGTGTATTGGGATGACCGCATACCTCTGAGGGGGAGTCAAGTCATCGAAGTGGGATTCAAACCACTCGGAGACGAGCGGATCGAGCACAGAGAGCACTTCTTCCTTGGTATACTGTCTGGTCGCCCTCCTTATCAAATTGAATCAGGTAACCTAAGTGAGCTGGATAAAAAAGTGAAATGGGTCACTTTAACAGCTCGGACTCGTACTTTTTCAGGTACTCTACCGCATCGGAGATGTTTCTGAACAGGGATTTCACTTCTTCCACGTCCTTTGCAGATATCTTGTCCCTTCCCTCGACCCTTGCCCTGACGCCAGCTATACTCAATATCTGTACAGCGTGTCGGAGTGAGGTGGCGCCTCCTATCTCCTTTAGAAGGGCTAAGGCCTCGTCATCAGCCTTGATATCCTCTTCCTTCATTCTTATCCTTAGAATCTCCTCTATCTCGTCCGGCTTATACTTCTCAGTGGTTATGATGACCGTCCTGTCAAGCAGGTCGAGAGGAAGTCCGAAGGGCGCCTTCTCATTTGTTCCCCTTATTGTTGTTATGCCCCTGTTCGTTGCCATGACTATTATAGGCACTAGCTCCCCCTCCATGGCCCTCGTAAGGAAGCTCAAAGCCTCGATGTCCATCATGTGGACATTGTCTATGAAAAGGACCCCTGGTATTATCTCGGCCCTCCTTTGCTCAACCCACTCCTTGACCTGCTGGTCAACGGCGGCCCTTACCTCAGGATCGATCTCCTTCTCCGCTGTTCCTCCGAAAAGCAGTGAGAAGAATCCACCACCCCTCCTCTTCATGAAGATCTCGTCTAGGTCTGCTAGGGTGAGGGTGTAGACGAACTCCTTCTTCTTAAGGACGGGACCGCTGGGCCTTGGAACTACCTCCGCCTCTCCCACATCGTACCTCTTTCCTACTTTCTCAGAAACGCCAACCCTAGATATCCTTCCAGTATCGGCGTCTATCTGAATTACGTCGCCCTCCCTTATCCCGTTTTGCACGACGGTGTAGGCAACTGACTGTCCAGCTTCGATTGTCTTCTTCTCATCTTTCGTCTCGAGCGTTATCCTCACGCTTTCTGGGACCTTCTGATAAGGGTTGTAGGGGTTTGATGTCCACCTGACGTGTATGTCAGTTACCTCGCCCTCGTAAATGTCCCTCATCTCCCTAATCCTGACCCCTATGGCCTGCCTCATAGCATCCATGAGCACATCAGTCTTCTTCCTTTCTGCGCTGTATATCTCAGAACCGGTTATGGCTATGAAAGGCACGTCTCTTCCAAGCTCTCTTGCCATTGCTACCGCAATCGCAGTTTTTCCCGTTCCTGGAGGGCCAGCTAGCAAGACTGCCTTCCCAGCAAGCTTTCCCTCTTTGGCCATGTTAACTATGAGGCCAGCAGCCTCCCTGGCCCTTATCTGTCCGACCATCCCGTCAGCTACCCTAAGTGCCTTCATGTTCTCATCCAAACCGAGCCCTCTTATGTGGCTGTGGGCTCCTATTCTTCTGGAAATAACTCTGACAGCTGATTCCCCTATGCCGGACAGTTCAACTCACCCCCTTGCTCCAACACCAATTCTTCAATAAAGCTATTATGAGAAGTTGATCTGTCGCGTTTAAATACGTTTTTGTTACTTTTGTTACCTATATGGATTATGAGGAACTTATTACTCCAAAGGAGGCAAGGGCAATACTAAGGGTTAGCAACAAGACTCTTTGGTCGTGGCATAAGAAAGGGATAATCAGGGCCGTTAGACTCCCAAGTGGAAGATTGCGTTACTACAAGAGCGATATAGAAGCCATTGTAAGGGGGAAGAGGAGGGAAAATCTGTTAGAAAAGCTAAGAAATGCTCTTGTACATGAAGAAAACGTGTTAATAGCATATCTATACGGATCAAGAGCCAGGGGAGATTTTCAAGAGGAAAGCGATGTAGACGTTGCCGTTCTAGTAAAGGATCCACCAACTCCAGAGGAAAATCCATTCTATGAGACCGAGCTTTCGCTTAGGCTAAGTAAAGCAGTTGGAAAAGATGTAGAGGTCAGGCTCCTTAACGATAAGCCCCTAATTTTCCTTTGCCAAGTTCTAAAACATGGAAAACTAATAATTTCCAAGGATGAAAAGACTAGAGTAAAATTCGAAGCCTCAACTTTGGACAGATGCTTTGATTTCAAGCCAATCCTCGATTCATATAACAGGATGAGAGAAAGGAGGATAGAGGCATGGAAATAGATAGAGAACTGATTCACCTCAGGATAGACTTAATTGAGAGAAACCTGAAGTTGTTGGAAGAGATAGCATCCGAAGGATACGAAAGTTTCGAGAGGAGTTACAGGGACATAATGGCATCCAAACACGCCTTGCTAGAGTCGATAGAAGCTTGTATTGATATCGCTAACCACATAATAGCTGTAAAGGGGTATAGAAGGCCAAAAGATTACGTTGATATATTCAAGATCTTAGAAGAAGAGAAGATAATAGACAGGGACCTTTCCGAAAGGCTACAAAGGATGGCCAAGTTCAGAAACATCTTAGTCCACAGATATACAGAGATAGAGACTCGTAAGCTTTATACCATAATGACTAAGGACGTCAAAGACATTGTTTCCTTCGTGAAGGCCATACTTGAATTGATTAGAAGAAAGTAAGTCCTTGAGCCTGATTATGGTCTTAAAAGCTTGCTGAGAGACCTTTTATCCGTTAACGATTCTCTTTCTAAAGTATTATCAGCTGTACAATAGCGCTCAAGTATGAACCAAAACATACAAACACTCCTTTACCCAATTCAGATTTTCCGCACATTTATAGCAAATACTGATCCAGAAAACGAGGAGAGGAAGGTGCCCAATCTTATGATAGGAAAAGATGAGTTCCAGAAAAGGGTTGGGAAGTTAAAGAAGTGGATGGAAAAGAAGGACGTAGACGCTTCTCTCTTCTTCCCAGGGTCAAACATGCTTTATCTCAGCGGAACGAAGAACGCAGGTTTGCTCGTGGTCCCAATCGATGGTGACCCATTCTTGTTGGCTAGATACGCTTTTGGAGACGCTCTTGCAGAGGAAGAATCACCTTTCGAACTGAAAGTGGTTAAACCCTATTATGGCATTGAGAAAAAGCAAGTAAAGAGCGTAAATCTCCTAAAAGAGGCAAAGAACGTTTTAGTCAGCCATAAAATTAGGGTAAAGAGGCTTGGTGTCGAGAAGTCTAGAGTTGCTACTCTAAAGGAGGTAAGGAAGGTTTTCAGGGTAAAGAGGAGGTCAGTTCCCTTTTTGGATGCTGGATCCTTTGTGGAAAACCTCAGGATGGTAAAGAGCAGCTCAGAAATAGATTTGATCAAGAAAAGCGCTGAAATATCTGCTAAGGCCCTAGAATACGTGGTAGATGACCTTAAGCCAGGCGTAATGGAAAAGACAATAGCCAACAAGCTTGAGTTCCTTATGAGGGACTTGGGTGCATCTGATCTAGCCTTCCCGTCCATTGTTGCCTTTGGAGAGAACACGTTTAACGCCCATCATGTGCCTACTGAGAGGAAGTTAAAGGAAGGAGATTTAGTGCTTTTTGATTGGGGAGCAAAGTTCTCTGGGTATTGCAGTGATACTACGAGAACCTTTGTCTATGGAAAACCGAGTAGTAAGATTGTTGAGAGGTTTGAAGCAGTTAGCGCGGCGCAGAACGAGGGATTAAATGCTGTAAAGGCTGGAGTTCCTTATGAGTATCCAGATGTTGCTTCGAGGAAGGTATTGGAAAAGTACGGGTTAGTCGGGGAGTTCGTTCATTCCTTAGGTCATGGCCTAGGGCTTGATGTCCACGAGATGCCCAGGCTACTCGTAGGGGCTAAGGGAAAGCTGAAGGAAGGCATGGTAGTGACTGTGGAGCCAGGAGTATACATAAAGGGATGGGGAGGAATAAGGATAGAGGATACGGTCGTCGTCAGAGAGGATAGGGCTGAAGTGCTAACTACAGGAATTCCCAAGGGCATGGATTTCCTGAAGCGCTAGTCGTTAATCAAGGCTCAAACCCATCTTGTTTATGGCAACGTAAACGACATTTGAGAAGATTATGCCTGAGACTGCTTGGATCACGTTACCAGGTAACTCGACCGCAGCAGCCCCCACTCCGTACAAATATGACTCGACGAGGAAATAGCCGATCACCATCTCAAAAGCTCCCAAGCAAGTCCCTATCGGGATGAAAAACTTCTTCCTCTTCGATATCTCGCCGGCTATAGCCCCCTCTATTCCCTTGATGATAAGGGTCCAAGGAGCCCAGTGAGGGAAGCCGCCTATGATATCTGCTAGGGCAGAGCCTATTCCACCAGCTGCTCCTCCGACTACTGGCCCGAGAAGAATCGCAAACAAGAGGACCATGGTGTCGCCCAAGTTAATATAACCCCTTGTTGGGGCTATGGGCACTCTAATCATCAAGGTGGCAACAGCAACTAGAGCTGCTCCAACTGCTAAGGCAGCTGCCTTCTTAGATGTATCTTGCTGCATCACCAATATAACTTAATTTTTACTTATATATCAGTATTGAAGATGGAATATTAAAGATGTCGTACGTGAGCTCCTTCTACTGTGAAAGATGTAAGAAGACTTACAGCCCAGAAGACCTTAGAAATAAGTGTGAGAAATGCAATGGCCCTCTAAACGTTGGATATGACCTAGAAAGGCTAAAAGAGATTTCAATTAAAGGAAATTGGATGTCTAGGGCCGGAGGAATATGGAAGTATTGGGAGCTATTGCCTAGCTCCCCAAAGAGGGCAATTTCTCTGGGAGAAGGGAACACCAGGCTCCACAAGGCAAAGAAGATAGGAACTAGAGTTGGCCTGATGGACCTCTTCATAAAAGACGAAACCACCAACCCCACTGGATCCTTCTTGGATAGGGGAGCATCTGTCCTAACGACAAAGTTGATTGAGCACGGGTTTAAGGGAGTTCAGGGTCATTTTAAGGGAAATCTTGGCGCTTCACTAGCGGCTTACTCTGCCAGGGCAGGCCTTAAGTGCACAATAAAGCTCGATGAAAAGGTTGATCTCGCTAAGCTATACCAGATGATAGCATATGGTGCGGAAATAATACTGCCAGACAGCGAATCACCCCTTGAATCCTCGGAACTAATGTATACTGCAGACAACGCGGATCCCTTCTTGATAGAGGGCCACAAAACGATCGCTTTCGAGATCTTTCAGGCTCTCAACTGGAGAGAGCCCAATTGCATAGTTGTCCCTGTTGGAAGTGGAGGCCTGGTTTGGTCCCTCTGGAAGGCCATCAAGGAACTAAGAGAGATCGGAATCCTGAACGGGAGCGAAACTCGACTAATTGGGGTCCAATCATATGCGTGCTCACCGATTGCAGACGAGATACTTGGGGAACACGAGGTTAAAGCGATGGGAGAACCACATATAGCAAAAGATCTGGTTTTTTACCTCCCTGAGAGGAGGTTCGAGGCAATAGAGGCGATAAGAAGGAGCAAAGGATGGGCCTACGTCGTCTCTGAGGAAGACATGCTGGCGGCGGCAAGGACATTGGCAAAGGAGGAGGGAATCTTCGCTGAGCCAGCAGCGGCATCAACCATTGCGTGCTTTCAGAGAATGGTGGAGGATGGAAGGCTGGACCCATCGGATCAAGTAGTTTGCGTAATAACTGGATCGGGCCTAAAGGATCCAGTCGTTGCGATGAGAGAACTGGAGAGGAACATAGCCCTAGAGAGGTTCATAAGGGGAGAGATCCCAACCAGGTTTTCAATAGGAGAAACAAAGGAGAGAATCCTAAAGATGCTGAAGGACGGGCCTTCTCACGCTTATGGAATATGGACTAAGCTGAGGAATGAGGGTGTTAGGATAAGCGCCTCTGCCGTGTACCAGCACATATCAGGTCTAGAAGAAAAGGGATTGATAGCTAGAACTGAGGAGGAACTAGTTTCAGGGAGGATCAGAATAATTTACTCCTTAACAGAAAAAGGGAAGGAGTTGGTGGATCTCCTATAGAATGTCAGTTAATTCGAGGGTTTTTCAAGGTCATAATCAGACCAAGGTATAAGTGGATTGAGATTACCGCTCAAATAAGCCCTTATAGCGTCCTTAAGGGTCTTGCAATCTCCTTCCAAAGCTACAACTCCATTCTCAAGCATAAGGGTCACAGCATCATCATCCAAAGGGTTAGCAAGGACTGCATCCGGATCTAGCTCTAGGAACACCTCTGGCAAAAACCTCGGATGCAAGTCAGAGGTGTCAACAAAGCCTATTTCCTCTAAAGCACCCGTGTCTCCTAGCTCTATCACTGCAAGCTGTTTTATTTCCCCCGCCTTGGAGGCTATCTCTGAGTGGAAGCCCCTTGACCTTGATATGGGAACTATCAATCTAACCATGCTGCTCTCCTACCTTCTGAGGTGTCGAGAATATAAACCTTCTTAGCTTACTCCTCTAATAGTATTAACTCGTCACCTTTGATTTCCAAGTTCATTTCTGGATGAAGTTTCGCGAATCTGGCAAGAGCTATTATCCTAAGGTCTTCAGGTATCGTGGTAAGTAGAGAAGCAGGCGCTTTACCCCAAAGGCTTAACATCATCTTTATCCTTCCTTCTATCTTGTTCCAAGATCCTATAAGCTGCTCAAGGGAGTCAAGGTGCCTATCTAGGGATATCATGTTTGATTCCAAGCTATCCAGAAGCTGTTTCGCGTAATCATATTTTCCTTCGGAGACCTCAACCCTTACATCGTAGAGAAGCCTGTGTAAAGATTCAACCTTGTCAACTAACCCAGTAAATCCCTCTTCCTCATAACTCTTTGCTCTTTGCCTTAATGAAGCCAATTTCCCAGCTATCTGGTTCATCCTAGCCTCAATTTCCTTATATACTGTAGGAACTTCAACTTCTACCTCTGGCTTTTTGATAGGGACTTCCTCTTCCGGAGGAGTGACAGGAACTATTTCCAATTCAGGTGGTTTTGGCCTTATTATTTCGATTTCCTCTGATCCTATCTCTTCTACAATGGGTGTAGGAGCTGGTGCCGGTCTTTCCCTTCTTCTCCCCATTACAACCTTTAGGATCACAGCAAGAGGGATACCTGCCATCAGACCTAATACCACCAAACGAGAACCCCATAGCCCTATGTAAGGCTCAAGGAAGCTGGTAACTGGTGCAAGAGCCTTCCATAATGTCTCAGCTGGACTTATTGGAGACGGAGTCTGAGTTGGAGTTGGGGATGGGGATGGAGAAGCCGTCGGAGTCGGAGTTGGGGCACCAACTCCAACCGAAATCGCCAAGGAAGCCTGCTCTACCACTTTATCTTCCCTGAAAACCTTGACAAGTATCTCAGAGGATCCTTTTTCAATGGCTTCCAAGTGCAGGAGAACTTCCTTCTCCTCCCCCGCCTTCAGAGGTCCTATTTCAACGGAGCTCTTGTTTGTGATGTCTGAAGATGCCTCTACCTTTAGCACCACATTATCAAGGAGCCTATTCTTCACCTTTACCTTCAGGTTAACCGTATCTCCCTTGTTTACGCTCACTGTGCTTGGGGAAACGCTCTCCAAGAGCTTGCCCTGAACGCAGGTTCCGCTAAGCGTAGTCTCACCTATTTCAGTTCCATTTAACTTTGCAGTTAGCTGAATGCTGATCGTACCAGGAGCAGTAGGAATGGTCTGAATTGAGAACTGCTTTTCAACGCCTGCATCAACCCATCCCAAGGAAACTGTTTTGCTCAAGATGCCCTCTCCAGCTAAATCGAGCTCCAATTCCCCACTTACGTTTGCAACTACGGTTCCCTTGACTTCAAAAGTCTCCCCAACCGTCAAAGTCCCAAGCTCGGACATAGAGAACGTGGCTGAACCCACAACCTTCGGAGGAACAACTCCTGTCTCCTTGTAAGGAAGCTCAATCCTATGGATCCAGGAGACGTTACCGTCCTCCATCAAAACCTTCAGTTCAACGTAAGAAAACGGTTTGGAAAGCGTGAAACTGAAGCTGGTCTTCCTTGTCCTGAGCAGAGGAGTTATTGAGGGCAATACCTCAAGCCAAAGAAGGTCGCCTTCCGGAGATCTTACCTCTATCGTAGGTACTATCGAGTCGTTGGAGTAGAGGGAAACAACTCCCTCGACAGATACCGTTAGGTTATCCATGGCGTCGAGTTCCTTTACTATGAAGCCAGCTCTAGGCAATTTTATGCTCATAAGTGAACCGCTTGAGTCGAGGAAAACCAAGCTCCAACGCTCTACATCTAACCTAGCCCTGAAAATGGGCTTAAATTCCCCATATTCAGGAATGTAGGCTTTTTCTCCAACGTTTAGGTCATATAAGGAGATACCTTCGCTCCTGCTCCAGAAGATTAGGGCATTTCCTGCTATAATTGGTTGGTCATACGCGTTTTTGGCCAGCCTTGGGAACTCATCAATCTCCCCTTCCGATAGGTCTATTATGTTGAGGAAACCTCCTGTGGACATCACATAGGCCAACCCTCTCCTGCATGGAATCTCACCAGCTACTACGTTGCCTCCTCTCAAAGTTATAGGATCTGGGAGGGCCTCTCCAGTTGCGGAGTTGATGAGGTATATTTTGGACTCAATCCCTGCTAGAACGTAGCCCTCACCAATGCCTAGGGCAATCACCTCTGAAGTGAACTCCTGATCCCATATGACTTCACCGCCCTCGGCATTGAGAGCCATGAGGTGCTTTCCACAGCATACGTAAACCACGTCCTCCTTAGCAGAAATAACCTCTATTGAACCAGGCAATTCTACAGTCCAAACCTCTGATCCATCGTTTTTATCAAAAGCAGAGAGCACTCCTCCCTCAACAGGCACTAAAATAAGGTCTCCTACAGGAAGAAGTCGGGAATTGTAACTCCTATCAGAATCTCCAGGTATTTGATTGTAGTACGCCCTCCTACCGGTCATAAGGTCGAAGGCCATGAACTGGTTCGTCGCCCTTTCACCAGTTGCGACATAGACCCTTCTCCAGTCTGCCCAAATATCAGGGACGGCGGCTCCTCCAAGGGGCGTTTCCCATAGAATTTCCCCTGTGTTAGCGTCAATTGCAGCAAGTATGGTTCCACTCATTCTGATTGTGAGGATCTTGTCTCCTGCAACGAAGGGAGATGACCTTTTTATCCTTGGGGCTAGATTACCCACTTCTATAGGCTCTATAGTGTAATAGTAAGGCAGAGCTTGGACCCATGTTGTGAACACGAAGATAAGCATTAAGATGATAAGTAGAGGACGCTTCATGTCGAATCAAGAAACCCCGACGATATTAAAAAATACTCGGGTTAAGAGCAAAAATGGATGGTTAACAACACCGAGCTATTGAATGCATTCGTCTCTTGGATGGAATTGAGGGGTTACAGACCTGGTACCATAAGACAATACTCTTATGACGTGAAAAGATTCCTGTCGTGGCTGAAGAAGGATCCAACTGAGGTTGGAGAACAAGAAATCTCAGCGTATCTTCTAAAGATAAAATCCGACAGGAACCTGAGCAACACCACAATGCTGAGGAGGATAGCCTCGCTGAGGACGTTTTACGAGTTCTTAGTCGACCAAGGAATAGTGGAAACCAATCCTGTAACGATAAGAAGGCCAAGGGTTAGGAGGAAGTTACCAAGCGTCCTGTCAAGGGAAGAGATAGAAAAGCTGATATCTGCTGGGAGGAGCGAAAGGGACAGACTCCTTCTAAGGTTGTTGTATGCCACCGGAGCTAGGGTAAGCGAGATATCTGCATTGAGATGGGAGGATATTAACATAAAGGATAGAACTGCCGTCATAAGAGGGGGAAAAGGCGGAAAGGACCGCATCGTTCTATTTGACGAGGTGACAGCTCGAGAACTTGCTGAGTATAGGAGAAAACACGGAGGTCAAGGTAGGATCTTTCCACTTTCCCCGAGGACCATCCAGAGGATTGTTAAAATGGCGGCAGCTAGGGCCGGATTGCGCAAGGAAGTTCATCCCCACACCTTGCGCCACTCAATTGCGACCCACCTTCTCGAGAGCGGAGCAGACCTTAGAGCTATTCAAGAACTACTGGGCCATGCCTCCCTGAGCACAACCCAGATCTACACTCATGTTTCTAGAGAACACTTGAAAAAGGAATATGAGAAGCTTTGGAGCAACAAAAAGGAATGAGACAGATTGAGGGAAGGTTACTCCTCTACTTTAACCCTCCTTCTCTCAACACCAGCCTCTATCACTCCTCCTTTTGAGAAGGCGTACCACAAACCAACTCCGCTGTGTGCGTATCCAATGTTTCCTTCCCTATCAATTGCTATGAAGCCGAACGGAGTCTTGGTTTTCTCCCATAATCTCCGAAGCACTTCTTCAACGGCTTTCTGAGGGCGAATTCCTTCTGATATTAAATCGACGACCTGTTTTGCCCCGAGCACCTTCATAGCCGCTTCTCCAACTCCAGTCCCGGAGCAAGCCCCGGCTTCGTTAGCGTATGTACCAGCGCCAATTATTGCGCTATCTCCAACCCTTCCAGGAAGCTTCATCATGATTCCTCCGGTGGAAGTAGCAGCTGCAAGTCGCCCTTTATCGTCTACAGCAACAGCTCCAACTGTATCTGCCAAATAGTTCCTTATTAGTTCTGGAGAAGGCAGATAGGAGGGAAATCCTTTCTTTCCAACACCTTTCATGTAAGCCTTATAAAGCTCCTTTCTTGCCTCATAAACCAGATCCTCGTTAACTTCCATCCCTATTATGGATGCAAACTTCCTTGCCCCTTCCCCAACCAACAGTATGTGGGGGGTTTCCTCCATTATGGCCCTAGCCAACGTAATGGCATGTCTAACCCCTTTCACTCCTCCAACGGCTCCTGCACGAAGCGATTTTCCGTCCATAATCGAGGCATCTAGCTCAACTTCACCTAATATGTTGAGAGAAGAGCCATATCCGGCATTGAAGAGCGGGCTATCCTCCATGTATCTTACAGAGGCCTCTACAGCATCAAGAGCGGATCCACCTTCAAGAAGAGTTTCATAACCCATTTTAACTGCTTTTTTAAGCTCATCAATCCTCTCAGGGTTCTCTTTAAGCTTACCATATACTCTAACTCCTCCATGAATTATTATGGCTTTCATTCAGATCGCTACCCCTATTCATGTGAAAATATTAAGGACACTGTCCCTTTCTTAATGGAATCCACCCTCGCAAAACCGTACCTAACGAGTTGAACGATTTCTCCAACCGAAAGCTTCCCCATATTAGGCTCTCCGTATCCACCAACAACTTCGTAGCTGTAAACGCTTATTGGACGGAAGAGCTTGACAGGAGTGAATTTTTCAGCGGGGACCCAGTGGATTATCCTGACATCTGTCTTCATGCTTGGAACGTACCTTGCAGTTACCTCGTCCGCCAATATGCTCCTTATCCTCACGTTTGCAAGCCTCCATAACCTCACTTCCTCCCCTTCCCTCAGCTCCTGAAGGTCCTGCGAGGAGATGTAAAGCTCTACCTTACCATCTTTACCCTTTAAGGAGATCCTCCTCTCGCCCATCTCAGGTCTGGAGGGGTGAACTGGAATGTCAGCCTCCAACTCATCTGGAACATCCATCAAAACCATTTTTATTGGATTCGGGACGAACATAAACCTAGGAGCTACAGGATCGAGTATTCTCCTGTTTTCAGCGAAAATAGCGTTCATGCTTATGGTAACATCAGCCTTGCTTGGTCCTAAGTCATAGAAGAACCTAACCAGGGCTCTAGGACTTATCCCTCTTCTCAATATGCCCCTTATTGTTGGAAGCCTTGGATCGTCCCAGCCGCTGAGTATCCCGGAAGCAATCAACGGCCTGAAATACCTTTTTGAGAGAGGTATTCCCTCTACAGTCACCCTTCCGAACTGGATCATTTCGTACTGCCTTAGTCCAAGCATCCGCAATATGGTCCTCTGAACTTCAACGTGTGGCTCGAACTCCTTGCTTCTGTGGGCGTGGGTGACTCCAGTTAAAGCATCCTCAACGCTGATGGAGAAGTCGTAGTTCGGGTAAACCCTGAACCTGTCACCGTGGATTGGATGTGGATGCTCGACGATCCTGAAGATTCCTGGATCCCTCATGGTCCTGTTAGGATGGCGCATGTCCGTCTTAAGCCTTAGATGAGCCTCTCCTTCCTTAAAGCTCCCGTCAAGCATCATTTCCCATAACTCCAAGTTCTTATCCACTGGCTGATCTCGATGTTCGCATTCTATACCAAGATTCCTGTTCTTCCTTACGACTAAGACGGGACAGGTGCACACGTAGGCGTTTCCGTCCTCAATGAGCTTCTTTGCATATTCGTACATCCTAGGGATGTCGTTGGACTCTATTATCTCCTTATCCCACTTTCCTGGGGACAAACCAAGCTCTTCTTCTGCAGCTTCAAGAATTATCCCCAACTCTTGCCTTATTGCATCATAATACTCAAGCTTCTCAACCCTTGGATTCGTATCCTCGAACCTAAGCAAGAACTTTCCCTTGTAAAGCCTTGCGTATATGAATGGAACTAGAAGCCCTTTCACGTGTCCCAGCGTTGGGTAGCCGTTAGGTTCTGGAGCCATCCTCGTTACTATGACTTCGTATGCATCAGCGTTTGGAAGGGGAGGCCACCTTCTCTCCTCTTCCTCCCTCCTTTCCTCTAAGACAACTCTCAGTTCTTCAGCAAGCCCTTCTAAGGATCCTTTGTCAAGCTTGTTAACCTCTTCAACAACCCTCTTTACATCCTCCATCAACTGCTTAACTTGACCCTTAAGCTCAGGCCTTTCTGCAATTATTTTCGAAACTACTGGCCCTACTTTGGCCTTACCATACTTCAGAGCGTTTTTTACGGCATGATATTTTATCAGTCTGATTATGTCTTCCAACTTCTTAGTCCCCGCTTATTGGTATCGTTGCTACGAGCCAATCATCATCGTCCAGAATATAAGGCTTGCATTCCGTCCAAACGTAGGGATCGATGAAGGAGTCCTTCACTAGGCCTTCGTAGAATGGGACGAATATCCTCTGGGTCTTAACGATCCAGAGCTTGCCCGACTGATAATCTGCAAGCAAACCAACTCCGTCCCAGGGATAGAGGTCATCTCCAACCTCACCAACATCAGTCAGATTTAGGGAATGATCCGCCTGTGGTCCATAATCTATCCTTAGGTCTATCCTAGCCCAACCAGCAGTCAAGGAGAATGATGGGATATAAAAGCTGATTGTAGTTGGATTTCCATCAGGACCGGGAGAGATGTCGAAGGACCCATATCTATCGGTTGTAAGGTTCAACCTCACCAAACTAGTTCCCAGAAGTGCTCCATCGCTGTATTCAAATACGACAAGCTCGAATCTACCGTCAGGCTCTATCGTCTCGATCTGAAGGAAGGCCTTCTCCTCCGTCCAAGGAATTGCGACGAGTTGGTCCTTTGAAAGTACCGCTCCCTCCACGAATACGGTGAAGTTGGAGTAAAGTGGGTTATAGCGCAGTGATGCCCACGTCCAGGGCGCTGGAGCCTCCATTGAGTAAGAAAGGGAGCTGGAGTAGACCCCCAGAAATATGGTGACGTTCTCCCCCAGCCCAAGGCTTCTAGATTGATTCACGTTTTTCTCCAAACAAAAAGCGTTGTACTTCCCATTTAGGGGATACTCGTTGGGATCTGCTCCCCTTATCACGTACCAACCCGTTTTGTTTTGGGTAATCACCCAAACCCTTGTAACGCCAGAAGGAACTCCTCCCTCCTTAGTTATGTTCAAGAAGGAGAGTTCTGGAGGCGTGGGAGGGGGCTCGTATATCTTGTAGTCGCGTATGGGGAGGGGGGAACCGTACCTGTTTAGCACTACCACAGCCCAGTAGTCTGTGCTGTCCCCCAGTTCAACTAACTCAAGAGCTGAGGAGTAGGTAGCATACCTGTTTATCCCAGCCACGTAAATTAGGGTATAGTTCTCGTTCCAAGGGCTTGGCATGGCTCCAACAACCCCAACCTCCAGTTCTCCGCCCCAGGTTCCTCCGGGAGAGAAATCAAGTTTGAAATACCAACCATCTTCTCGCAATATGAATAGAAACCTTGATGTCTCGTTAACTGTTTCAGAAAAAGAGTTGGCAACTGGACCACCCACAACAATGAGGTGATTGCTCCTTAGCTCCGATTGGGTCACGCTACTAGCGTTTATTACCGTGGCCTCCCCTCCAATAGAGGTTACGTAGTCTGCAATGAGTTCTGCTGCCTCAACGTCCATTTGTGCAGCGTTTTGTCCGTAGATAATCAGTGCTTTTGGCCCATCTTTTGTCATTAGGACTGTCTTAAGGGGGCAAAAAGGTCTGAGGTCTTCTTCAGCGCCTCTTAACTCTATGAGAATGGTTATTGAAAGGATAAGTACGACAAGCGATAACAAAAGAGTCCTTCTCATCACATGAGTAGGTATCGGCTTCTAATATATTTGAGATGTAAGTTAACCAACTCTCTCCCAGAAGTTAATCATCGTATTGCTATAGGAAAGTTATACATCAGTAACCCCAGGGCATATCATAGAGGCCCAACTCTCAATCTGGGGTGGTTTCATCATCTAAAGAAGAGAACTCTTT
>Ga0164311_10000466_pt1 | contig 17690 bp, 15 predicted proteins | sample GuaBasSedimGuay2_FD_121796 | JGI IMG/M metagenome (GOLD analysis project Ga0164311, IMG submission 121796) | Subseafloor sediment microbial communities from Guaymas Basin, Gulf of California, Mexico - Guay2, Core 4569-9, 9-12 cm | ecosystem: Environmental > Aquatic > Marine > Hydrothermal vents... | reverse complement strand
GATTCCAGGTTGATACAAAATAAGTAAATTAGATTAGAACTAAATTAATGACCCGGAATTGTTTTAGAGCTTGTCAGAAAAATTTGTGATGGGATTTTCGAGATTTTCTCTAAAAATAATTTATTAATATATTTTTAAAAATATATTAATATATTATAAGGAGATAATGAACAAGCCAGAGTTTAGAAAAAAGTATATTGAATATATTGATGAAATAGTAAAAGATATTAAAAATGTAAACGTAATCTATTATGATAAAAAAATGACAAATACTAATGAAATACCCGAATTAACATTAAGTCCAATCTTGGCATTAAATAGATACTTTCCAAATTTAGATAAAAATGACTATACATTATATCCCGATGTATCAGGACTGTCATTATATGATTATTATTATGATGATGGCTTTTACAAAAATTTTACAATCATTGAAAATTATATGGAGTTTGAATTTATAATGAGTCATCGTACAGTCGATGGAAGAACGACATATAATAATGAAAATTTTGACCCAATGTTAAACTCATTTATTAGAATATTTTGGATTGGGAAAAAAATTAAGCTAGAAGTATTAAAAAATATGATTGGTAAATTTAATAATCAATATAATGAGCGTATAGTGAAAATAATAAATCAACACTATGATGACATTGTATATGGAAAGAACCCAGCATATCATGACATAAATAACTCAAGATTACAAATGATGTTATTAAGAGTTCAAGAATTACTTATAAAACTTATAGTAGAATGGTTGATAAAAAATAATCATTTAACTGGATGGTATATAGGAACTAGAAGATATAGATATGCAATAGAACTTCCATATATTATATTTGATGATAAGAGAAATCATATTATATTAAGCGATATGGATAAATGGATGACTAGATGGAATGTTAATTATAAAAAATTATTATCAAAGGAATCTAAGTATGAATCCTCTGATTTAATTAATAGAGTTAACTATGTTTCTGAATTATATCATGAATCTCTAATAACTTACTCATCATTTCCGAAAGTCTTCCTTGAGCAATAAGTTTCATAATATCGTCGTCGAAATTATCAATTTTATTTTTTTCATCATCATTCAGTTTTACACTGTCTACCATATCAATTTCTATGTTTAATAAATCAAATACCATTTGTAGATTATCTGTGTTATCTAAATCGACATGTGGGAACCTATTTTCTAATTCTTCACGCATTTTTTGTATTTCTTCAAATTTACCCATATGTTCCTTTAATGCCAATAGTTGCGAAACGTTTTCCTTAGATTCTGCTCGCTGTTTAGAATTTATCATTTGTAATATACCTTCTGGACCAAATGAATTTTTGACTCTATCGCTGTTAATTAATTGATCAATCTCCAATAATAAGTCATCATAGTCGACAGTTTCAACTTTTGGTTTTGGTTTTGGCTTTATGATTCTTTTTTCGCTATTGAGGTATTTAGTTATAACTTTTGGGTCTTTGATATTTTTCATTAAATTTAAAGTATTTCTTGCACGACCCCTTCTATTATTATCTAAACTACGTCTTTTTTCGTATAATTCTGAAATTCTTATAAATTCTGGATCAGACTTTAATTCGTCGTCAGCGTCTTCAGTTTTGAATTGATAAAAACTACGCATAATTGGAATACCCACCTCTGGTTGAGTAAGTAATAATTCAGCGAATGTATCGTATTTTTTATTAATCATGTCAGACATAAATTCATTACTACTTTTATATCTATTATTAAAATTATTCAAAGCCTTCAATGAACGTTCACGGTCACCATGAATAACATTTGTCATTTCAACATCAGAGAAAATTGGAATATCTTGAAATTCATCAAATCTATTAGTAATAGATGGAATTGACATTGTGACACTTTGTACATTTGTTAATGGAATTTTTAAACTATCATCAATTGGTTTTTCTTCGATAATTTTTTTCATATCAGAAACATGTGTTTCCCTTATTAAATGAGGGTCAACTTCTATTGTAGGTAATTGGTCACTTACTTCACTTACAACTGAACTGATATATTTTTCACTAAGTCCAGGTAATAAAATATCTTCTCTTACTGGACGTTCTATGATTTGTTTATCGGGATTTTCTATTATAGAATCGATCGTAGGTTTTGTTGTTGGTTTTGTTGTTGGTTTTGTTGTTGGTATTGGTTGTCTAGTCAATTTTAGTTGTTGTAATTTTTGTTTACCTTTTTCTTCTTCGCTTTGTAACCTTTGTCTTCCTCTTTCTTCTTCAAGTTGTAATTGCATTTCACCTTTTACCTCATCCGCAGTTACTCTTTGTTCAGCTTCTTGTTCTGATAATTCCTTTTTTGCAGTCATAGCCCTAACGGCCCTTGGAACTTCAATTAATCCTTCAGTTGCAACGTCTTCTGCGAATCTAATACCTTCTTTACCAATGTATGATCCAGCTTCCTTTATTGCAGTTGCGCCACTAACTACAGCTCGTTCTGGTAAAGTGACAACCCCACTTATTGGATCAACAATGACTTTATCAACAACTTTTTCTCCAGTACGTAGTCCAGTACCTACACCCATCTTGGTAACGTCAACAGCACCTTGAACTACAGGAACTGTAATTGCTTTTGTTAGGTCTTCACCACTTCTCATACCAGTTTGTAATACGTCTCCAGTTGTTTTAATAGTTTGATTCGCAATGCCAGCTAAGGCAGGTACAACACTTTTGCCAATTTCAATTTTTCCCAATTCTAATGGCTTATCACTAACACCATCAATACTACCGACTGTTCTTGAAATCGCTTCTCTTTCATTAATTTCATCCAAGACTTCTTTTGATTTTGTTGGTTCCTTGCCACTTAGTAATTTTTTCTCTCTTTGTTTCATAACTTTTTCGGTTTCATCAATTCTACCTAATTGTTCCTTTCCAGCTTCAAATACAGTATCCATTTGTTGAATATTCTTCATAGATTTTTCTTTTAATTTTTGTGATTTTATCATTTTACTTTTAGTCATGACTTTCTTTTCTTTTAATCGCCTTTCTTGTTTTTTTAGTTCAAAGTACTTCTCAACGTCTTGATCTGGAGATCGTTCGGTTAATTTAAGAACAACTGCACCAAGTATTAATCCTAAACAAACATACATGATCGGTTGACTATATTTATCTACAATTGTTTGCCTAATAGGCCGTTGAATATATAAATGATTAATGTCTGATTCTTTACTAGGACCTTTTACATTTGAAGCTATAACTCCTGGTCTCGTAGGGATATTACTTGGATTGGGAATATTATCTGGCGGTTTTATATCATCGTGATCTGGATCCCAGTTTATAATTAGATGTCCACCACTACTGTCGCCACCATCATCGAAAGTTGTGATTAATGTTAAAGGATCTATATATTTTATTACACCATCGCCAACATCAACTGGCATTTTTTGTCGTTTAGTGCTATCTAATTCATTCAATTCATAAGTCCTAAATGCATAAAAACTATTTATATCGTCAGTTGCATCAACAATGAATCTATCTATATCGTCATTTATAATAAAATTATCAGTACTAAGTTTAACATTACTATTGCTTCTTTTGAACTTCCAATTATTGTCTTGAAAAGTTGCATCTAGTGTTATATAATTTGTTATTTCTCCAGTATCTTGGGGACCATATGGGACTATATCTCCATAATAATTTGGAAACGACCCTCCAGACGGTAAGGCAATACTATTTTGAAATAACTTACCTCCGATATATTTCATACGTATGGTTACTTCTCCAGTATCTGGACTATCTCGTCCCTTACCTTCCACAATTAGTGTTACCCCTCCATATGTTTCCGAATATAGGATTAAAACCTTTAGTAATCCTTGATTTAATAAGGGAAATGAATGGGATTCAGCCGCAAGATCATTCATTATAATATAATAATATTAAAAATTTTATCTTATATATAATTATAAGACAAAATGGACATGTATATGGGAGCGACAACAGAATCAAATAGTGAAGTTGCGAAAGCTACAACTGATGTAGTATCAAATATTTCTAATGCACCAACTTCAAAATATATAGATGATAATAAATCATTGATTTTTATTGGTGTAGCTGTACTTTTTATAGTTCTACTTAGTGGCAAGTAATACATATAATTTCTAATTATTTCTATTTTTTTCACTTCTTATATACTATTATACAAAAATGGCATCAACTGCATTAGATATAAGTAATTATGTTAAATCGATTCATGAGACTTGTAGAGCTCGTTCAGTCGACGATTTACTACACGGCCCCCAACAGGGTATTAAAAGTAAATTTGAGTACTTTAAGGAACGAAGAAGCTTAACCTCTGAGTCAACCACTCTTGGTACTGAACATCAATTCGAGATTAATCGAACGGAAGGCGTTGTTGGCGATTTTTGGTTGGAAATTACTCCAGACAATTCTGCCGAGTTTGACGTAGGAACTGGAGGAGCATGTTCTTGTATCGACAGAATTGAGATTGAAATTGGAAAAAATCTCGTAACTTACAGCGGTGAAACATTATTTAAAATTATTCACATGGTTAATAAAGACGAAGATACTAAAACTGAATTGGTTTCATTGATGGGAGTTGATGACGTTAATGCTGACCCAATGATTGTGCCAATCCTTGCACCAGGATCTAATCTTATGTACGGAAAAGAAGGAAGTCCATGGAATCCGTTCTTTCCTATTGGGGCATGTTCTAACCCAATGGTCATCAAGGTATATTTTGAAACTGGAGCGTATATTTCAAAAACAAATGCACTGGCCGTTAATTCTATTAAGTTAAGATATATGAAAGTTTCCGCTAAGAATCTTAATCTCTCATTGTCTAATAAAAGACCAAGTAGATCAGGAATTTTCTATTCATGGTTTTATGTTAAACCGATTGACAATAGTTATACTAGGACATTGACGGATGCGACTGAAGATCAATTTACAATTGACAATGTTATTACCAATGGACAATTGAAGGGAATTGTTATTGACGTTCTTGATAGGACAACATCTGCCGCTGATATGGAATACTTCGACACACAACCCATAGACGCATTATATTTACAAGTTAAGGGAACACAAAGTATTTATGAACATGACAATAAATTTGAAGCCAGACTAAGATGTATGAAAGATTGGAAAATTCTTAATAAATATAATAGCACAACTGCAGATTTAGGATACTATTATCCTATGGCACTTGAAGGACGAACTGATTGGGATTTTGATAATGTTGGAACCAAAGGACAAAATCTTAACTTAAATAAACCAACCGTAAAACTTACCTGTACAACCCTACAAAATTCAGCAACTGCTCACACCGTCAGAGTATGTGCACTATACAAATGTTATTATCAAGTCAGAGAAGACCAATCAGCCGACACCATCATCGCCGTCCAGTAATCTAGTCTGCGACACCATGGCGTCAAAGACATTCCGGGACAATACAAAAAAATGAATCATGTTGGAATATTTTTTTTGATTTTAATTTTTTCTGTGATGTTCCCTAATACGGGTTGGTCCCTTACTAAGACATCCTATCAACTATTATTTGCATGGTTGCTTCTCCAATGTCGATTACTGTACTTGAGCTATCTTTTAATTGAAAATCCATAATGTCAACATTTGTTTCCCCAATATATTTATCGATATGATAATCATTGAAATTCGCGAAAATTAGTGGATCTCCGACATGTGCATTGTTAACAACGGTAACTACAATATCTGATCGTCTATCAGTATGAGTCGTATCATGGTGAGCGCGTTTTGCGATATATGTTGAATGTAATGTATAATATTGGTCAATTAAAAGATTAGGGGATTCTTCAGCTGTATAAGTATTGGCACCAGTATAGGTTGTCGACGTAAATCCGAGAACAGTTGCCATTTCTAATGGTTCAAATTTAAACGCAGCACCGCCGCCATTATCGATTTTAACACGATTATTGTCCAATAATGTAAAAGTATAGGTAGCTATATTTGTAGTCATCCAATCCATTAATCCTGTAATATTATATAACCCAACATCAACGTTACTAGCAACGTCAGCAAATTCCACTGTATTATTGCTGGAAGTAATGTTATCCATAACTAACGGAATGATAATTTTTCTGAAACGGAAAAACCTCACTCGCCTACCAGGATTTGGTATTTTTATTTCAAAATCTGTAGTACTAGTAGAATAACTTTCACGGTCTTTGCTGTCAATTATCAATGTATCGACAATATGTCCAATACGATGTTCTGGGCGACTTCGGTCATAGGTGTGTAAATTAGTCATTTTCTTATATATATTATTGTATTTATAAAATTTGTATAATAATATAAGAAAATGTCAGCCTGGGGGTATTCAAGTAAACGGACACTTTCAAATGCACATAATATTATACGAGGTGATGATATAGTTGTCGATGACGCAGAAGTTGAAGATGACCTAACGGTTGGTGGCGATGTCGATGTTACTGGTAGTTTTACTGCAGGCAGTGTAACGATATCAGGAACCAGTATTGATGTTAATACAATTAACGAAAAAACACCAGCGAATGGCGTAACAATTACACATAAGTCAACACATAGTGCTGGAATTATAGATTCTACATTAACAGCAAGTAAATTAGTAGCAACAGACGGTTCAAAACAACTAATTACTTACACGGATTTTTCATCTGATATTTTAGGTGGTACGAACGTTACAAGCTCTGGAACTTATCCATTAACTTTAAATAACGATGTAGATACTGATCAACCAACAGATTTAGGTACTGGCGATAGTCCAACATTTGTAGATGTAAATATTACAAGTCCAACGGCAGGAACAGTTATAGTCGGTGATACTTTTGAAACAACTAAAGCACCCACTGGTTTTTGTGATGTTACTGCTCAAACAGTTGCCTTTAATGATGTTTCTAGATTATATGAATTATCACCAACCGCCGTGTCATTTGATGTTTATGTTCACGGTGTAAAATATACAAAATCTGTGACCGACAATATAACTTTAACAGCAACTGATGGAATTCATATAGTTTATTATGATTCTTCATGTGTTTTACAAGAGTCTGTAAATCCAACCGATTCGCAAACGGAAACCATAATGGTTGATTATTTATTAGTTTCTGCACTAATTTATGATGGAACTAATGCTATTTGGCATACTGGTGATAATTCATTACATGGTACTAAAATTGATAAAAGTACGGCATATTATTTACATAAAGTTAATGGATTAGCCCTAACTACCGGTGGCGCACTAAATACGATAACAACGGATCAAGATGGAAGTTTAGATACCCACGCTCAATTCGGACTTGATTTAGGAGAAGCTAGAAATGAAGACAGAAAAATAACGGCAGCCGCAGTATTAAGTACTACTGGACTTCCATGTTATTATAAAACTGGAGCATCTGGAGCTTGGAGACGTTCAATAGTCGCGGGCTTCTCAGTTATCAATTTTAGTGGTGGTTCTGGAAGATTGGCTTATAATCAATATACTGGCGGTTCTTGGCAACAAACTGAAGTTTCCAATAATGATTTTGTATTATGCCATGTTTTTATGACTGTTGACTCAACTTATAAATATATTGCGTTACAAGGACAGAATTTATACACGAATTCAAGTGACGCTAGAGCAGGTGCTTTAGTAGAATTAAGATCAATGACTTTAGATGCTCCCTATCCATTGAAAGATTCAGTTCCACTCGGTACAGTTATTTTTAAAACAAGCAATGGTCATACGAATACGGTTAAAGCAAGAATACAATCAACAGACTCTGGTGACGATTATGTTGATTTTAGACAAAATCAAGTAGGTGGAAGTATGGCCATCATCAGTGAACACGCAGACCTTGGATCATTGGATAGTGACGATCATTTACAATATGTAACTCTATTAAATCGTGGTATCGGTGAAACTCTTGATATTGATGATATAATCGTTACAGGATTGACAGCCTCAATGCCGGTATTTACAGATGGAAGTAAACAATTAACAAACACAGTACCAGCGATTATAGATTATGGAAGTAATATATTAAAAATCGATCATATTACCGAAAGTACTTCTGGAGACGGCGTAGACATAGAAAACGTCGTACATATTGAAGATGATACCATTTTTATAGGCGATACTGAAAATTCAATAGTTACTATGAAATTGAATGTAAAAGGTGTTGAACATGGTGGTTCAAGTACAGGTGCAAATTGGTGTTTTTATAGCGATGAAGACGACTATCCAATGTATTCAAGTCTAAATTATAGTCACGATAATATATCCCACGTATATGACGGATATCATTCTGGAGGTTGGAAATCATCAAGCAATAGTTGTTGTTTTAGAATGGCTAAGGACGCTAATAGATTTTATATTAGTTCAAATAATGCGGCAGTTACACAAGGTAATGCTGTGACATGGACTACAAATATGGAAATATCACCAATAACAAGTAACGCTAAGTTTTATGGAGATTTAGCGGTTAGTGGCGATTTAGACACTACTAATGGAGATATAACAATAACAAACAGCGGTTCTGCGACATTAACAATTGAAGCCGATAGTAATAATTCTGGAAATGAAGTCCCAGAACTTATATTATACGCAGATGGTCAAAATGATTATTTAAAATTAGGTGTTGACTCTGATGGTGCACAGATATCGTCAGGAAGTTATGACACAACAGATGCTGGATACATTAATTACTCCGGGATAGCATTGGCAATAGCGAAAGCGGGTACTGCCGAAATCATGCACAGTTCAAGTAGAACACACTTTAATTTTGATAAATCTGGTAACGGAGAAATTGTTGTTGACTCAGCTACTGGAAGTGACGCAATTTATACAATGAGAGAAAATGCCATAGTAATTGCCAGAATGTATAGTGATGGTACCGATAACTCATTAAATTTAGAATGTAACGCAACTAAGGGATTACAGATTGATACCTCCGGCATTGTCAGTCTTCCACAATGTTATGGACATGATATAAATGGCGAAACTGTGCGAGACCTTATGATTAATAGTGCTGGTGAGCTAGGCTACGACTCCGGTTCACTAAGAATTATGAAAACAAATATAAATGATATGCCAGATACTAGTTGGATATACGATCTTGATATAAAATCATATAATTATCGTGAACGTATTGGTCACGGTTATAAACCAGAATCCTTCTCAAAAACAAAATATTGTAAGCGAACAGACTATGGTTCTATGGTCGAAGATACTGTTAAAATAATTCCAGACATTTGCTTCTTTGACACATTATCTGATGGTAGTAGAACTCCTCGCGGAATCTTATGGAAAAAGGCAGTCCCAGCATTAATAAAAGTGGTACAAGACCAAAAAAATGAAATAAATATGTTATCAGTTATCATGAAGAAACAAAAACTCGACATTACCAATTTAAAAAATACAATAAAAAAAATATTGAAGGTAGTTAACATTAAAGACACTCCTTGGTAGTGGTAAACCGCGGTGTACGCGGACTGGTAAAAAAAACGATCACCGTCAAATAATACAAAAGAATGCCAGATATAAGACGGATATATGAGAATAATTTTATTTTTATTTTAATTTTTTGTATCATCCGGCCTTGGCTTGTGTGCATAAGCGACTGTGATCGTAATTTTTTTTACAAACGGATCTTGAAAGTTAATATTTATACCATCAATTACATATAATATTCATAATATTTATAGTTGTCTTCAAGAGTCTCTGCTCTACCGTATCCTAATAGAGTATTTTTATAAAATTTTCATAATCTTGCGATAATATCCATGTCCGATACATTATCTACTATATTCGGAAGTTGGATGTCAAGTTCTTCCAATTGACATGTTTAATCACTTTATATTTATTATAAATATAAAAAAAAAATAAATATTTATGGATATTGTAGTTGTCTAAAGGAAGCTGATTCCCCCAATTTTTACTCCTGATTTCATTAGCCTATCGCCAAAGATAATAAGGAATCCTATGAATCCTGCGCCAAACATGAGAAATAGTAATTGTAATGAATTTGACACATCAACTCTGGCATTATTAATTGTATCGAAAATATTATCCTGTGTGTTGTCAAGTAAGGCAACTACATTTCGTGATAGATACCTACCAGAATATAATAAATTCGATTGAGTATCGTCAACTACTTGGGCTGTGTTCTGTTGAATATCTTCACCAAGTTGAAATCCTTTATTTATGAAATCGTCCAAGCTATTTGATAATCCAAGAACTCCTCCTGTAATTGATCCCATATTTGATAATGAACTGATACCACTACCTCCCATGTTGGCGGTTACGAATTTTATAGCGTCTTCTGTGGCTACACCTAATCCTATAAGAGTATCAACTGCCAATTGGAATACACTCATGTTGTCTAATTAATATACTATATCAAAAAAAATAATTGTAGACGTATTGGTTTTATCGGAATAATAAATTCTCAACTTCATGCAATGCTCTATTTAATTTGTTAAATCTTTCTGACTGTATTCTAAGAATACCATCCTTAAATTGCGAGTAAAAATCCTTTAAATTATCATTCAATGAATATTCGAATAGTTTAGCGACAAATATTTTCATCAATTCTTCCTTTTCCTTGACTTTATCGACTTCATCACAATCGATGTAAATTCTGTATTGATCTATTAATTGTTGGACCATTATATTATATAATATGATATAATAAAGCCTAAAATAAAAATAAAGAAATAAAACAACATAGTATATTTACTCATGAAGTATATGTCTGTTGTATATTTGTTGATTTTACACATTATTTTCCATTTTAATGGTATTTTACCTGTGTTATTAAATTTAAGCAAGTCACTCATAATGAGGGCGGTTTTTTCATTTTTTTTTTCATCTCAGCAGCAATTTCTTTTCTCACAATTTCCTTGGGATTCTCACCATTTTGTCTTATTTCTCTATTATGGGTATATCTAGTTAAGATCGGGGCACACATCAAGAGACCGAACCCTACCCATGGGTTGCCAAGGTGATCCAACATATCCCTTCCCTTCATGCCTTCATAAATCATACATTTTTTTATTTGATCGACCAAATTCTGACGATTTTTAGTTAAATCAAATGAATATCCATATAATGAAGAGTATCCATTAGTAACACTCGACATCATTATGAGATAATCGGCAGCAACTTCTGCTCCGTCACTGTAAAATCTATTAGCGCGGTCTATTATACTTTTTTTAGTCATTTCAAACGTAATTCTATCCATTTGGTTAAGTCCACATGTTTTATATCCTATTTTATCAGCCAAGTTCGTATATTTTTCATGCTCAAAATCATCAGGTTTTGGAAGACTCTTGGTTTTAACAACTTGCATTGCGTCTATTTGTTTTTGTAATGCCCTCATCTTCCTAGAGTTAGCTGCTCGTACGATTTTCGTTTTTTTTGGGTTGTCAGAGTCCTTCGGCATTGGCATTTCTTCGCGTTTCCTTTGTAATTCAGTCATTTGTTGTTGTAGTCTTTGTAACTTCCCAGTAAAAACATCAGACTTAGGGTCATTCTCTTCAGTTATTTGTTTTTGTATATTAGATATCCTCCCCCTTAAGGGGGTGATGCCCCCTTTAACCCCCCTATTGTATATATCGGTTGGTCGTGGATTATCAAAAGCCCCAGTAGTGTTAGTAAGAGGTGGTGGTTTCACGACTGGCCGCGCCGCGCGATCGAGGGAATTTCGGTCTGGCTCAGTATTTTCAACAAATCCGGTGTTTTTCGCCTGGTTTATCTCATTTTTTATAGATTCCTTTAAATTCCGAATTTTATCGGATTTAATCTCGCCAGGTCGGGGTGGTAATCTAGAATTTTGTATTTCTTCCTGAATTTTTTTATTCATCATTCTATAAAATCCGTAAAAAAATAAATATTTATCATAAATATCAGCAAGGGGTTTATATGCGGGTTGGCGTCGTCGACTGCCTAGATGAAACTACCCTCTAGGCCAGTAACTGTTGTACCTTCTAGTGAGGTCTTTTTCATACATTGCTTCAATAATGGTACACAAAAACAACATAATTTTCCTAGCATCTCTGATACAGTTTCTCCGAATATACAAAACGTATAACAACGTGCACCGTTGAAGCAATTAAAGAATTTGGTATTAGGACAAAACGATAATAAATATTGATCACCGGGACCCTCCTCTGATGGCTTAACTACTTGATTAACTTCATCCAATACACCAATATCCAAACCCTTTATCATTTTTATAACTATAATATATAAAATAATATATTTTTATAACGTATTTGTAGGGTTTAAAAGCAGTCCACATCCCTCCTCGTTCTGGGCTTGTCCTTTTTTTATATTATATTAGAAATTTTTCATTGTATATATAATTATAATGTCACATCTTTGTTTATTATTTACAGTTGAACTATTTGATAAGTCTAAGGGCAAAAACGTCACATACTTCCAAATCTTTGATACCGAAGATGACGGGGTTGTTGTGAGAACAATGCCAATTCATTACGTTAAGCGTAATAAATTACAAACATTAGACGAATTTAAAAATACCATCAAGGAATATAAATTTGAATCGTTACCTAAATTTATGAATTGGATTCAAACTTCAGTACATGAATTACAACAAGATAATAGGCAATCTAAAATGAGATTGTCAGTTTTGGATAAATTTGATAGATCCATTAACAGAACGATACAAGACGATCCTGAAACATTCAAACACATTACTGCCTTCGTATCATATATAGATCAATTCTTTAAGAGTGGAAGTTTGAAAAGTTTATACAATGAATTTTTTGGCAATAGGGCTACTGGCGGTACCAGTAAGAAATTAACAAATTGCTTTGGTTTGTAAGGTGATAATGTGTTTACAGTCTAGGACATTTTCCATTTATTAATATTTTTTTCACTTCTATATACTATTATACTAAAACATGAGTAATATGTCAACCGAAAATTCAATGAATAATGCCATTATGGACTTTGGTTTCTATAGCGGCTACGATGCCATTAAGAAACGTGGTATTCCAGACATGGACCAATTCTTAGAGAATGGTGTCTCCGGTCTTGGATATAATTTCCTTGTGAAAGATCAAGTTAAACGATTTGACTATATTTTTCCAGGTGAGACGAGACCATTTGGGGATATGATTCTTAAATTTGGGGGTCAGTTGGCGATCATCTATCTATGGAGATGGGGGATGAAGAAGGGCTCTAAAAGTATTGGGGACATTATATTGAAACAGTTAATTAGTCAGGGAAGTCAAGAGGTTTTTAAGAAAGTCTAAACCAGTCCGGCGCCACACAAAAAGTTAAGTCATTTTGTGATTCTTTAGTAAGTCGAAAAAAGCTATTTATATAATTTACTGGAAACTCCCTTATTATTGGTAGTTACTAAACTCATCTATAACTAAATACCCATACTGTTTATTAGTGCAAGAATCTCTATAGATTTTTCTAGCTTCTTGTATACTTTTTTTTGGTCCAATGTCAGGATTGTCCTTTTCAACACATTCAGCTATCAATGATATGGGGAAACGTCGTTGATGGTAGCCATTGAGACTAAGTACAACGAAGAAATTAGTATTTGCTTTCATTTGTGTAGAAATTGCTTTGTTTGTTATTTGTGCTAAAAGGATTGTTGATATCTGTAAATGTCGTAGGTTAACAAATACTTCTAAAAATCTATCATCCTTAAACATTGATTCCCTAAGTATATCATCAAAAATAAATAATATATTATCATTGTATACTGGGACACCGTCTTTATCATAATGACTCATGTTTTCACCTTGTAATTCTTTTATTCTTTCAATCATTGGCATAATATTATCTGTTTCTGTAATAAATAAGGGTTCAAACTCTTCCTCAACAAAGTATCTACTTAGTGGATCTTTTTTTGATTTTTTGAACATTTTGTTAAACGATTGCCTATATTGTACAACGTTGAACTCTCGTGTAAAAATTACAAAAATGTCATAGATATCCTTAATTGCTGGTAATATTTTATTCAAAAGTAAATATGTCTTACCGGATCCTGAAGAACCTAAGATCATCATACGAAAATAGTTAGACCGTATCTTACTTACGACATCGTCATCGTCTCGTTTTCTTTTATTAGTTTTCTCAAACATTATTATATTATATATATTTATATTTTTTTCTCTTTATTTCTTTCCTTAATTAGCTCCTTTCGTTTTTCTTCATTGAAACACACTGTTCTTTTAAATTCCTCTCTTTTGTATGCAGAGTATCCCTTGTATTCCAAACATAGTTTAAATTTTCCAAGGTCAAATTCATAAGCTTCACCGCCTATCAAGTTTTCATATAATTTTAATACTGATATTCCCAATTCATCGGCTTTCGCTGTTACACAGACTGCTGGTAGTCCTTTAGATCTAACATGTAAGTATTTTTTTATGTCACCATCCTTATTTTTACACACGACCCTATCAACATAAAATTTTTTACCAACAATTACTGTGTAGTCGGCATACGTTGCTTTGTATTCTCTTGAGTAATCATTAAAATCATTATGAAACTGTCCCAATTTACCTCCCACTAACTCTCTTTCATATTTTTTATTATATGATTCTTCCAACTTGGATAAGTCATCTAATTTAATATGCATGCTGTCGGTATCTTGATAATATATTGGAATACTTTCATCTAAATGCATAACCTCATTCATTATTCTTTTTGACATAGATAGTATTGACGATCCTACCTGTGGTATATTTCTATGATTCGTTATTGATTCTCTAAGTTTAAACTCATTAATCGCATAATTTTCATCTTCTTTTATTGTAGTTATTTCTTTTATTAAGTTGTAATCTCGATGTATTTTGGCTGTAAAGTCGTCATGTGTATTTGTATATGAAATCGATGAATTTTCTGGTTTTAATATAGTTTTTCCATAAGAACTATTCATCATCATTTTAAACACATTTTGTACAGGATTTTTTCTTTTTTTGTACAATAATCTCTTTTTAAACATATCAGATATAACTTCACATATGCGAGGATTAAATCCTTGATTAAACTCAACTCCTCTTACAAATTCATATTCAATTTCATGATACTTAATATAATCCTCTAAAGTTATCCTATCGACTACCATCTTTAAATTTCTATAATTTTCAATGTCGTCATTATAGACTCTAGTTCCCAACTTGTTCTTGTATGATAAAAGTGGCTGTGATAATAATTTTCCTATTTTTGTTATTTTTATCTCAACAAAATAAGTGCCATATACGTTGTAATTAATTTTGTCAATTTCCTTGGGTTCTCCTCGTGGAAATCCTGGTAATCTATACATGGCGCTAGGGTATAGACTTACCGCATCAAAGTCTGTCATACAAAAATCAATCAAAATATGTGATTCATTATTCATGGTTGCCACTCGTCCTCCGATTACCGATTTTTGTATGAATGCTCTAACATTTCCTGATAATTCACATACCCCCTCGTATACTCCATTTTTAAGTAAATAATTGTGTGCCAGAGACGAAATGGATAAATATTGTCTCACATCCATTCCAAAGTGTTCTTTAACCATTTTAGTAAATTTTATGAAACCTAATGATAAAACTTCAACATCTTTCTCGCAATAAAACTGTGCATACTTTAACATATTAAATGTCGTATCTGAAGTTATACTGTCGGTGAGATCTAATAATTCTTCGAATTTTTCACGCTCTTCATCGTTTTTTAAGTATTTTTTGGCTTCATCTATATTTCCATCTATATTTGTTAAATTATCAAGTGTATAGTATTCATATGGCATAACTTCTTTATGAGTGTCTAAATCAAAGCATTGTCCAAATTTACTTAGTGGCATTGATATCATTTTATATGTATCTCTAAATTTAAGTACCTTTCTGTTATACGTTGCGGTTAATTCATATATTTGTTGGCCTTTCTTAGTTGAATATATTACTTTTGATACATATTTTATTACTCTTGTAATATCAAATCGCATGTTATGAAAATATACATATATTGTCTTTCGTTCTATACCGGTAATGTCGTCAAGGAACTTTGTTATACAATCATGTCCCATTTGTGTTTTAATTTCATTAATATCCTCTGGGTTGGTATAAGATATCATAAATTCTATCATTTTGCCATCTGACTTTCTAGTATATGTTTCAATGTCCGCGAATGATATCACTCCTTTAAAATTTGACTTTTTTCTTAATTTTATTTCTTTTGAATTTCCACTTAAATTGGGGATGTCGTCGTCATTGACATTAAATTTAATATCATAATACTTTTCATCTTTCATTGATCCCATGTTTGACTTGAATTTTCCAAGTTCATATAGTTTATGTACCAATCCTAATGAATCTATTTTCCTACCGCTGTCATACCCTAAGTATTTGTTTTTTGATATTTTTACTATGTTGTATTTGTTGGGATTATTTAGCTTATCTAGTCTATCAAAATTATTTATGAAAAATCTGGAATATATCGTCTTTTTATCGTATACAAAATAATGATTTTTATATAAAGCCAACTCGACAACTTTGTCCGTGCCCTTATTGTAGTATGTTGTTTTTTTACTATTTTTTGTGGTCCTTATTTCTATTGTATACAATTTAATAGTTATTTCCAACAACTTTGCCAATGCCTTTAGTTTTGATCTTGGGAAATGTGTATCGTTGATTATAAGTTCTCTAGCCTTTCCTTCAATATATGACGAATAATATGATAACGCATGTACTAAACAATGTACATTGTTCACAAGATCAACGTCATAATCATTTTCTGTAAATATTTGATATTTTTTCAAATCTAAATCAGTTGTATTAAAATACGCAAAGTACTTTCCATTTGTGTTATTTCTCTTTCGTAGTCTTTCTACCCTTCTAGATATGATAAAATCATGTTTTCCCGTGTATGTGGTGTCTGAGACAATTTTTACACGAAATTTGTTGCCGGCTGTTATTGCTTGTACAAATTGTGTATCACTGTCGATTTCCTCCGTTTCTACTTTTGGGGTTAACATTTTTTCTACCAATCTATCTATGGTACTTCCTTTCCTTAGTGTATAGTGTTTTGTTTGTCCATTGTGTTTAAATACAATGACGGGATGTCTATTTTCGGTGGTAAAAGTTCGTGCTTTTCGAATGGCACGAGCTAATATCTGTTTTTTAGTTCCTATATGTTTTAAATTATCAAAATTAGCCAAAGTTTTATTAATGTCGGACAAGACAGTAATATTTTTTTTCTTAATTTTGCTATTGAATTTTAATACGGATTTGTTAGCAATTAACTTGCCATGTGGCGATCTTTCCAACCAATAATTATCTTCTCTAAATTTATTATAATATTTTTCAGGAACATAAAGAAATCTATCATTTTCAGATAATTTAGCTATCGTTATCATATTAGGTTTCTTTTTAACAGTTTCTTTAAATTTGTTAAACATTTGAATCATTGATTTGTTTTTCATTACTTCTTTCGTACCTAGAGAAGTAGCAAGTTTTTCACCAGAATCAAACACTCTCATTTCGTTTTTAAGGTTACCATATATGTATGACATTTTTCCTCTTTCTATATATTATAAAAAAATAAAAATTTATATTAAATTATTTTTAGAGAAAATCTCGAAAATCCCATCACAAATTTTTCTGACAAGCTCTAAAACAATTCCGGGTCATTAATTTAGTTCTAATCTAATTTACTTATTTTGTATCAACCTGGAATC